>JDSF01000212.1_pt1 | contig 35166 bp, 35 predicted proteins | sample 199441 | NCBI WGS metagenome assembly JDSF01 (sample SAMN02592751, study PRJNA231836) | bioreactor metagenome | isolation source: continuous culture bioreactor denitrification-DNRA | place: Germany: Bremen
CAATATATTAAAAGGGCACTCATATGGCTTTGAAACTGCTGTTGAGTGGCAGGTTAGTGACGATTGGAAGCTGATTGGTAGTTATAGCTTCATGGAGCTGGACTTTGACTTCGATGGGGCGCTGGAAGAATATTTGAATAGTCTGTACTCACGCCACCAAGGTTCTCTGCAATCCCATTACAATGTGACGGATAATGTCCAATTTGATTCGTGGTTAACTTATACAGGGAAAGTTTCGGTTCAGGGCCAACCGGAACTCTGGGATCTGAATCTGCGTTTAGGCTGGCAAGTCAATTCTCAATGGCAGTTGGAATTGATCGGTCAAAACCTGTTCCATGATAGCCAAAGGCAACTGACATCGGAATTGATCAGCATGGTATCAACCGAAATTGAGCGTGGTTTTTTCATGCGTGCGAATTGCCGATTCTAATGAAATTGACCTCGACTTATCAGCTTTTATTGATTCTTTGTCTGTTTTTTTTACCTCTGTCTGCAGAGGCAGGAAAAACCCACGATGAAAACCAGCTTAAGGCCGCTATCTCATACAAAGTCGCCAAGTTTGTGACTTGGCCCGAAGATGCTTTTAATGCTGATGGCGACCCCTTTGTCATTTGTGTCTTTGCTGAAGATGACGTTGTTGAGGGGTTTAATTCGCTTGAAGGGCAAACAATAGGAGGGCGGACCATTCAATTAACGACCCCGCAATCAGGGCAAATATGCCAAGAAGGCCATCTTTTTTACTTCTCTGAACGGCACATCAAAAAGTTTGATCAAATTTTGCCTGAATTTAAAGACAGGCCAGTTCTAACGATCAGTGACATGAAAAATTTCTCGTCACAGGAAGGGATGATTACGCTCATTAATCGAGGGAGCAAGACTCGTTTGATTATTAATCTATCATCTTCCTTTCGAGCACGTTTGAAAATCAGTTCAAAGTTGAATGTTTTAGCCACAAAGGTTATCCGAGATAAATAATATGAACCGAGTCTTTTGCACTCTATCTTTACAGGGGAAGCTAACCCTTATTATCTCCCTGACCAGTTGTTTGGTTTTGTTACTCTCATTTATTGCATTTATGTTCTTTGAGCGCTACTCCTTACGTCAGGACCTGGTTGAAGAAATTTATGTCATCAGTCACGATATCAGTGAAAGTTGTGCTGCTGCGATTATCTTTGAAGATTCGGATGGTATCTCTAAAGTCCTCAGCTCTCTCAGTATTAAACCGCATATTCGGCAGGCGGTTCTTCTTGACAGTCATGACGAAATTCTGACATCGTTTGCTCAAGGTGAAGATACTGAACTGTATGCCAACACAAGCTTTTTTACTCTTCCGATTTCCTCAGGTCACCGTTTTACCGATGAATCCCTTGAAAGTGTCTTCCCTATTTCTTATAAGGGAGAATTTTTGGGGAAGTTATTCCTGACCTCCGACCTGAGTTTGGTCAACACAACTCTTTATAACTATGCAGGAATTGGAGTTGCTGGCTTTCTCATCTATTCGTTGATTGCCTTCCTTATCGCCAGTTTTCTCCAACGTTTGATTTCTCAGCCGATAGAAATTCTGGCTCAATCGATGGCTACTGTCGCAAAAACAAAAAAGTATAATCAGCGTTTGACCAGTCATCGAGATGACGAGTTAGGGCAGTTGTTTGATGGTTTTAACAGTATGCTCGAGGAGATTGAAAAGCGTGAAAATGACCTGAAACAAAATGAGACCCATCTGGATTTTATGGCGCATCATGATTCCCTTACAGGGTTGGCAAATCGTTTGCTACTAACCGCACGAATGGAGCAGTCGATTGCCCGTTCTAAACGAGCCAAATCACATCTGGGTATCCTTTTTATCGATCTTGATCGATTCAAAAATATTAATGATTCCTTTGGGCATGATTACGGTGATCAAGTGCTCTGTATGATTGCTGATCGCTTAAAGATGTTTGTCCGCGAGGCCGATACTGTCGCCCGACTTGGCGGTGATGAATTTATCATTGTCGTTGAACAGGTTCGAAAAACAGAGGACCTCAGTCGTTTTATTCAAAAAATGATGAATGAGATCTCAGCCGCGATAACGATTGGCCCTCACTCTTTTCATGTCACAGCAACTGTTGGGGCTTGTCTCTATCCAGGGCATGGAAGTGACGTGAAGAGGTTGTTGACCAGTGCTGACCTGGCTATGTATGCGGCCAAAGATGACGGTCGCAACAGTTTTCAATTTTACTCTCCCGAGATGGATCAGGGGGGGCAGACAAAAGTGCTGATGGAAAACCGCTTGAGACAGGCTTTGGACAATGATCATTTCATTCTCCACTACCAACCTCAATATGATATGCAATCGGGGAATTTAGTTGGATTTGAAGCTTTGCTACGATGGCATGATCCCGATGAAGGACTGATCCCACCCGACCAGTTTATTCCTTTGGCTGAAGAGTCGGGGTTAATTGTCCCGATTGGCGAATGGATTATTGCAACAGCGTGTCAGACGTTAAAAGAACTACAGGCAAAATGGCCAAATCCGTTACGCATGGCTATCAATATCTCTCCGCGACAATTTCGCAGTGATGCTTTAATTCCAACCGTTGCGAAAGAGATTTATCGCTCTCGATTGAAGGCGGAATCGTTTGAGCTCGAAATTACTGAGAGTATGGTGATGAATAATGTCTCCGACGCCATCAGTAAAATGTGCGAACTTAAACAGCTTGGCGTTCACTTGGCCATTGATGACTTTGGGACAGGGTATTCTTCCTTGGGGTATCTTAAGCAGTTTCCACTGTCTCGTCTGAAAATTGACCGATCCTTTATTCGTGATTTGACGGAAGAATCGAGCGATCTTGCCATCGTAAATTCTATTATTGCACTGGGAAAGACATTAAACTTTGAAATTATTGCGGAAGGTATTGAAACTGAAGAACAGTATGACCTTCTGAAAAAAGCACAATGCAATGAAGCTCAAGGATTTCTCCTGAGTCGGCCATTGTCGTATAATAAGGTCATGCTTTTACTCGATTCAATGCTTATGGATCGACCTGATCTCATCTGACAGCCAACTGCTTGTATCTCAGACAGAGAAATATTTTCGTTCTGGTCGGCCGACTGCTCCATAGATCAACTCAGCCCTTAATTGTCCATTCGCACTTAAATATTCAAGGTAGCGGCGGGCAGTGGTTCGACTGGCACCGATCTGTTCACCGACTTCTTCTGCACTGAATCCGTCAGGGTGTGGATGTTTGAAAACTTCATTGATTTTATTGAGAGTCAGAGGATCGATTCCTTTGGGATATTCAGGTTCTCCCGCTGCTGTGTCTTTGTAAGGATGGAGTAGTCGATCAATGGCTTTTTGGTCGAGCGTTGTTGTTTTTTACTCAAATTTGAGTGGTGTTCGCGAAAGCGTTCAAGAGCCTCGCGAAAACGTGGAAACATGACCGGCTTGAGAATATAGTCAAAGACGCCACCGCGTACAGCTTCTTGCAGAGGTTCTATCTCTTTCGCAGCGGTAATCAGAATAACGTCTGTCGCTTGGTGACGAGCACGGATCCTCCAAAGGATATCTGTCCCTAGTCCTTCAGGAAAATACAGGTCGAGCAGGATCAAATCCGGTTCGAGAAGCGCACTCATCTTCTCAGCGTCTTCCAGATTCTCAGCAATACCACAGACACTGAATTTGTCGACTTTTTCAGTAAAGTGACGATGGATTTCGGCAATTTTGGGATCGTCTTCAACGATGAGTACTTTCAGTTCCATCTTCTTTGTTCCTTTGTTTGGGGATAAAAACACTGAACAATGCTCCACCCAGAGAACCGTCGGAGAAGGTGATCTCTCCATTCAGGTTGTCGAGGGCCTTCTTGACCAGATACAACCCTTGCCCACGATCCATATGCTTGGTCGAAAATCCCTTGGTAAAGATTTTTTCGGTAATCTCTGCCGCAACACCAGCCCCTGAATCTTCAACCTCAAAAACCAGGTCGTTGCCTGAATCACTTAACGACAGTTTGACGAGAGGGGGCCTATCATTTTTCAGTGCAGCATCAAAGGCGTTATCAACGAGATTCCCAAGAATTGTCAGAACTTTCTCTCGGCTCAGATCGGTCGGAACATCGACCAGTAAACTGTCGGGATCGATTTGGAAATCGATGTGCAGTTCCTGGGCATGATTATACTTCCCGATAATAAAGGCTGCCAGGACAGGGTATGGGACCGCCTTGGCCAGAAAAGCGATTAGCCCCTGATAGCCGGCCGATTCTTTGCTGATGAGATCAAGCGCTTCCTTGTCATGACCGATTTGGATCAGCCCTGCTATGGTATGAAGTTTGTTGGAATATTCGTGGGTCTGAGCGCGAAGCAGTTCAGAGTATTCCTTGACCTGTGATAATTGCTTGGCCAGGATGTCGATTTCATCTTTACTGCGGAAACTGGCGACGGCACCATTGATCTGCCCGTTACTGAGCATAGGGACGGTGTTAATGATCATCGCCTTGTCACCAATGATCAGCTCATCGTCGCTACGTTGTTCTCCTCCACTGAGAATGCGGGTCAGTTTGGCTCCGGGAAGGACCTCTCTAATCTGTTTGCCGATGGCATCTTCTGTTGATTTCAAGTTCAAATGATCGGCCGCCTGCTGATTGATAACACTGACTTTGGCGTTGCGATCAATGGCAACGATCCCCTCTCGGATCGATTCGATAATTGTTGCCCGTTCGGTAAAAAGCTGGGCGATCTGTTCAGGTTCAAGTCCAAAAATCGCTTTTTTAAAGCGCCCGGAAATGCTGACCGCTCCGACAACGCCAACCAGCATCAAAATGCCAACCAGGGTTCCGACCCGCGCCTGGTGGTTGTGGACAATTTCTTTGACATCTTCGAGCAGGTACCCGACTGAGACAATACCGATAACTTCATCGTTATCAGAAAATATCGGTGCTTTGCCGCGAATCGATGGGCCGAGGGTTCCAACGGCTTGAGAAATATAAGCTTCACCCTGATCCAGAGCGGGGGAATTATCACCACCAACCATTTTTTTACCAAGGCGATCAAGTTTCGGGTGGGAAAATCGGATACTGTCACGGTTGCCGATAACAATAAACTCCGCCCCGGTTTCCTGGCGAATTTTATCGGCTAACTTTTGCAGTGTACCATCTGGTTTTTGTTTGAGGATGTGCTTTTTGACTGTTGGAATATGGGACACAGATTTAGCCACCTGCAATGCTCGTTTGCCGATCTGTTCTTCCAACACATCGTCGATCATTGATGTGTAAACGCCACCAGCAACCAATGTCAAAGTTAACACGAGCAGACAGACCAGAAGGATAATCCGAGTCTGAAGGCTGGTGGAGAAGCGTTTGTTTTTCGGATTAATCGATGGCTCACTCATATTGACTCTCAAGGCGTTTAGAGGCTGGAATCAAACTCCGGAAAAGGTGTGGTTGCCAGTTGCTCGGCCAGCTCTTGTGCTTTTGCCTTCAACGATTCTACATATTCAGGGTAGCGCTCTTCATTGAAGTGAGAAACCAGACCAGAAATTGATAGCACAGCAATGATCGATCCCATCTTGTCCAAAACTGGAACAGCAATGGCTGAAACTTCCTGATCCCGCTCACCCACCGATACATACCAACCCTGTTCTCTGATTAGGTCATAGGGTGGCCCCGGCTGGTTCGAGTAGGCCAGAAAAACCCGGCCTGCCGCGCCTTTGTCGAGAGGAAGACGCCGGCCTTCTTCTAACTGATGGCGGATCGCTCGGTTAGCATTGGCGCGGTAAAGGCAAATGCGCTGGTCCCCGCTGCGGGTGTAAAAGGCAACCGATTCATTATAGATATCGCGCAGGCTTTCAATGATAGGGCGAACGATCAAGCTGACATCAAAGCTGCGCTGTGCTGTTTCTCCCAGACCGATTAATGCTGTACCCAGGCGATAGATGCCATCACTCTGGCGCAGCAGGTAACCATAGCGCTCCAGTGAGCCCGCTAGACGCAGGATCGTACTTTTATAAAAACCGGTCTTTTCTGCCAACTGCTTCAGGCTCAACTCTCTTTGTTCCTGATTAAAACAATTGAGAATCGTCAATGCCCGTTCGACTGCTTCAACGCGATCCTGTGCCATAAGAAACTCCATATTAAAATAGATGTTCTGTACTGTAGAACGTAATTCTTTTATTTTCAATAGTTTGCTTGACTTGATTTTGTGTTCTCTATAGTGGAATTTAGTTCTTCATGGGAGAACCGTGGTGGGTTTTCCACCCTGACATGTCAATGATTTAACGCTGAATCATCTATGAGTGCTGAACCTTAGTATCATGATACTGGTGTGAACTTTATGAACTTAATGTTTTTAATGAAGTCAAAAACCATTATGAAGCAATCATTTACAGTTATCCGTAGGGGCGATAAATTTTCAACAGAGAATTGATAGATCATTTGTACAAAGTTTTGCGCACAATAATCGGTAATCATGCCGGACTTTAAACACAAAGAGGAGATATTGATGAGAAAACAATGGTTATGCCTGGCCCTGGTACTGCTCGCCACGATCAGCTTTGCTCTGCCCGTGACCTCCGTTCAGGCCGCAGATGTCGAAGAGATACACTTCATCATTCCTGGTGGTGCCGGCGGCGGCTGGGATGGAACAGCACGTGGTGTTGGTAAAGCCCTGCGTGATTCAGGCCTGCTTGAAAAAGCTTCTTACGAGAATATGTCTGGCGGTGGTGGTGGTAAAGCTTGAACCATATCATCACAACTGCGCATCGTCAGAAAAATACCATGCTGGTTAACTCAACACCGATTATCATCCGTTCTTTGACCGGTGTTTTCCCTCAGTCTTTCCGCGACCTGACTCCGATTTCTGCAGTTATTGCTGATTACGCTGCGATTGTCGTTCCTAAGGATTCCAAGTATCAGAACATTACTGAACTGCTCGCTGATTTTAAAGCTAACCCTCGCTCAGTCAAGATTGCTGGTGGCTCAGTTAAAGGTGGGATGGATCATCTGGTTCCAGCCATGATTATTAAGGCTGCCGGTGGTAACCCACTGAAATTGAACTATATTCCTTACGATGCTGGTGGCAAGGCGATGGCCGGTCTTCTGTCTGGTGATACTCAAGCATTGTCAACCGGTTTTGGTGAAGCTCTCGGTTTGGCTAATCAAGGTGAAGTCCGGATTCTTGCTGTTACTTCTGATGAGCGTCTTCCTCAAGCTCCAACTGTCCAGACTGTTAAAGAAGCTGGCCTCGACATGACCTTTGCTAACTGGCGTGGCTTTTTTGGAGCTCCGGGTTTGTCGGATGAAAAAGCTGAATCATTCCGCGCTGTCTTAAAGAAAATGTACGATACCCCACAATGGGAAGAAGTTCGCACCAAGCGTGGCTGGCAAAACCTCTACAAGCCTGGTCCTGAATTTGTAAGTTTCCTCGAAAAGATGGAATCAGATCTTGGTGGCATCATGCGTGAGCTTGGGTTTATTCAGTAAAGTATGAAAATAGCCACCAAGGCACAAAGGGCAGTAAAAAGTTATTTACCTTAACGCTGAGACGGAGAGTAGCAGGCTTCGCAGAGAATCTATTCATTTTAAGAGAAATCCCCCTTAATCCCACCTTTGTGAAAGGGGGGGGAATGAAACTCTCCCCTTTTATAAAGGGGGGCTGGAGGGGATTTGATTCAGAGTTAAAAAAGGTTTCCTTGGTGTTCTTGGAGCTTGGTGGCTAATAAAATATTTCAGAAAGGTTCAAATTATGGCCAGGGAAAAGGTTGGCGCGCTCGTCATACTTCTTTTTTCCATAGCATACGGAGTTCTGGCAACGAATATTCGATTGAGCTTTATGGCTCAGAATGAATTTTTCACCGCTCGTACCATGCCGTATGCTCTGTCAGTTGTCGGGATCGTACTATCTCTGTTGATCATCATTATGCCAACAGTCGATGACGAAGGGAAAAAATCGTTGCCTGAGGCAACGCATGGTATGGATTGGAAAAAAGCGATCTTCCTTGTTATCTCCATGGTTGCCTACGGGATGACCATGAAATGGCTCGGTTTCATCATCGCATCAATTGTCTTTCTGATCGTTGGATTCTATATCCTCGGTGAAAGGCGGATCAAGACGATGTTACTTGCGGCTATTCCGCTGGTGGTTGTGCTCTGGTTTGTTATGTCGTCACTGCTTGGTGTTTATATTGCGCCGGGTGAAATCTTTTACATGCTAGGAGTTCTATAATGTGGGATGGCATGATGAGCGGCATGATGACCGGGATTGCAACCACAATGATCCCGATGAACATCGCTATGGTTCTGTTTGGTTGCTTCATGGGCAGTTTGATTGGAATGCTACCAGGCCTGGGGCCGATCACAGCCGTGGCTTTGATGATTCCGGTTACCTACGGCCTTGAACCAACCACAGGAATGGTTCTGCTGGCTGGGGTTTATTACGGTGCGATCTTCGGCGGTTCGACCTCGTCGATCCTGATCAATGCTCCCGGTGAAGCGGCGACTGTTGCCACCGCTCTTGACGGCTACCCTCTGGCACGCCAGGGACATCCGGGCAAGGCATTGGCTGTTGCAGCCTATTCCTCTTTTTCTGGTGGCACGGTGTCGGTTATTTTCCTGATGATCTTTGCACCTATGCTCGCTTCCGTTGCGACCAGTTTTCAATCGGTTGATTACTTTGCTCTTATGATTCTTGGTTTAACCGCAGTTTCAGCTTTTTCTGGACGTGGTGGCGTGCTTAAAGCTCTGGCCATGGTTGTTGTCGGCCTGATGCTGGCGACTGTCGGAACCGATCAAACCTCCGGTGTGCAGCGCTTTACCTTTGGTTCTCTTGAATTGCTTGACGGCATCGAGTTCCTGTTGTTAGCCATGGCGACCTTTGCTTTGACTGAAGCTTTGTCTCTGGTGCTGAATCGCGATGAATCATCAGATAGTCTCAAGCCAAAGTCGATTGGACTGAAGAGCTTGAAGGTGACGAAAAAAGAATTCAAGTTAATTGCGCCATCGATTGCCCGTTCATCCATTCTTGGTTTCTTTATTGGTGTCCTTCCTGGTGCTGGTGCAACCTTGGGTTCATTCATGGCTTATGGCATGGAACGTAACTTGGCTCCACCAGAGGAAAGAGCCAAGTTTGGTAAGGGCAGCTTGCGTGGTTTGGCCGCACCTGAAACTGGCAACAATGCAGCCAGTTCCGGTTCTTTTGTGCCACTACTCTGCCTTGGTATCCCAGGTTCAGGAACCACCGCCGTTATGCTGGGTGCGTTGATCGCTTACGGCATCGAGCCTGGTCCGCGCATGTTTACCGATAGTCCAGAAGTCTTCTGGGGTGTCATCATGTCGATGTATCTGGGCAATGTCTTTCTGCTGATCCTCAACCTTCCGCTGATTCCATACTTTGCTCGGCTGCTGGCGATCCCTAAAAACTTCATGGTGCCGATGATCCTGTTTTTTTCACTCATGGGTGTCTACCTGGTCACCTTTAACGACTTTGATATTCAGATGATGGTCATCTTCTGTATTGCTGCAATGGCCTTGAGGTTGATGAACTTCCCGATGGCTCCATTGCTGCTTGGTTTTATTCTTGGTGGCTTGATGGAAGACAATTTGCGTCGTGGGTTGATGATTTACAACGATTCAATCAGCTTCATGTGGGAGCGCCCATTGACTTTGGGGATTAACCTGACGACCCTGTTTATTCTTCTCTTCCCGATTATCAGGTCTTTCCTGCTTAGTCGCAAAAATGGTGGAACTAAGGAAGCTGCAGTCTGATTTGTTGTTAAAAAAAGCGGGGAGGGTTTAATCTTCCTCGCTTTTTTATTCTCTCTAACGCCGTCCGAAAATCGATCCCAACACCCCACGAATAATCTGACGACCGATCTGACTACCGATGGAGCGGGCAGCACTTTTGATCATGGCTTCGGCAGCGCTCTGACGTGTCCTACCCGATCCGCGTTTGCTGGCACGATCCGCTTTCAGGCGTTCCTTTTCCTCTGTTTTACGCTGCAACTCTTCCTGCTGTTCTCTGGCGCTCTCTTCGGCTCTGATCTGTAATAGTTCATAGGCCGATTCGCGGTCGATATTTTCATTATAGCGATTACCGATGGGGGAGCGCTGCATCTGGTTGTGGCGGGTTGCGTCATCAACTGGCCCGATCTGGCTTTCCGGTGGGGAGATCAGAACGCGTTCAACCGGGGTGGGGGAACCATCTTCATCGAGGACCGAAATCAATGCTTCGCCGATACCCAGTTCGGTGACTGCTGCGGCTGTATCAAAGTCTGGATTCGGGCGGAAGGAGTCAGCCACTGCCTTGATTGTTTTGCGATCCTTGGGGGTGAAGGCACGCAGGGCGTGTTCGATTTTAAGGCCAAGCTGACCTAAGATATCTTCCGGAATGTCGAGGGGACTCTGGCTAATAAAGAAAACACCAACTCCTTTTGAGCGGATCAGTCGTACGACCTGTTCAATCTTTTCGACCAGACTTTTATCGACATCGTCAAAAAGCAGATGCGCTTCATCGAAAAAAAGCACTAGTTTGGGTCGATCAGCGTCACCGACTTCTGGTAATTGCTCGAATAGCTCGGCCAGTAACCAAATCAGGAAGGCTGCGTAGACGCGGGGAGACGAATGCACCAGGGTGCTGACATCGAGCAGACTGATAACGCCGCGGCCAGAAAAGTCGCAGTGCATCAGATCGTTGAGTTCTAGGGCCGGTTCAGCAAAGAAGTTTTCTGCTCCCTGCTCTTCAAGGATCAGTAAGCGTTTTTGGATGGCACCGATACTGGCGGATGAAATATTTCCATATTCGTTGCGCAGATCGGTTGAGTTCTCTCCCATCCACAACAGCAGTGAGCGTAAATCTTTCAGATCGAGTAGCAACATCCCCTCATCATCGGCGATATCAAAGGCAGCATAAAGGATCCCGCTCTGAGTTTCATTCAGCTCTAACAGGTTGGATAGTAGTAGCGGGCCCATTTCTGAAATAGTTGTGCGAACCGGATGGCCTTTTTTATTGTCTATAGACCAGAACAGGGTCGGATTCGGCTGTTGTCGGTATTCGGACAGTGGAATCTGTGCCAATCGTTCATCAATTTTTGGATGGGGGGTTCCCGCTGCGGCCAGTCCTGATAAATCACCTTTTACATCTGCAGCAAAGACTGGAACACCAAGTTTTGAAAACCCTTCGGCCAGCACTTGCAAGGTGACGGTTTTGCCTGTTCCTGTTGCTCCAGCAATCAGACCGTGTCGATTACTCATTTGTGCCAGTTGCTGAACCAGTTTACTCTGACTGGCTCCGAGATTAATGACGTTTTGAGACGACATGAGGCCCTCCTGTATTTTTAGCGATGAAATGAAGACAACAGGGAGAGTATAGCGAATAATCGGCTAACAGGAAGAGGAACAGGAGGTTACAGAAAAAGTTTGCGCGATTTAAGCGGGGATAGGCTTCCTGTAGAGGGAGGGCTCTTAGATAATTTCTTTTTTTAATTTCAGAAACTCTTCACGGGTGATCAGCTCTTCCTCCAGCATTTTGCTCAGCTCTGAGAGCTCTTTCATTTGTACAGACTGCGGAGCTTCAAGCTGTTTTGGTGCTTCATCGGCAGCAATGAGTTGCAGGTTTTCATCCTTGTGACCTAACTTAACCGTTGCCATTCCACCCAGAAGGCTGATTTCAAGGGTACGGTTGGCTAGCGCTGGATCGGTCATCAAATCAGTGATTCTACGGTTGTTTTCCTTGAACTTCCGATAGAAAATGTAACCAGAGAAACCGATCACTGCGATACCGATGATAAAAATCAGCCAGCGCAGATCGTAGATCCCTTTAATCAGGACCACCGCAACGCCGAGGCCTATCACGAGCACCAGATGCAGGCCCAGCACAATGGACCCAAGCATGACTCCGCTGAAAAATGATTTATTTTCTTCGTTTTCTATTTTCATTCGTTATCTATATAGTTAAGTCGTTGATTGTTAAATAATAAAATTCCGATATGCACACTGTTGCCCAGAAGTGACTTTTTCTACTGTGGAAACAGAACGCTTGAGGGAAAGTAAAAGATAGCACAACTGGACGGTTGAGCCTATGCCCTGATCGTAAAATTGTCGCAGAAGAAATGTTGTTTTACTTGGTGCAATTTTTATCATCCATGGAACTTTGATACAATAACATTCAATTGATAATGGCAACTGGAGTCAAATTACTATGCTGGACAGTTATCCTTTGACCATTTTTTATGACGGTTCTTGTCGCATCTGTGAACGAGAAATGAGGGCTTACAGGCGCAGCAATCCTTTAAAGCGTTTGGTTTTTGTTAATATCAGTAACAGTAGTTTTGATGCAGACGAGTATGGAGTTGCACTGCAGGATTTTATTGCCCGACTTCATGTGTGTGATGCGCAAGGTCAATTTTATACCGGTGTCGATGCTTTTCTGGCGATTTGGCGGGCTTATCCAGACCGATCCTTTTATTCGCTGATAGGGCAAGTTATTTCCTTCCCGCCGGTGTTATTTCTGGCAAGGATCGGTTATTCTTTGTTCGCTCGCTATCGTCATTTGTTGCCGCGTTATTGAACTCAAGAGCGCAATGAATCGGAAATTGGGTGATATGAGAAAGAGTGGGGGTATTCGTCTGAGATGATTGTTTTGGGCATTGATATTGGTGGGAGCGGAATCAAAGGGGCGTTGGTTGATATCACCAGTGGTGAACTGCAGTCAGAGCCACAATGTCTTAAGACGCCACAGCCGTCAACACCAGAGGCCGTTCTGGAAACGGTCCAGCAGTTGGTCGGTCATTTTGACTGGAAGGGAGTTATTGGTTGCGGTTTTCCTGCTGTTATTGAGGATGGCCATGCCCGAACTGCAGCTAATATCGATGATAGCTGGGTAGGGTTCGACGTAGCAAGTGCATTGACTTCCGTAACCGGTTGTCGCAGTGCGGTTATCAATGATGCAGATGCGGCTGGGCTTGCAGAAATGAGTTTCGGAGCAGGGCAGGGAAAGGCAGGAACTGTTCTGGTTTTGACTTTGGGAACAGGCATTGGATCAGCGCTTTTTCATAATAGTCAGCTTTTCCCAAATCTTGAGCTTGGCGCGTTACCCTTTAAGGGCTTACCGATTGAACAATATACCTCTGCAGCAGTACGGACTGAGCAAAATCTTGATTGGGAACAATGGACAGAACGACTCAACCTCTTTTTTGCTCAGATTGAGAGTATTCTGACTGCGGGGCTGATAATTGTTGGAGGTGGTGTCAGTCGTAATCATGACAAATTTTTTCCATTACTTGAAACTCAAGCACAGTTGGTTCCAGCCCATTTTTTAAATCAAGCTGGAACCATTGGAGCTGCTTGCTACGCAGCTGAATCTTTCAGTTTGCAGGACTCAATCAGTTGAGCGTTTCCTGCAGGTATTCAGTGAATCTCAGCCAAGACTTTCTATCTGCTTCGGCACGATAGCGCTCTGAACCAAAAACGCTGAATGCATGGGGAGCACCGCTGTAGGTGATCATTTCGTGCTCAATATTCTGTTGTTCCAACTCAACTGTTAAGTTGGCGAATTGTTCCATTGAGACGACTTTGTCAGCAGATCCGTGGAGAACCAGAAGTTTCCCTTTTGTTTGTGAATAGTCTTGGCCATCAGGAGTATTCAGACCTCCATGAAAGGTCACAAACCCTTTCAGATCCTCACCAGAACGGGCGAGTTCAAGCACGACTGTACCGCCAAAACAGTATCCCATAATGATTGCATTCGACAGGTTCCCCCCTTGGCTCTTCGCCGCAGATAACATTCCCTGGAGCAGTTGACGCATTCGGCTGCGATCTTTGTAGAGCGAACCGGTCAGTTTTTTCTTTTCAGTGACCTCTGTTGGTCTGATCCCTTTGCCAAACATATCGCCGACAAAAACAGCATAACCCAGATCTGCCAGCATTTGAGCACGCTTGACTTCATAATCTGTGAGGCCGTCCCAATCGTGAATCATTAATACCAGCGGAGCCTCATCTTTGGGACTGACGAAATAACCTTCGAACTGTTGGTCCCCAATCTGATATGAAACTTCTTTTCCTGCAGCCAGAGCGACAGTTGCCAGTGTTAGAGAAAGGCATATAGAGATGAAGAATTTCATTATTAACTCCTTCTATAAAGGTGACTAAAGGAGTGTTATTTTAACAGCTCTGGGTGTCTGCGTAAAAGGGGTGGGCATGAAAATAGTCATCGCAACCTAATCGAACAGGTAATGCCATGAGAGTTATTCAAGCCAAGACAATAAGCCTGAGAATATGGTTGTTGGTGGCGTACTGATTTCGGATCACTCGTCGGATGAATCGACACCTGCCGACGAGACAGCCACGCGTCTCCAAAAAATCGCACGTGACAAATTGAGCCCAACAGGTCATTGCAGCTTTGTTACTGTGCCATTGCCTCTGTTGCGTTTGATGACTTTCAAGGCTCTGTCGGCGTAGTTCAGGGGATCTCGCCATTTTTGGGCGTTGCCCGGCCCGGCGTTGTAGCTATCAGGCCTGTCGCCAGTTGCCGAATCGATCGAGCATCATCCGGTAGTATCTTGCACCGACCTTGGCGTTGAATTCATTGTCTGTAATCAGAGCGACGAGCAGGTGTTCATCGGTCTTGAACGTGCCCAGTTCTGGGTATTTTCTCAACACAAAGCGTGCGGTTTGCAGCTTTACCTGACAAAGGCCGTAAGACCTGTCGCCAAACACGGCATAGGTATCTCCGACGATGCCGTAGTCGGTCTTCTTATACGAACCGAGCTTCGTCTCAATCGTGGCAATCGCCAGCAATGTTTCCGGGTACCCGATCGTCTCGCCCTCAGCCCATACGATTTTGGCAATGTCTGAATCTGAATTCAGCGTCCATTCAGCGGCGGCTGCGATGTTGATGTTTATAACCAAGATCATAGCGAGGAGAATTATTTTGATTCCCATCGGCTTGTTATCGTTTTTTTCGTTCATGTTTTTTGCGCTTCTCATAAATAAATAGGGCTTCTCTTCATCCCGAAGAAAAGCCCTTATGGGTGTCTTTATTTCTTCGGCAACCCGGCCATCCCTGTAGGATCCGTGGTTTTGCGTCCCCGGATTGCTCCGAGTTTGCTATTATCGGAAATATAAATCGCAGCGTTTCTAGCAAAAACTTGTAAAGGAGTCAATAGCGAGGTGGGTTTTAATTACTTAATAAATAGAGCTTTTTGTCTGTTCTAAGCTAAGTTTTGCCTTGGCGATCGCCAGAAAAACTGCACCTGATGGCATCAATGCCAAGGCAGATGATATTTGCGATCGGACCTGTGCAACCGTCTTAAGTAAAAAAACTTTATCCCACTTTGAGGTTTGATTCTGGCTTTGGAATACTCATTTCAACCAGAATATGGAATTGCTCATAAGTCGTGAGTTAACAGTAACGCCGCTGAGAATGCTCCAGCGGCTTTACTGCTTCATATCTCTAGAAAGTTCGATCATCACTACTTTTTACCACGTCGGGAAAAAAGATAAATAATGATCAGCAGGGGATACACGAAAAGTGCTTCACCAAATTTCCCCTGGGAAAGAGCGAATGCGCTGAACAGTAAACTAAGTATTATGAGGACTATAAGCAGTGTTGCAATTGGACGGTTCATTATTTTCTCGCCTTGCTAATCTCGATTCTGGAACTTGGGAATAGGACTCTTCATTTTAATACCGCAGGTTGTAAGACAAATCCAGTCATTGGTTAGCAGCGAGATATTCCTTCAGGGTAAATAGCCAGCAGAAAGCAGATATTTTCAAAGCTCAAAAAGCATAAAAATAGTTGATTGGTCTTTTTTATCTCTGGATCAGGATGAGGATTTTGACAGCTGAGCTTTCAGCTTCCGTGTAACGTCCTTACCTGTTTTTAACCCCTGTTCATCAAGCAACTGGCCCCATGATTTCATCTGGCTGTTGACCTGATTATAAAGATCGACAGGCGTCCCATCGAGAATGTTGCCGAGGATAATCTCTTTACGGTTTAGGCCTTTGTTGCGCCAATTCTGAATGTCTGTTTGTGTCACACCAAAGAATCGGGTCAGATGGTCATCGACAATCAAATTCGCCAATTGTTGTGGCTTGTTACCAGAGGCCCAATAGTCTTGTCCAAGGCTCTGAGGTGATTGACCCAACTTCTCAAAGGTTTTAGTCCAGTTCTTTTCCTGTTTATGGATGGCTGCAATTTGCTTTGACGATTGTCCTGTCCGTTTGGCCAGATCGTAAAGAATCCAGAGATAATCGTTGTTAGCTCCTGACATTTTTGCCATGACCAGCGCACGTTTTTCGACACCATAGATTGCTGACACGAAAGAACTCTGAGATGATGCCAGAAAGTAGGGATCTGCCGCGGCTCGGTCTTTATGGTCGTAGGTTCGATTTTGAAAACAGTGACAGTTAAGTGTCGATTCTTCTGCAAAAGTCAGAGTTGGAAAGAGCAACAGGAATATCAGTAGTTTTTTCATCGTTTATCTCCTTTGACGGACAATCAATAACACGAGAAGATGATAAATAAATTGACTTGTGTCAAATCCATTCCGTAGCCAGATTGAAGCTTAGGGCACAGTTCAGGTAAAATGATTTCTATGGATACTTTAGAAATTATTTACGACTATATATGACCCTGGTGCTATTTCGATGCGGTCAGCATCGACGAATTGTGCCGAGAGAATGACATCACCCTGCGCTGGACGGTCTTTCCCTTGCATCCAGAAACTCCTGATGAAGGGCAAACGCTTGAGGATCTGTTTGGTGGGAGACTGGATATCCCTAAGGCGATGGCTGAACTACAGACCATTGCATCTGATTTAGGCTTGCCGTTTGGTCAACGCACCCATACCTATAACAGCCGCCGAGCTCAGGAATTAGGGAAATGGGCAGAGCAGCAGGGGCGAGGCGCTGACTATCGTGCTGCTGTTTATCGCGCTTATTTTGCTGATGGGAAAAACATTGCCGATGTAGACGTTCTGATCACTCTCTGTCACGAGCTGGGTTTGCCTCAATCAGAGGCCCGTGATGTTCTGGAACAAAGCCTATTTGCCGCTGCTGTTGATGATGACTGGCAGCGGGTTGCGCAGTTCGGGGTAAGGTCAGTCCCAAGCCGCGTTTATCAAAATCAATTGTTGGTCGGTTATCAGCCTGCGGACAAATTAAAACAGCTGCTGGGGAGATCGTTCCCTCAGCAGCTGTAATTTTTGCTACAGGTTGAGATTGGTCTTTTTATAGCTTTTCGATTTGATCGCCAGGGCTGATAACTCCCCCCTGAAGAACTTTGGCAAAGATCCCTTCCTTCGGCATGACGCAGTCACCAGCCTGGTGATAGATGGCACAGCGAGTGTGGCACTCTTTACCGATCTGGGTGATTTCCAGCAGACAATCATTGATTCTTAATTGTGAGCCAATCGGGAGGTCGACCAGCACGATACCTTCTGTGGTTAAGTTTTCGGCAAAATCACCATTATCGACATCAAGCCCCATGGCGCGCATCTTGTCGATACTCTCCTTGGCCAGCAGACTGATCTGGCGGTGCCAGGGGCCGGCGTGGGCGTCATCCTTGATACCGTGATCCTCAACCAATGTGACTTGATCGACGGGAGTTTTCCGTTCTCCTTTATTTTCACTGATACAGACAGCTGTAATTTGTGATGACATATTAATTCTCTCCATTCGGGGTTATACTTTCAAGCTTGCGCACGCTATTATTGCGTGGTAGTGCTGCTGAATTGAAAAAATCTTAACTTTCTTGAGTATTGGTGTCAAGTTTACATGAGCCGCTTAGTTGAAACGTTTCCGCTCATTCTTTTGGTTGGTGGAAAATCCTCGAGAATGGGTCAATCAAAAGGATTATTGCCCTATCGGGACGATCTTTGGTTGTCGGAGCAACTGCGTTGTTTTGCTGTGTCTGGGGGAAGAAGAGTGGTCATTGTTCTTGGTCATCGGTATGAAGATTACAGGTTAGCTCTCCCGTGGTTGGAAAACGCACAGGAGCAACTGATTGAGTCTCATGGCCTTATGGTTTCCGTTTGCATTAACGATGTCCCAGAACTGGGGCCTTTCTCATCAATACAGGCCGGAGCCCGGTCGTTACTTCTTGACGAGTCGCCAGATGGTGTTTTTATTCAGCCGATCGACGTTCCAAGTCCAAGTCGTGAAGTTTGGACATCTTTATCTTTGGGGTATTCGGGGCAAACAATGGTCTGTGTCCCTCGGTATGAAGAGTCCGGTGGGCATCCTGTCCTTTTGTCGACTGTTTTTTTGCAGCAGATTTTGGCACTATCACCAGGCGCCCCCGAGGCGAGATTAGATCGACAAATTTGCAAACTTCCTCCAGAATGTGTTGCTAAGGTTATCGTTGATGATTCGCGAGTTCGGATGAACCTGAATACGCCAGAACGCTGGCGGGAATTTATTTTGAGACAAGGATAATATATGGAATTCTTTGTAGCCACAGCGAGTGAATCATACCGGTTGTCCGCAAATGTCCAGCTTATTGGTAAAGATCTTATGGTTGCTGTATGGGGAGGTGAAAAACCACATATAGGTGCTGTCGCCGTTGCACAACCTCGGCCGAGTCTTTCTCCGTCGAATGACCAGGCCAGTGCGACTACTTCTGTTATCTGTTTGTTAGGACATAAAGAAGATACCATTGCTAAATCAGCAGCAGAAACCCTGGCCGCTGCCATGAATCGGCCGGTGGTGGTCAGTGCCGGTATGCACTGGGCTCAGATTGATGCCGCAGGTATTCAAAAGGTCGAAGAAAATGCCGATCAGTTGGTCTCAATAATTTTACATGAATTGGTCGATCGCCAGGTTCTTTCTGGCCTTCAGGAAAGAGGGTAGACCTATGGGGAAGCGTATTGTTATTGGTATTTCAGGAGCAAGTGGTGTTATTTACGGGATACGAATGCTGCAACTGTTACAGCCACATCCTGATATCGAGACACATTTAGTGATCTCCTCTGCCGGGAAACTGAATATAGAGCTTGAGACCGATTTTTGTATTGAAGATGTTTTGGCTATGGCGGATGTTGTTTACGATGAACACCAAATGGACGCAGCTCTAGCAAGTGGTTCATTTCTGACTGAAGGAATGGTGATTTTACCTTGCAGTATTAAAACGTTGTCAGGGATTGCAAATTCCTATACCAGCAACCTTCTGGTTCGGGCCGCAGATGTTGTTTTGAAAGAGAAACGTAAACTGGTTCTGGTTGTTCGAGAGACCCCATTCCATAAAGGGCATCTCAAGCTTATGGCTGATGCTGCTGACCTTGGAGCGCATATTTTGCCTCCGATTCCTGCATTCTATCACCGACCTGAAACGATTGAAGATCTGATTGACCATACAATAGGTAAAATTTTCGATTACCTTTCCATTGACCATACATTATTTAAACGCTGGGATGGATAGGGGATTTCACCAATAGCACAGATTTCTTTGATAGAATCATATAAGAAAATAAGGATTTTTATGCTTTCATTTTTTGATGCCCGCCAGCAGATTCTCGACGCAGTTACGGCTGTTGAAACAGAACAGATTGGTCTGCTCGATAGCGTTGGCAGGGCAATTGTGCGCGATATTCGTGCTGATCAGTCATTGCCCTCTTTCGACAATTCAGCCATGGATGGTTATGCTGTCCGTGCCTGTGAGTGCAGCAACGGAAAATGTCTTCCTCTGGATGGTTATCTTCCCGCCGGTGGCAAAGCTGATAACGAGTTACAGATAGGAACGGCTGTTAAAATTATGACCGGGGCACCGGTTCCAGTAGGAGCTGATGCTGTTGTTCCATTTGAACAGACTGAAGAAAAAGATGGCCAGGTCAAGGTTTACGGGCAGGTTAATAAGGGCGACCATATCCGTTGGCGAGGTGAAGACTTCAAGCCAGGCGACCTATTGCTGGCAGCCGGGAGTGTTGTTCGTCCTGCTGAAGTCAGCTTACTTGCTTCCTTTGGAATTACCGAAGTCTCTGCTTGTCGGCCGCTGCGTGTAGCGATTTTATCGACGGGTGATGAACTTCAGGAGCCTGGCGAAGAGCGAATTGAAGGCCGGATTACCGACAGTAATTCATGGGCTTTAGCGGCAGCGATCCGCGAAACTGGAGCCGAACCACAGATGTTGGGTATCGCTCGCGATGATCGTGACAGCCTGCGTGAAAAGTTGAAAATAGGGCTTGACGCTGATGTGTTGGTGACTTCGGCGGGGGTGTCGGCCGGTGATCGTGATTATGTGCGAGAAATTCTCGATGAGCTGGGTGTTGAGCAGCAGTTCTGGAAGGTCGGCATCAAACCGGGCAAGCCAACGGCTTTTGCCCTACGCGGAACAACTCCGGTGTTTTCTTTACCTGGGAATCCCGTTTCGACCATGATCACCTTTGAAGAATTTGTCCGTCCCGCTCTGTTGAAGATGATGGGACACAGAGAAGTGTTCAAGCCGATGCTGAATGCGCGCTTGCTCAAATCAGTCAAAAAGAAACCGGGTCGTCTGCAGCTGTTACGTGTTGTCGTTGGTACGACTGCTGAGGGAGAGATGACAGTTGCCAGTGCCGGTGATCAGAACACCGGGATATTAAGAACATTGTCAATTTCACAGGGGATTGCTTATCTCGCCGCTGACGAAGGTAATTTTTCTGAAGGGGATGTGGTTCCGTTCCATCTTCTTGGTGTTGCGACACAGCTAGGTTGTTAAATTGACTGAATTGGCGTAGATAATTTCCTGTAATCTACGCCAATTTTGACCATGATCTCTCTACTCCATCGTTGTTGTGTTGTAGGTTCCGCTCACAACAGTTTATTCAACAGATTTTGTCCTGCGAGTTCAGCTTCATGTAAAAAATTCTGATCCGATTCAATGCTACCTGCCTCAAAGAAACCTAAACCTTTAACCGATTCAATAACGTCCAGGCCAATGTCACGACTAAAATCTGTCAACAGCGTTAAAGTATTCCCCATCGCTGAGTCGGTGTGTTGTTCGCAAATAGCTGCAGTCAGGCAGTATTTTTCAGTTTCCTGATATTTCCCGATCCATTGGCTCCGATCAACAGGGAACTGGACGAGGCTATAACAGCGATCAATGAATCTCTTCATGTCAGAGGTCACTGAGTACCTGTAGGTGGGGGATGCAAGGATGATTGCGTCCGCTTTATCCACCTTTTTAATAATTAGGGGAAAGTCATCTTTGATGACACAGTCCCAGGATCGCTTGCATCCTTCACAACCAGTACAGCTGCCAATCGTGTAGTCACCAAGGGAAATGGATTCGGTTTGCACCCCTTTCTCCCTGGCAGGAGCGAGTATTGACTGAATGAGAATTTCAGTGTTCCCCTGTTTTCTTTTACTGCCATTGATTGATAAAATTTCATCTGTATCTCCGATTACTTATTCTGAAAAATTATACCTCTTTATAGATGTCTATTTTGTCAATGACAAGTTGTGGTGATTTTTAAATTATTGAGTAATATTAACCATGACTGTATTTGAAATGGGCCCCATGGTGTCATTGTTGATCGCCTTTACCGCGATGTCGAGGTTTGAGCCTGTTACATAAGCCTCGGCACGTTCTGTTGCTGGGGTTGTGTTGCCATTCTGGACGAGAATACGGTCTGCCATCGTACCAATATCATCAGAAAGTGAAAGTACGGTCGTCGTTAAAGTCGTCACGCTGGTATTCATAAGATCAAGCATATTTTCAACCATGGCTTCAAACGATATAGAGAAAAATGCTCGAGCTGGTTTTGGGCAGCAAACAATATGGTGGACGCAAGAATCAATGCCAATACTAAGCTTGTTATACGGTTTGGTTTTTTCATGATGTTCTCTTGTTATGTATGAAATTTCTGCAAAATGTAACTGTTTTGGTTGTATGTTGCAGTTAATATATAGCGAAAGGTTTATGTTGTGGTGAAACACATCTAGGAGATGTGTGAATCTTTCTCACCGAAGCATAAATGTTTGTAATTTATAAACAGGTCGTTATTCCCTATGGCAGTCCTGTCCTTCCGGGTGCTATGTTTCTTTATGCCTTGTTGGATGATGTCCCGATCCTGGGATTACCCGCTTGTGTTTACTACGCACCAACAACAATTTATGACCTGATGCTGCCACGGGTATTGGCCGGAGAGCCGATCACCGAGGATACCATTGCCGCAATGGGCCATGGTGGCATGTGTCTTGACTGCAAAGTCTGCCATTTCCCGAATTGCTCATTCGGGTTTTGAATCGGAGTTAGTAGAGAAGGAATAGCTATGAAAGTAATACTTGAACACGCAATAAATAGTCTTGAATCGGGGCAGCCGATTGTCTTGGCACAGATTGTCCGTCAGGTTGGGTCTGCTCCACGTTCACTGGGAAGTCGCTGCCTGATTTACCCGGATGGATCGATCTTTGGAACTATTGGTGGTGGTCTGCTTGAATATAAGGTTCAGCAGCGAGCCGTTGAACTGTTTGAAGAGGGTGTTTCTGAAATGTATCCTTTTCACATGACCAGTGATGATGTGGCCAACCTTGATATGTGTTGTGGTGGCATCGTCGATATTTATATCGAGCCGATGTCTCCTTCCAATCAGGATAATCTGAAGTTATTGAAACGCACACTTGAGCTGATTGATAATAATGAGAAAGGGACTCTTCTCTCGTCTCTAGCCAATGGGCTTGGAAGTGACTGTACTGAGCGACGTATGCTGGTTTCTGCTGAGGGTGAGGTTGTCGGAGATGTCCCACAATTCCGCGACCGTGCTCTCGACTGGGCGGCGACCAACCGGGCACGTTTGTATGTTGGCAGTGAGCCGGAGCAGTTGGTTTTTGCCGATCCGATCAATACAGCATCAGATCTGGTCCTCTGTGGTGCCGGTCATGTTGCCAACTGTGTCGCACCTCTGGCCAAAATGGCTGGGTTCCGCGTTGTGGTTGTTGATGATCGTGAGGCTTATGCCAATAAGGAGCGTTATCCCAGTGCCGATGAGGTTAAGGTGCTGGCATTTGATACCCTGTTCGACCATATCCATGTCACCGATAAATCCTATATTGCCATTCTGACCCGTGGCCATGCCCACGATCGCACTGTGCTGAAATATGCACTTGCTACCGATGCTGCCTACATCGGGATGGTGTCAAGTTCACGCAAGCGGGCCCTGTTGTTTAAGTCGTTAGAAGATGAGGGCTGCAGTCGAGAACGCCTGGAGCAGGTTCGCACTCCGATCGGACTCGATATTGCTGCTGAAACACCTGAAGAAATCGCTATCAGTATTGTGGCCGAATTAATCAAAGTCAGGGCTGAAAAAGAGGGTGGCCGTTTCTTTAAAAAGTAACTACCAAGGCTAGAGAATATCGACAGATAAAGTCACCCATTATACGTCCTATCCTATATCTGGAAAGGCGCTGTTGAACCTGTTGGTTCTGTGGCGCCTTTTTTGATTGATTTCGTGGCCTTATTTGTAGGTTATCTGGGCCTTTCCGACTGATTTACTCGCCTTCAAATTTAATAATAAAGTCCTTGAAAATCTTTGTTCAGAGCAGTATATCAACAGTGTCCTGGAACATGCGGTTTTTCTTTTTCCCTGACCGGTCGGAATCAGGGGGTAAGTGGATTGCAGTTTCTTACGAGATAAGATAATAACAGGGCATAACGATGTTGTGGATGTAACCTATTTATTTGAAGGAAAAGGGATTACGGCAATGTTTACTGTCAACTGGTTGTAACAACGAAAAAGGAGATTTGCCCATTTCTTTGAAGAAGCTGATTCAAAAATAACCAGGTGATAAATGGCCACGCTTTTAGGCTCTTTCATCTATCTGGCTAGATCAGGTCCAGATAAGAAAATATGTTTCCTCTCCCCTGGCAAGCGGAGTCATTTTTTTTTATTTCAGGTCTACCTGAATAGTAACGGAGTCTACTAATGAACTTCTCAACCGAAAGACACGATGTACCAGCAGATCGAGAAATCGATCAACGATAACCTGACCACCGCCAACGAAAACCTGGCTTGGTTGCAAAAGCACATGCACCCTTATTTCTTCATCACTATGGCTGAAGAGACTGAGGCTGTGGGTATTTTGGCGACAATTCTCAAATCTTTGGAAACGAACAAACGTAGAATCCTGGCTGACACCGACAAGAAGCTTATTCTTGCACGTTCCAACACGAGCGGTTCTCTTTACGATTCACTGAGAACTCTGCGCGAGCGTGACATTTCATATGCGCACATCGCTCATTCTTATGCACCAATCCCTGGTCAGAAAAAAGAACTGGAACTTCAGCGTTTTGAATTTGATCGGAAAAGCCATAATGAGATTTCTGAAGGCTTGAAAGGTGATGTAAATATCCCTGCTCAAATCCGTGAAGATGTTGCTGCTGCCATGACAGAGCGCTATCCCGATTTTGATCTGAGCAAGTTGGATAACCTGTTGAACATTCTCTGGTTGAATAATGAGTCCTATGTCACAATTTCTCCAGCAGAGCGTGTTGCTCAGATCCTTTGGCTTTATCAGCAAGGAAAAGACAACGGTGGTATTCACCTGGATGTTGAAGAATCTGTTGGTCTCGACGATTCTACCGAGACCCGTATTATGTTTGCTGTTAGCAACCCACCGCAGCGCGATTTCCTGCTTCAGATTATGGAAGTTTTTAATCGTCTCGATATTGGGATTAAGCGGACTTACTGTCTGACCTTGAGTACAGGTGTTCATCCTTCTTCCTCGGCACCTTCTATGTCCGTAAAAGAGATGGTGAGGAGGTTAAAAAAGGGACTGAGTTATTTAATATCCTACAGGAAGAATTGTTTAATACTCAGCTTCTGCAAACACGTTCACACACCTATCAGGAATTTGTTACCCAGAAGATCATGCTGGAGAAGATGCCACTCTGGTTAATGCCTTTATCTCTTTCTGTCATACTAATCTGGCTCACAGTAGTGACCTGTATGACCTTGAAGGGGTTGAGCGTGCTTTCCACTCACACCCAGACTTGTGTCTACAATTAGTCGAACTGTTCCGTGCCCGTTTTGATCCTGCAACTGCTGGCCGTGAAGGCCTCTATACCCAACTGCTGGAAAAAGCTGTTAATACCGTTGAACAGTACAACACCGGCCACAAACGGGTGGATTCTTTCCGTCGTACGATTTTCCGGTGCTGCCTTTCCTTTATTCGCAACACTCTGAAGACCAATTTCTTTGTTGTGAAGAAGCAGGCGCTCTCTTTCCGTGTCGATCCTGCTTATCTGGCAGAGTTGAAGGAATGTTTTACTGACGATCTGCCCGCAGAGCGTCCATTCCGGATTACTTTCTTCTTTGGGCGCTATGGTGCTGCTTACCATATCGGATTCTCTGATATCGCGCGTGGTGGTTGGAGAACGTTGATCACTAACGGCCGCGATGATTATGTCACCTGTGCCGATACCATGTTTAAGGAAAACTACGTTCTTGCTCATACCCAGCACTTGAAGAACAAGGATATCTACGAAGGTGGTTCTAAGTTGGTTGCTGTACTTAACGCTGTCAGCGTTAAAGATCCTGTCTTGGTTAACCAGCGGCTCTACAAGCTTCAGTACAGCTTTATCAACGCGTTTCTTGATATCTATGCCAGTGATGAAAATGGCAAGGTTCAAGATCCTAATGTTGTTGATTACTATGGCGAGGAAGAAGCCATTGAGCTTGGCCCAGATGAGAACATGCACGACATCATGATTGATACCATTGCCCAGCAAGCCAAAAAGCGTGACTACGTTCTGGGTATTGGTATCATGTCAGGTAAAGAAATCGGTATCAATCACAAAGAATTCGGTGTCACCTCAGCCGGTGTTGTTAAATTTGCTGAAATCACCATGGAAGAGATGGGGATTGATTACAGCAAAGACGAATTCTCAGTTAAACTGACTGGTGGTCCTGGTGGCGACGTTGCTGGTAACGCAATGCAACTCCTGATTGATCGTTGTCCTAAGGTTAAAATTAACTTGATCCTGGATGGTACCGGAGCTATGTACGATCCTGCAGGTGCTGATCACGATGAGTTGAGAAGAATTCTTCTAAAGAGTGATCTCGATACTTACAATCCTGAGAAAATGCATCCTGGTGCATTTATGCTGTTCCGTGGCAAGCGTCGTACCGAAGGTTTACGCGAACTATACAAAAAGGTGGTCTGCACAGAATCAGGCCTTGAGGAGCAGTGGATTTCTGTTGATGAATTCTATCGTGAGTTCAACAACCTGCCATTTACTGTCGAAGCTGACCTGTTTATTCCGGGTGGTGGTCGTCCTGAAACGATTGATATTGAAAACTGGCAGAAATTCTTCACCAAAGAAGGAAAGCCATCAGCACGTGCAATCGTTGAGGGTGCTAACTCTTTCATTACTCCAGCTGCACGTGTTGAATTGCAGAAGAAGGGTGTCATTGTTATGCGTGATGCTTCTGCTAACAAGTGTGGTGTTATCTCCTCTTCATACGAGATCATTGCCAATCTGGTTATGGGTGAGGAAGAATTTATTGAGCACAAAAAAGCATATGTTGCTGATGTTTTGTCAATTCTTGAGCGTCGTGCCGAGGACGAAGCACGTTTGATCTTCAAGCGTTATCGCGAGGCAGACGGAACTCAACTCTATACTGAAATCTCTGATGGTATCAGCACCGAAATCAACAAGCAGTATGCTGATTTGTTTAACTACTTCCTGAACAATCCGGAAGAATGTAACGATCCACTGTTTCAAAAAGCGATTTATAGTCACTTACCAAATTTCCTGAGTGATAATGTAGAGTACCATGAGCGTATTCAGAAGCTTCCAGCGAAATACCTTTATGCCATTCTGGCGGTTGAAATTGCCTCTTCGATGACTTATCGCGGAAGTAAAGAAGGGAATATGTTGGTTGTTCTGAAGGGACATTTAAATCGTCTTTATAGTGACGAAGCCTAATCTTTAAAAAGGTTGCTATAAACACAATTTGAAAGTAAACTGTAAAACATGGGCTGATTTTGGTTCCGCTGTGCAGAATGGCAGCCCAAAATCAGCCCTACTAATGTGAAATATGTTTTATTTTATGCTTAGTCTTGAGTTTAAACATTCAAAAATACTTTAACTGCCTGTCAGGATGTCTGATGGCAGTGTCATCGCCCTGAAATGATCGGGGTATAAATATCATGGGTATTAATTGCCCATGACGCATTATTTATCTCAATGGAGAAAGACAATGTTTGAAGTCGTTAGCAACGAAATCCTGGCTCCTAATCTGCACCAGATGCAGGTAAAGGCCCCGAGAGTCGCTGCTGCCCGCAAAGCTGGACAGTTCGTGATCGTCCGTTCTGAAAAGGGCGAAGAAAGAATTCCGCTGACCATCGGTGATGCCGACGTCGAAGCTGGTACCATTACCCTTTTCATTCAGGCGATTGGTGCATCCACGAAGAAGTTGATCGATATTCCGGTCGGTGGGTACATGAGTGATGTCGCTGGTCCTTTAGGCATGCCAACCGAAATTGAAAAGTGGGGCCGTGTTGCTTGTATCGGTGGTGGTGTTGGTACGGCGGTTCTTTATCCTATGGCTAAGGCTTTGGCCGATGCAGGAAATACCGTCACAACTGTTATTGGTGGTCGTGCCAAGCCTCTGATCATTCTTGCTGACGAACTGAGCGCTTTCTCCGATGAGGTTAAAATCACAACAGAAGATGGTTCTCTCGGTCGTCAGGGGTTTGTAACTGCAGAACTCGAAGACATGATCAATGATCCAGAGCGTCGTCCTGAAGCTGTTTTTGCTGTTGGACCTGTTCCAATGATGCGTGCCATCGCCGAGCAAACTCGTCCTCACGGCATTAAGACGATCGTCAGTCTCAACCCAATCATGATCGATGGTACCGGTATGTGTGGTGGTTGTCGTGTTGTTATCAACGGCGAGTCCAAGTTTGCTTGTGTTGACGGTCCTGAATTCGATGCTCATGAAGTCGACTTTGACATTCTAATCGATCGTCTGAGCATGTACAAAAAAGAAGAAGCACACGAGTGCCAGTTGGCAAATGTTAAAGGAGAGAGTGAAAAATTACAAAAACTTACTCCCAAAGAGCGGATGCAGATTCCTCGTGTTGTGATGCCTGCCCAGGACGCTGAAGAGCGTAGCCATAACTTTAAAGAAGTTAACCTCGGTTTGACCCTTGAGCAAGCTCAACGTGAAGCTCTGCGCTGTCTCGATTGTAAGCATAAACCATGCGTCAATGGTTGCCCGGTTCAGGTTTCTATCCCTGAATTTGTCACCGCTGTTGCTGCTGGAGATTTGCCAAAAGCTGCTAAAATTCTTCAGGGTGACAATGCTCTGCCAGCAGTCTGTGGACGTGTCTGTCCTCAGGAAGAGCAGTGTGAATCTAAGTGTATTCACGCCGCTAAGGGTGAGTCTGTTGCCATTGGTAACCTGGAGCGCTTTGTTGCTGACTGGGCTTTGGCTAACGCTGACAAGGTTGAGAAAGCTGCACCAGCACCCGAAACTGGTAAAAAAGTTGCCGTTATCGGTTGCGGTCCTGCCGGACTGACTGCTGCAGGGGAACTACGCAAGAAGGGACATACTGTTTCTATTCTGGAAGCACTGCATGACACTGGTGGTGTTCTGCGCTACGGTATCCCTGAATTCCGTCTGCCTAAAGATATTATCGACGTTGAAGTTGCAGCATTGGTTAAGCAGGGCGTTGATATCGAGTGTAACGTGATTATCGGTAAGACCCTGACCATGGCTCAACTGCAGGATGAGTTTGATGCTGTCTTCATCGGTAACGGTGCCGGGCTGCCGATCATGCTCAATATCCCTGGCGAAAACCTCAAGGGGGTTTATGCTGCTAACGAATACCTGACCCGCGTTAACCTGATGGGAGCTGGACAGACTGAAAACTGTCACACTCCTGTCATCCAGGGTAAAAAGGTTGCCGTTATCGGAGCCGGTAACACTGCCATGGACTGTGTTCGGACCGCACGTCGTCTTGGCGCCGACAAAGCGATGATCGTTTATCGCCGTACTGAAGCTGAAATGCCTGCCCGTCTGGAAGAGATTCACCACGCCAAGGAAGAAGGCGTTGAGCTCGTTCTGCTGACCTCACCGCTTGGTGTTAAGGCTGATGAAAACGGTTGGTGTACTGCTCTCGAGTGTCAAAGAATGGAACTGGGTGAGCCTGATGACTCTGGTCGCCGCCGCCCAATGGCCATCGAAGGTGACGTTTATGATCTGGAAGCTGACGTTGTTATCAATGCTTTGGGAACCCAGGCTAATCCTATTTTGACTTCTGCTGCACCTGAGCTGGAGCTGAATAAATGGGGTAACATTGTTGCTGACGAAAATGGCGCAACCAACATGCCTGGTGTTTTTGCCGGTGGTGATATTATCCGTGGTGGTGCAACTGTTATCCTGGCTATGGGTGACGGAAAACGTGCCGCTGCTGCAATTGACGAGTATCTGGCAGCTAAGTAATCTGATATAGTCATTTAATCCCGTCGCTGTGTTAGCCGGGAGTTCATGATAGACAAGAAATTGTCCGTGTGGAAAGGGGTCAGTGAGAAATCACTGACCCTCTTTTTATTCGGCGACATCTTTTTGATAGATGTATCGAGTACGATATGGCAGATATAGAAAAATGAACTTAAAATCTGTCGGGACGGTGGTATAGTACGTCGATGTTTTGGGGATATCTTCAGGCCACTCAAACGAGCTTATCAAAAAGAGGATGGTTTTATTATGTCAGTCAATAAAATATTAGTCGTCGAGGATGATTCTGTTGATGAAATGCTTACTCTGCGGGCATTGAAGCAATGTAAAGTTGAAAATGAAGTCGATGTAATCCGTGATGGTGGTGACGCCGTAGATTATCTTTTTGCGACTGGAAAGTATTCGGAACGTGACGCTGATGAGCTTCCCGCTCTGGTCATTCTTGACCTTCACCTCCCCACATATGATGGTATGGAAATACTGCGGCGTATCCGAGCCAATGAAAAAACCGAACTCCTGCCTGTTGTGATGTTGACCTCTTCTGACGATGAAAAAGATAAAAAGGAAAGCTACAAGTTGGGAGTGAACAGCTTTGTCCGCAAGCCGATGCAATTTTCTGACTTTATTCTCGCTGTTACGCAGTTAGGACGCTACTGGCTGGTTACAAGTGAGCCCCCTTCATAGACCGATTGGGTTGATGCTTATTGTGTGATTCTGGTATGAGGGGCGGAGGACATTAGATTTATGTACTACGGAAGTCGAAGATATCCATATTTTCAAAACTTATTGCTTTCCATTCTGCTCATACTATTTATTACCTCCTTGAGCCATGCTCAATCTAAAACAGTCGCTGTCTCGGCTGTCTCTCCTGAATTTGCAAATGGATTGAATTCCAGAATTATTAAAGAAGTGGTTGGTCGGTTGGGGTTCGACCTCGATATGAAATATGTCTCTTTTGCTCGAAAACTTGTTTTATTAGAGCAGGGGCGTATTGAGATCAGTAGTGGCCTTCACAGAACTTCTGAGAGAGAGAAGTTTATCCGTTATATTGACCCTCCATATTTAAAGTTCAGTGGTAAATATTTCTTCGTAAGAAAAGGCAGCTCGGTTAAGCTTGAGACTTACGATGACTTGTATCGTTTGAGGGTTGGAACAAGTATTGATTCCAAGTATTTTGACAAGTTTGACAATGACGACAAGATCCAAAAGGTAAAGGTCAGTAAAGTTGAACAGAAATTTAAGATGCTTGAAAAGGGGCGGGTTGACGTTGTTATTCATACGTATGCAGGGGCGATGGACATTCTTGAGCGTCTGGGGCTGCAGGATAAAATTGTCACTGCAGAGTATCGATACCTTGTTGAGGATGCCATTTATATCGGTGTTTCACGGCACTCCCATTTGATGAAGCATGTTGATGAGATTGAATCTCTCGTCCATAGCATGGTTCGGGATGGTGAGTTTGGTAGGATTATTGATGAACATTACTTAAGTATTCAATCTGCTCTGGAATAGTTATCTTCCTCCATTTAATGAGTAAAAGGGTTTGAGTATGTCTTCTGTGACCCGACAAAATGATATTCCAATGCGTAAGCGCCTGTCATTCAGGTTGTTTCGCAATGTCGCCATCGTTGTTTTGATATTAGAGTTTTTGCTCGCTTTTGGGCAGATTTCTATCGATTATTCGATTCAAAAGAGTGGTTTGGAAGAAACTGCAACTCAATTGTTGAACACTGCAGAGGAAGCGGCAACTCATATTCTCTGGACACTGGATGACGTTGGTGGCGATGGTCTTCTCGCAGGACTTTTACGTTATAATGCTGTTGTTAAGGCAGAGCTGACCGATGCCGAGGATAAACCTTTCTCCATTGTTGAGAAGAAAGCACCTCAGTCACCGATGTTTGCTCGGTGGATTTTTGGTGGATACCGAACATTCGAAAAGTCGTTAAGTGAATCGCTTGGTGGAGACCCCCCTGAGTATGTCGGATCTATCATACTGACTTTCGATTCCAGTATTGTCGGGGCAGATTTCTTCAAGCGAACCATCGCTTACTTACTCTCTGGTTTGATGATGAACCTGATTCTGGCGGCTATTCTTCTTTATGTTTTTCACTCAACCATGGCGCGTTCAATTTTGTCTGTGGGTAATTCTTTGTCAAGGGTCGATCCGCAGGAGCCAGGCGGCTTTCGAATTCTTCTCCCTAAGCGCCATCGGGATGATGAATTGGGTGTTCTTGTTACTAAAACCAATGATCTTCTGGGAGCTGTTGGTGAAAATGTGCAGAAGCGCTTAGCTGCTGAAGAGTCTCTTCAAAAGCTTAATCGAGAGCTGGAATACAGAGTTGAGGAACGTACGCGTGAACTGGAGATCACGAATCAGGAATTAGAGGCTTTTACCTATTCGGTGTCTCATGACTTGAGGGGGCCCGTGAGAGGAATTGAAGGTCTTTGTACTGCGTTGCTCGAAGATTATTCAGGAGCTTTGGATGAAGAGGGTGAGCATTGTCTGCAGTTACTGAAAATCAGTAGTTCAAAGATGGATGCTCTAATCAGTGGTCTGCTGAAGCTATCTCATTCTGCACAGGGCGGGTTGTCTCCAGAGCAAGTTGATTTGTCATCAATTGTAACTGAAACTGTGGATGAGTTGATCCATCTCCATCCTCAGCGACAGGTCAAAGTTGATATTTTATCTGGTTTGTTGGTCGTCGCAGATCGGCGGATGATGGGTGTTGTCATTGAAAATCTCATCGGCAATGCCTGGAAATATACAGGTAAAATCAAAACTGCAGAAATCGGCTTCGGGGTCGAAACTCGTAATGGTGTCCAGGTGTATTATGTCCGTGATAATGGTGCGGGCTTCGATATGTCGCAAGTTGGCCGTCTGTTTACCCCGTTTCAACGTTTACACAGTAGGGACGATTTTGAAGGAACCGGTATTGGTCTGGCCACGGTTGATCGCATCGTCCGGCGACATGCTGGTAAGATTTGGGCTGAATCAGAAATTGGAGCAGGTGCGACCTTTTACTTTACTCTGGGGCTTGATGACGTTGTGGCAAGCGATCGGTAGGGCATGGCTACAAGTTTAAATCTTTGTATGCCTGATCAAGCTTTGTCGCTCTTTCCTTGATGTAGTCTTCCCAATTGTCCGAAAGCATATCTATAATCAGATTTATCAATGCCATTGCCGCAATATGTGAGGGAAGATGTCCGGGACTGAATGTTCTCGTTTCAAAACTGATATCTGCTGTCTTAATAATTGGCGCTAAAGGTGAATCGGTGAAAAGAACAACCCTTCCATTTCGGGCTTTGACTGATTTGGCTGCCTGAAGACTTAATTTTGAATACTTTTTGTAATCAAAAATGAGCAAAATATCGTTTGTGTCAATGGTTGCCAACGCAGCGGCTATATGACTCTGATCGTTGCTTAATAAGGTTACGTTGGGTCTGGTCCTTTGCAGTCGATTGAACATGTATGATGCGACTGGACCTGGGGTGCCTGTGTTTCCGGCAATAATGACTTGATTCTTCCGGCTGGACAGGATGCCGACGAGTATTTCAAGGTCGTCCATCGATATACTGTTGAATGTCTGCTCTATGTTGGCCGTTTCATTAACGGCATGTGCTCCAATGACACTTGTCCTTGTGTCGTCTTCGTACTCTTCATCTAATCTTCTTTGAGCAGTACTCGCCTGCAGGTCTATCGCTTTTTTAAAGTCACTTTGAGCTGTTTTGATGCTTTTATAGCCGATTTTTTGAAAAAATCTTGTAACCGTTGATACGTTGACATCAATTTCGCTCGCCAGCTCATAGGACGTTTTAAGCATACAATTTGGGTAGGTGCTCATCAAGTGTTCGGCGATTGTATTTTCGGTTGCCGTTAGTCTTGATGCTGACTCGGTTATTTTATTGAAGAAATCGATCTGGTGATCGTTCATTTTGTTATCGCTTTACATGGTTAATAGTATTGTTCTTCTTTTCATGCCACATCTTATAGCATTTTTCCATCAATTCCGGCTACAGCCTTATCTTTAATGGTTCATCTCATAAATATTTAGCATTGCCAATCATCTCTTCTCCACATTTTCAAATCAATAAACGGTGCAAAAAATATTGTTAAAATCTTTATTTTGTAGTTTTCTTGGTTTAGCAATAATAGTTGCAAATATGGGCCTCAATTGTTTGACCTTTTGTTTTGAGTATAACTAATTGAAATTATTAGATTATTTTAGGGTGGTGATCCAATGTAGGTGTGATTTATGTCTCCCGGGTGTCTCATGTCTGTAGAATATGAATTGACAACTATAAATGTGCATGATAATAGTTGGAAACAAAAGTTGCAGAAGGTTTTGACGAAGTATTTTTGTTGCGAAATTTGACCGCTTGTTGCCCACGCGGGGGCTCAAGCAAAAAATTAACGTTCTAACGGAAAAGAAAAGGACAAAGCTATGAAGAAACAGATGTTTAAACTCATTATCGTCAGCGCGATGATTGCCATTTTCAGTAGTGCCGCAATGGCTGCTGATGTGATCTTGACGCCCTTCGGACAGAGCCCGGACGCCATGATGGTCCGTGTTGTTCTGAAGAAGCTGAAGATTAACAGTCAGCTTGAGAAGATGTTGCAATCGGGTGATCTGAAAAACGAAAAAGTGCTGATAACTGTTGTTGGTGGTAGTTCCAAAGGTCTTGGTGCCGCTGGGATCGACAAGGACAGTGAAGTTGCAAGAATGCAGGCGCTGGTCAAAGACGCAAAGTCAAAAGGGACCAAGGTTCTGGTGATGCACATCGGTGGTAAAGGTCGTCGTGGCAAGCTCTCCGATATGTTCATCTCTGAATCAGTTCCGATGGCTGACAAAGTTATTGTTGTCGATGGTGGCGATCATGATGGTCTCTTCACCAAGCTTTTGGCGGGTAAAAACGTTGAGATGCTTCCAGCTAAGTCTGTGCGTGGAACCAGTGATCCTCTTAAGCAAGTTCTGACCGAGTGGGGAATTATCTAGAGGGAAAAGTTGAGTTCATAACAAAATTTCCTGCAGAGAAAGGATTGTGCAATGAAACGCAGCATTATCAGCCTGACAGTTGTTGTCTGTTTGGTCATAACCTGTTCTGTCGCTTTTGCCGTTACTGTCGATCAAACCTTGAGATCGAAAAAAGGAATGGTGACAGCGGCCCATCCTCTTGCAGCTAAGGCTGGTGCAGAGATTCTAGAAAAAGGTGGTAACGCCATTGATGCAGCAATTGCTGTCAGTTTTGCACTCGGTGTTGTCGAACCTTATGCCTCGGGCATTGGCGGTGAAGGTTATTTGGTTGGTGCTATGGCTGATGGGAAAGAAATTGCCGTGGACTTTCGTAGTACCGCTCCTGCGATGGCGACCTATGAAAATTTTGCCAAGACCGGTGAAACCAAGTTAAAAAAAATCAAGTACGGGCCGAAGGGATACTGTGTTGCAGGTGTTCCTGCCGGTATCGGTAAAGCCCTGAAGTATGCCTCTTTACCTTTGTCAGAATTGGTTGCTCCTGCAATTAAGCTCGCTGAAGAGGGGTTCAAAGTTAATGCAACTTTCTCCAAGATCACTTTTGATGCCTGGGAAAAATTGACCGCCAACGGTCCTGATTTCCTTAATGACGGAATGCCTTGGGAAGAGGGCGATACCTTTAAAAACCCGGCACTGGCAAAAACACTGCGTCTGATCGCTGATAAAGGTGTTGATGTCTTTTACAACGGTGAGCTGGCTGACAATATTGACCGTTTATGAAAGAAAATGACG
>JDSF01000213.1_pt1 | contig 34823 bp, 42 predicted proteins | sample 199441 | NCBI WGS metagenome assembly JDSF01 (sample SAMN02592751, study PRJNA231836) | bioreactor metagenome | isolation source: continuous culture bioreactor denitrification-DNRA | place: Germany: Bremen
TCTCTTTTTGTATATATTTGGTAAAAATATATATAGGAAACAAGTTATATTTTAACGAATTTTTCGGATATAAGCAAGAAAAGCGTATACGGTAAATAGGTTCTTTCCAAAGTTATTGGAATTATATGACATAATATGATATCATATCATACGTTTAATGTTGCTGGAGGTACGATACCGTATGGATGAAATAGTTAAGATGCTGGATAAAAAATTTAGATTACCTATCACACGAATTTATTGATGATACACTGTATATAGAAGTCAAATCCAATAAAAAGTCTCTGGAATGCCCCACATGCAGATTATTAAATTCAAAAGTGCATTCCAGATACAAAAAAAGTTTTCAAGACTTACCAATACAAGGAAAGAAAGTTATAATACGAATAAGAAACAGAAATATGCTTTGTACAAATCATGATTGTGAAAAGTATACTTTTCAGAAACATTTGATTTCATTGGGCAAAAAGAGAAAGAAAACCAAGAGACTCATAAAAGAAATCATTCGTGTTTCGTTAACTCAAAGCTCTGTATCAGCAGAAAAATATCTTTCTGAAACAACAGTGAGTATCAAGAAAAGTTCTATTTGTAATTACCTAAAAAAACATCCACGATAGATAAAAATGCTGTGAAATATGTATGTATTGATTGCAATAAAAAAGAGAACATCTTACGGAACCATCATGGTAGATATAGAAACTAATAAAATTATTGATTTACTTGATTCAAGACAACTCACCAAAGTTAAAGAATGGCTTTCAACACTTCCAAACCTCATATTACTTTCAAGAGATGGCTCAACTACATATCGTTCAGCAATCACTGGTGCTCATCCTGAGGCTATTCAAGTAACAGATAGATTTCATTTAGTCAAAAATCTAGTGAAGGTCATCTCTACATTTATGAAACGAATAATTGGTGGAAGAATTGAAATTCCATTGACTTCCAAAGATGCAAAAAAGCGATTCGATTATCTTTGTGAATTAGCCAGAAGAGAAAAAATAATGGAAGCCAGACGCCTTTATGCAGAAGAAGGTAACAGTTATGAAAGAATAGGACAATTGCTAGGAGTATCACCATCAACCATTGCAAAGTATGTTAAAATTGATGCATCAGCTATACCCAAAGAGCATATAACTGTTCGAGGTAAAGAACACATAGATGCTGTAAATAAAGTTAAAGAAAAAAGAGGAAACGCGTGCTAGAACTCAGAAAAAAAAGGGCATACAAAAAAGAGAAATTACGAAAATCACAGGCTATAGTAGTTATAGTGTAAATAAATATTTGAAAGAAGGATTTAATCCAGTCAATGGTTGTTATGGTGTAACGCTTAGGAGTTAGACTGAATTTTTTAGAGATAATATTATTGGTATGCGAGCAGATGGGATAACTTATAAGAAGATAGCAGAGCATATCTCAGAAAAAGGATATACGGGTACCGTTGATGCGCTAAGGATGTTCATATCAAAGGAAAAGAGATTAGCAAAAGATATTGTATCTACAGAAGAATCGACTGAATTAATTGACAAGAGATGGATTAATAAACTGCTATATAAACCGATTGATAAAGTAAAAGGTATTACAAAAGAGCAACTAGAAGAAGTATATAAGAAATATCCAGATATCAAAGCATGTTTATCATGTTTAAAAGAGTTTAGAACATTATTACTTGAAGCTTCTAATGATAGTTTAAATAGGTGGATGGAACGTGCTAAAAAAATAGAAGTACTGGAAATTAACAGGTTTATTAATGGATTGTGCAATGATCAAGAGGCTATGGAGAATGCAATAAAATATACATATAACAATGGGTTAGCAGAAGGAAGTATCAACAAATTGAAATGTATCAAAATGATAGTGTATGGTAGGAACCAGTTTGAATTATTGAGGACCAAAGTATTGGAATTAGAGGCATTAAAAAATTAAAACAGACTTAAGCGTTTGTTAATTTTTATACTACAAATCCAATAACTTTGGAAAGAACCGGTAAATAGCCAATACCTAGTAAAAAAAACGCTTCCCATGAGATAATACTCCAAAACAGCTATGATTACTTTAATAACTCCTAGAGTTTTTAGAGTTAACCTAAATATTTGGAGGTTTTTTATGAATACTAGAGACGTTAAGCGTCAGTACAATCTCTCACAGTGGACTCCCATTATTAAACAGTGTAATCCAGAGGTATGACCACTAAGGCATGGTGTAAAGGGCATCAGATAGATATTAAATAATTCTATTACTGGCAGCACCTTGTTTGAGAATTACTCTGTTCTAAGTTAAGGGATGCCCATGAGACCAATATTTTTACCATTAAAGAGTCAAAGTGTTGATAAGGTGGATACCAGCTATTCTTTTCGCCCTGATATGGTACTTCAATCAGGTGATATCCGTATTGAGCTAACTAATAGTACGTCTATGGAACTCCTTGCTGATGTGATGAAGGTGATGCACCATGTTTAATACCAGTACATCAGATTTTGATGAAATCTATATTGCCTGTGGCTACACAGATCTTACTAAGAAGTGGCTTGGTGCCTAAGCGTTTTGTACCTGACGAAGGAATAAAAAACATGCGCGACTTAACAAGGTACCATAAGAAGGCTGTTCAAATGATGGCTTCTGAAAAGAATACGATTCATAAGATATTACAAGATGCCAATATAAAAAATAGCGACAAACGTATTGGATGTATACGGAGATATTGGACGAATAATATTAGAGAAACGGGTAAATGGAGAAAAGCTTACCAACTAAGATTTGCTTGAATTCACAAATGGAAGAGGTAAAGGTGGATTGAGAAAAAAAAGATACCAGAAATAATATGAAGTCTAACTGGTAGGATCAGAAAACTTCATGTAGAAATGTTAAGATATTCATATAGGCATATAGAGTATATAGAAAAACAATTAGGGGAAATAGAAGAAGAGTTAAAAACATATAGTATAACCTATAAAAAAGAAATAGAATTACTAGATACAATACTAGGAGTGGACTAAAAAAGACAACTATCATAGCGGAAATAGGAATAGATAAGGAAGATTCTCATGGTTATATCTGTAGGAATAGGGAATGATAAATACCGTTTTAAATAGTGTCTTTTGAACAGGCTTTATTTGTGATTTAAAAGATTTAATTCTGACTCATTGATGAGGTAATAGTCGTATACAAATAATATCATAAGCATTATCTGTTAAAAATACAATAAATTAAATAGTTAATAAAAATTACAAAATTAAAAATATAATTGATTAATAATGAATTTTGTAATACAATATTAAGTGACAGTTATAGAAGTAAGTATTATATATAGGCATCCACATAAAAATCGGCATGTATACAAGACATGTCATGAATACGTGACATGTTCTTGACTTATTAAGGCATTTAATGAGAAAATAACCTTGTGTAGTGAATCGGATAACATAATATTACTACAAGGGAGTGGCATTATGCTAAATATCGATCAAGGTCATGATGACCAGTTTCAGTACTTATATCAAACATATTATAAACTTGTATATGGAACAGCATTTAGAATAGTTAAGAATAAGGAAGATAGCGAAGAAATAACACAAGATTCTTTTCGAATTACCTTCAAAAATATGGCTAAAATGAAGGATACTAATCATTTTCGCAACTATTTATTAAGGGTTGCTTATAATGATTCACTAAAAAAGGCTAAAGAAAATTCTGCAAGGAATCGTCTATTTCCTACGCCTATTAATGAAGAGATTAGTTCTGACAAAGACAGCATTGGCGAAGCATTTGAGGGTATATTCTTCTCTCAAATGTTAGAAGATATACCTGTAAAAGATCGAGAAGTTGTTATATTAGCAGCACAAGGTTATAAACTCAAAGAAATCTCAAATATATTGAAGATATCCCTACCTTACACAAAAGTTAAATTACATAGAACAAGGAAAATATTATGGGAGAAGATGGAAGGAACGATCGAGAATGAAGAAAAAAAAGAGAAAGTAGCTTATAGCGAGCTAGATCGTCGACTGAACACATATGTAGAAAATAGTGTTAATGCTATTCAAATTGACCCCAATGTGAAGAACAGAATATGGAATAACTTATATAACGAGGTTCATGAGAGAGCCATGGTAAAGAAGTATAAGAAAAGGCGAAGGTATCGATTAGCATTTGTGTGTAGTTTGGTAGTGGTACTGTTGATAAGTGTTGACTTGACCAGTGATGCAAGTCTTTTTAGAAGGTTATTAATTGACATTAGTGGTAATACGATTACTTTTTATGAACGAGGTGCACACTTAGAAGAGGAGTCCTATCGAAGTGAAGAAATGGATAGACAGGTGGAGGAATTAAGTTCACTTTATGAAAACGAGTATGTATCACCACCCATACCTAATGCATATGAATTTGTAAAGACTACAGGAGATTCAGATATATTAAGGATAGAATTAAAACATAAAGATTTGAATAATAGAATTAAAATTATACAAAAAAATGTTGCAGAAGGTTCTGGAACACGGGCTAGATTTGATGAGGATGTCTTTGATATTGAGTCTATGAAAAGAAATGGAATTGAATATGTATTTCTAAGAAGTAAACAACTTAATATCTGCTTATTTAACATAGGAAACATTGAATTTGAGATATCAAGCAATGTATATCATGATATGTTTGACCAGGTAGTGTTATTCAGCAATTAAGTAGAAAAATGAGGTGCTATTTTATATAGCACCTCATTTTTCTACTTAATTGTCGTTTCAGATGAGTAATTATAATCAGAGTAAGTTGTCCCATCAACAGTTGCATGTCTTACTGCTTTTGAACGATAAGTACATCCAGATTCAACACCATAATATGTAGGATATGCACCAAGATAGTCCGTGTTCTCAGTGGTGAAATTATAGGTTTTAACAGTTGTCCAGTAGCCACTAGAACTCTTTTTTTTGAATAGACACTTCTAGCTTAATTTTTTCACACTCCTTAGCAGTATACGTTTGGCTAGAAGTTGATATTTTAGTTTCAGATCCAATAGCTGCATCAGACATATATATAATAACGTCTGTAGATGTCGAACTTGGCATAGATCGGAGGATGGTATTCCCCATTCTAATTTCTTTCAGGACTGTCTCATTATCTTGAGCATAAGCTCCAGACGCAAATACACTCAACATTATTGCTACCAACATTAAAACTCTTAATTTTCTCATTTTTTCACATTTCCTTTCTTAAAAAATAAATCGTTTATTTTATAACCTCTCATATATATAAGGTATAAAAATCACAAAAGGTTACAAAAAAGAATAAAAAATTTAATTTATTAAAATAAATATGGCATATTATTGTTTTGTGTAGAAAAATATGAGAAAAAATTCAAATATAGTGGATTTATATTAGAAAAGAAAAAAATATGTCAATCGATAAAAAATTAATCAAATATCATGTTGATTAATTTTTTCAAGTATAATACAATCTATATAACAAAAGAGCATTTATAAGTAAAAAACTTTTTTACATAAGCTAAGGGTATCTTTTCAGATACCCTTTTAGGAATGAGCTCGCAAAATATTTGATTGCGAACGCGTACTGCTATTTAGCTAGGAAATCAATCATGGATTAATTTAGGGGTAATCCTTTTTTTTATCTCAGGCTAAATAATTGTTTTTATATGGTACTAATAAAAACCCTCTCATATATATAAGGGCAAAAAAAACCTAAAAGGTTACAAAAAAAATAAAAAAAAGTTTCAAAGTTAAATAATTAACAATTACCATAAGCTTAAAATGTGATAGATAGACACAAAATAGTAATGATTAACAATATTGGTATACAAGATGTTAAAGGAGAGGAACAGATATGAGAGTAAGACATATATTTGGGATAATTATCATTATAGCTATGATGGTTGGTATTACCATATTCTCAGCACAGACGGCTACAGAATCAAATGCCTTATCAAAAGGAATAGTCAAAAAAAGTAGTGGTTGGACTAGATATTATGACAGAAGATGAGGCAAACAGTACACATTACGCAGTCATCAAAATATGGGATCATCGATTAAGAAAAGCAACTCATTTTACCATTTATTTTATACTGGCTTTTGTCACCTATCTGGTTCTATACACTATTATCCGACGAAAAGGTGTATCGTTTATACTGGCGTGGTTAATAGCCACTGTCTTTGCGATATTTGATGAATACCATCAGACTTTTGTTGATGGGCGAGGTGGTCAGTTAAGTGATGTGGTCTTAGATAGTATGGGAGCACTAACGGCAGTTATATTAGGGACTATAATTATTAGTAAAATGAAAAGAACATCTAAACTTGATTAATTGTAATAGATGGGAATAGTCTTTTCTTTATAGAAACTTCACCTAGACTTCACATTTCATATTTATAATATAAAGACTAGATACACTACTAAAACGGGATAGATAATGTCAACTGTTAAAAAATTCTAGCATTGAATTAAAAGAAAAGAATATTTTGCTTTTTGTTTGACGTATCTCCATTTTTTAACCGATTGTTAATGTACATAAATACCAAATGGAAAGGAGATTTCGGAGTCGGTATCCATTAATAAATAGAAAATAATATATAATATTGACAAATATACCTACAGAGGTATAATATAACATAGTATTTTATGTACATTGCGGGCTTAGAGAATTAGTCCTATAATTAATCGTGTGTTAATTAGTATGCGTACAAGAATATTCTGAGTAAAATGAAATATTCGAAGAGTATATTTTGATGCTTAATATATTTAAGTTGTTTTTTGATGTGGTAAAGAAAGTAATAATACATATAAACTGAATGAATTCTATACATAACTGACGGCATTTCTTTTATCATATCCAACTTTTGTACTACTTATAATAGGTAGTGACTAGAATATATAATCGAATATCATCAAACTAAACAAATGAAACAATTGACAGACATTCTACTATCACTGATATATTTTACTGAACTTGATGCTTGTGCAGGAGTGAGAGAATTATACACCAAACAAATTATGGAAGGGGTATGGTTAGATTCTAGAATTCTATTGGTTATGGAGAATACTGTTTGTCTTAGATACAAAACATTGTTAAATCGAGTCTACAAGTGTATGAATGATTATGTATAGAAATAGAAAAAAAAGTAGTTATGAATTAAATATTATTGTTTGGGGATGTTTATATGAAGAAAAAATTAAAAATCACGACATTCATGTTGCTAGATGTTTGTTTAATCCATCTAGCATACTTTTTATCATTTTATTTCAGATTTGACTGGAATATTGATCCAAAGTATATTAATATATACTTAGAAAACATTATCATGATAACATGCATAAAAATAGTAGTCTTTTATATGTTTAAACTTTATCAAAGCCTATGGAAATACGCAAGTATAGAAGAAATGATACAAGTAGTGAGTGGTATCATAGTAGGAAATGCATCCGTACTAACCTATATGTATTTTCAACAACAACACCTTCCAAGATCCATATACATATTAGTACCAATACTTGAACTAATGTTTATAGGTGGTGTACGATTCACTTATCGTATCATGAGGCGTGTAAAACACAGTGATATATTATCAAATAATAATGAGATTAAAAGGATTATGGTGATTGGCGCAGGTGATGCTGGTGCCATGATTATAAAAGAATTAAAAAACAACCGTAATATAACAGGTAAACCAGTGGCTATTATAGATGATAATATAAAAAGACAAGGACAAGTCATCAATAATGTACCAGTTCTAGGGCAGAGGCTGGACATTGCTAGTGTAGCTTTCAAAAAAGAACATACATGAAATTATCATAGCCATACCTTCTGCCAACAAAGAAGATGTAAAAGCCATCATAGAAGAATGCAAACGTACCAAATGCAAACTAAGAATATTACCTAACATGTACTCTATGATGAGTAAAAAAAATAAAGCTAAGTGATATCAGAGATGTCCAAATAGAAGACCTACTCGGTAGAGAAGAAGTTAAACTAAACATGGACGGCATCAGTAGCTACCTAAAAAATAAAAAAGTCCTCGTAACAGGTGGAGGAGGATCGATTGGCTCTGAACTATGCCGACAGATTGCTAGTTTTTCACCTAGAGAACTCATTATACTAGATATCTACGAGAATAATGCCTATGATTTGCAAAATGAATTGTGTAGAACTTATGATGTTGAGATGATTAGCCCTGGTGAAACGACAAAAAAAATTTATCACAAAGACAAGATATACTTAAAGGTAATCATTGCGTCCGTACGTGATAAGCACCGTTTGGACAAGATATTCCGAGAGAATAAACCGGATGTAGTTTTCCACGCAGCCGCACACAAGCACGTACCACTTATGGAAGATAATCCATCGGAAGCTATAAAAAATAACGTCTTTGGGACGCTTAATGTTGCCCAAGTTGCCGATATATACAATGTGAAAAAAAATTCGTACTGATATCAACGGATAAAGCTGTTAACCCAACCAATGTCATGGGAGCTACTAAGAGAACATGTGAGCTTATTATTCAATCCATCAACAAGCGTTCTAAGACAGAATATGTCGCAGTTCGCTTTGGTAATGTTCTAGGTAGTAACGGTAGTGTGATCCCACTCTTCAAACGTCAGATAGCTGAAGGTGGTCCGATTACAGTTACCCATGAGGATATTATAAGATATTTTATGACCATTCCAGAGGCGGCTAAGCTTGTCATGCAAGCTGGAGCCATGGCTAAGGGAGGTGAAATCTTTATCCTTGATATGGGAGAGCCTGTTAAGATCATGGATCTTGCAAAAGATCTCATTAAGCTATCAGGATTAAAACCTTACATAGACATTCCTATAGAGGTTACAGGATTAAGACCTGGTGAAAAATTATATGAGGAGTTACTTATGGCTGAAGAAGGTATGTCGTCAACGACTCATCATAAGATCTTCATTGGGAAGCCATCTGATATCGACTATGATAGTTTATTACAAGGTTTGGATGGGTTAAGAGAAGTATTATCAGGTAGCAATCGAGCTATAATCAAACAAACATTAGCTGAGATGATACCAACCTACAAGATAGAAAATAATGTAGTTAATGGAGAGTTTATGCAGCGACTTACCCATAGAGAAGTATCAGCTGCTAGGGGATAAAGCTATTACACATGAATTATGCTACTGGAAAAAAAACATATACTTTTGATAGGTTATCTTCCAGTAGATAGTTAATACAAAAGAAAGAGGAGAGATAAAACATGAAAAATGTGAAATTTTTTAACAAATTTCTTGCATTAGTAATTGCATTGACCATGCTTGTTATGCCAGTTAATGTGAACGCAGCAACTGTTCAAGAAAAACAAGCTTTAGTTACTGCATTTGTTACTGCAGTTAAGGCTATGAGTCCTGATGCAAAAGAAGGATTAGTAACTACCGTTGAAACTTTCTTAAAAGCAGATGCTAAGGAAAGTATGGAGCAAGTGGTTACAGATATGTTTGCCCAATTACTGAATGGACAAAAAGAACGTATTAATACTTATTTTGAAATAAGTAATGCTACGGTAGTTATTGCTGATTTAGCTGACTATGTAGCAAGCCAGGAAGGTGATATGAGTTCTGATATCGCTAATCTAAGAACTCACCTAGATAACAGTTCACTGAATAGTAACTTTGAAGCAGCACTTAATGCAAGAGATTTTGGTAAACAGCTGAGTGATGCTGGATTAGATCAACCCAAGATTGCTGATAGTATATATAAAGTTGCTGGTTTATATGATGATTTGCAAACATATAAAAATCTAAATAATATTGGTATGGGACAGATTAAGATTGTTCAGTTAAATCAGACCAATAACCAAATGTACATTAGTAATGATGGTATGACTCAATTAATTGGTGCTATTGAGGCAGTAAAAAAAAGAAACCATTGAGAATCCACAAACATTCACAGATGCTTTCAACGTTGTAATTAACGAATACAACAGCGGCCAAAACAGAGTTGCCATTACATATTTACTAGACAATTATAGCTTTATCTACAGATATTCAACTGGAGGTGGTGGTAACGATACAGGTGGAGATCCAACACCTACACCAATACCTGGTGGTGACGATACAGGTTCATCTACTTCTGACCCAGAATTAGATAAAATCACTAACGACTTAACAAGCGGTAACTTAACAGACGACGAAGTTGCTGATAAAGTAGCAGACGTTGTTGATGGATTAGTTGACGAATTAGGTAAAGTTGAAGGTCAAAACTCCGCATTTACGGCTTTAAAATCTGTCTCAGCAGTCCTTGAGAGCACAGAAAAAGTAATCAAAGCTCTTGACAACGAAGAAGCTGTTGCAGCTGTAGTTGACCAAGTAGTAGAGACTCTTGATGGTACAATGGATGCATTAGGATACATTACGAATTCATCTACAGTAACATTAAAAGCAAAAGCACTCATTGGTGATATAGCTAAGATTAACAACGCGGTTGTTGACGATGAGCAAGGTTTAGTATTAGAAGAAGCAGCTGTTGTATTGGCAGAGTTAGCCCTTGATAAAACAGGTACTGCAAGTGTGTCAAAGGATAAAGTAACTGTAAAAAATGGAAAAGCAACAGCAGACTTATCTTCTTATGATTATGCTTACCGTGTGAAGAAAGTAAAAGATACAGCGAAAGACATGGAAAAGGTTCTTCTAGATAACAAGATTGATGGTAACAGACAGTTAGCTCTTTCATTAACATTACAGGTACCAGCTTCAGAGGATAACGTTGAAGTTGCATTACCAGATTTAGATAAAGCTTTTGATGTAGTAGATATGGTAACAGTTGAAACGGAGACAGCTAACTTCACAGTTGGTGTTGAGACATTTGATACAACTGATAAAATTGTACTTGGTGCTGAAACAGTAGCTACAAGTAAATTATCTGCAACACAAAAAGCATCATTACCAAAAGGTGTTAAGAACGTCATTGATTTTAATGCTTCAGTTTCTGGTGAGCAAGTAACGACTTTTGGACAACCTATTGTAGTATCCGTTCCATATACATTAAAAGATGGACAAGATCCAGAGAAAGTATCCTTCTACTTATTAACAGATGAAGGTAAGATTGAAAAAGTTGCAGGTAAGTATGATCCAGCAACAGGACAAGTAACGGTTTCACGTAAGCACTTCAGTAAGTATTTCGTTAACGTATCAACAGATACATTTGACGATATTAAAGGTGCTCAGTGGGCACAACAAGCCATTGAAGTATTAGCTGGAAAAGGTATCATCAATGGTAAGGGCCAAGGTGTATTCGCACCATCAGCTAAGATCACAAGAGCTGAATTCGTAGCATTAGTCGTTAGAATGCTTCAATTAGAAGCTGATGATAGTGTATTACCATTCTCAGATGTAGATATGAGTAAGTGGTATGCGCAAGATATAGCTGCTGCATATCAATATGATATTATCGATGGTTCAGGAGATACATTTGCTCCTATGGCTACAGTTACAAGACAAGAAGCTGCTAAAATAATTAATAATGCTCTTAACTACATGGGCATCAAGAGTGAAGCAGACAGTAGCTTAATTGATGATAGATTCGAAGATATGAGTAGTATTGCAACTTGGGCAAAAGAGGCTGTTGCAACTGTTTACAGAGAAGGCATTATTAAAGGTAAACCAGGTAATGTATTTGATCCTTCTACTGAAGCAACAAGAGCAGAAGTAGCAATGATGATTTACAAACTATACTTCTTATATTAAGAAACGGCGATATAGTAATTAATTAAACAGATGCCAGCTACCTCTCGGATGCATAATCCCTGTGGTGGCTGGTGTATTGTTAATGATAGAATGCAGAGGTGAAGACATGCGACAATACAAATGGGTTACTATTATACTAACAGGCATACTTGTAACTTCCATCATCATGGTAGGCTATCATGTCTGGGCTTCTAATAGGAATCAAGCAGGGTATGATGTAGATAGTGATTATATATCTAAGAAAGAAGTATCAGAAACACTATCCAACCCAGATCCAGGAACAGAAATAAAAGATGATACGACAGAAATAAAGAACGAATCAGATAAAACAACAACAGATAATACAAGAGATGAAGCAACAGAAAATACACAAGAAACAATTCGGGATAAAGAGGGAAAAGATGAACAATCAGCAGAATCAAAGCCACACAAAGGGACAGATCCTATAGACGTAAAACAGGAGAATGAAGATAACAAGCCCAGTGGTGAAGAAACAGTACAAGCACCTGATCGTGAGAGCACCGACCAATCAGAGTCTACGGAGGAACCATCAACATCGGATGACGTGAAGAAGTCAGAAGATGATTTTACAGGTCATGAGTGGGTTGATGAGACCATTAATGAGAACCGAGACGATATAGCGGATGCTGATCTAGACGCAGGTTTATCCATTGGGGATAAAATAGATGATGATATCCTATTAGGATATTTAGAAGATGGATTAACAGAAGAAGAGAGAGCCGACTTAAAAGAATATCTAGAAGTAGTGCTTACACCAGATGAAATGAGCAAGTTAGACGCCCTATTTAATAAGTATAACTATATGTTTCAATAAGCTATGAACATGAATAGAGACTTACCATAGGACAAGAGACATTGCCATGGACTTCAGTAGGGAGGCAGATTGTATGATTGATATCCACAGCCATATATTGTATCATGTGGATGACGGCTCATCCAGTAGAGATGAAACCATTAAGATGTTACATATAGCAGTAGAGGAAGGTATTAAGAGTATCATAGCTACCCCTCACTATATTATAGGCAGTAATCGTTATGTGAAGGAAGAACTTAGTAATAGGTACAAGGAAGTCTGTGAACTGATTGAAGAAGAGCAGATACCTATTAAGCTTTATTTAGGTAATGAGTTATTCGCAGATGCAATGTTAGTGAGTAAGTTAGTTGAAGGGGATTGTCATACCCTGAATAATAGTCAGTATGTCTTAATTGAGTTTTCACCAGGGACAAGTGAGAACATTGTAGAGAAAACCATCTATAATGTAACTTTAAAAGGATATAAACCAATCATTGCTCATCCAGAGCGAACATTTCATAGAAAGAGAGATCTTAACGTGTTAAGAGATCTCATTAGAAGAGGGTGTCTTATACAAGTCAACGGTGGTTCTATTAGAGGACTGTATGGAGATGAGATTAAGAAATTTGCTCATGTGCTACTTAAACATCAAATGGTGCATTTTGTGGCATCTGATGCCCATACAAATAGAAGACGTTCACCTAAGCTGAGATCTGCTTATGATGCAGTTAAAGAAGCTTATGGAGAGGCTTATGCAAATAGAATATTCATAGAGAATGGCGAACAGGTCATTAAGAATGAAGCCATTGCATATGTCGAGCCTATTGTTCAAGAGAAGAACGGTTTAATGAACAGATTGAGATGTATCTTTGGATATGAATAAGACACGATGTGGATTAGAACCAGAAGGAGATTAGTAATGGAAAATGAGTATCAAGAAATAGACCTAAGAGAACTGATATCAGCCGTACTGAAGAGATGGTGGATTATCGCCTTGTGTTTTATCATCAGTACAATAGCTGCATACATTATTACAACTCAATATATGGAACCTATCTATGAAGCCAAGACATCATTATTTATCGGTAAAGAAAAAAAAGGGGATATAGGAAGTATCTCCATTGGAGATATTCAGTTAAACAGCAAATTAATTACAGATTATAGAGAAATCGCTAAGAGTCGATTAGTTGCTACAGAGGTCATTACGAATCTAGGTCTTAAGATGGATCTTAGTACCTTCCGAAATAATCTATCCGTCAGCACCGTAAAAGATTCAAGACTCTTCACTATCAATGTGCAGCATACCAATCCTAAGGTAGCAACAGATGTAGCCAATGAAATTGCCACAGTATTAGTAGAAAAAGTATCGGCGATTATTGATGTGAAGAACGTACAGGTCATTGATGAAGCATTAGAACCTACGAAACCTGTTAAGCCAAGCAAGAAGATGAATGTTGCAATAGCTGGGGTTCTCAGTATCATGGTTGCCCTATTCATTATCTTCCTTATTGAGTTCTTCGATAATACGGTGAAGAGTGAGGAAGACATTGAGAAGCATCTTGGATTAACGGTTATTGGCGTTATACCGAAGTTCAAAGGGGAGGAGCGATAGGCATGAATGATAATCTAATTACATATAAAGACCCCAAAAACCCTGTATCCGAATCATACAGAATGTTAAGAACCAATCTCCACTATCTTAACATCGATAAAGAAAACAAAGCCATCGTCGTGACCAGTTCCAATCCAGGTGAAGGTAAGACCACAACCATGGCTAACTTAGCCATTACCATGTCACAAGTAGGGCAACGTGTACTACTTGTGGAATGTGACCTTAGAAAACCAAGAATTCATAAGTCTTTTGGTATGGAAAATACAAGGGGACTTGTTAATGTCATTGTAGAGAAAGTACCTGTAAAGGATGTTATCCAAACAGTAGAAGAAATGCCAAATCTTGACATTATCACTTCAGGACCTATACCACCAGACCCAACAGAACTACTGGAGTCACGGATGATGCATGATCTCATTGCTAAGTTTCGAGAAGAGTATGATGTGGTTCTATTTGACGCTCCACCAGTGTGTAGTGTAACAGATGCAGCGGTATTATCAAGTCAGGTAGATGGTGTAATTCTTGTTGTAGCTTCAGGGGAAACCAATATTGAATCTGCTAAACTGGCGAAGAAACTACTGGAAAAAATACATGCGAACATTCTTGGCGTTGTATTATCAAAAGCGGATACATCTAAGAGTGGCGCTTATTATTATCACTACTATGAGTACGGCGAAGAATCAAATACAAAGAAAAGAAGAAAGAAAGAAAAAAGCTTAAGCATATTGAGGGGAGTGATTTAGAGTCATAAATCACTTCCCTTTTCTGCATTTAGGATGACAAAGGCATAAGTCATAAAAAACATGATAGTTTAAGTAGCTATACGTTATACTATAGATGAAAGGATGTGGCATGATGAATAACGCAAAACAATTTGACGGGCACACTACCCTAGAATCCATTCTCAACGCACTCAACCACAAAACCCATATGCGCATCCATACAGCTTACAATATCACGGTACCAGCCCAATGGCAGATTGATCATCGACGAAATGAGGATCAGCATATCGTCTATGTAAAAGGAGGTAAAGGCTGGTATGATGTGGAAGGAGAACGGATACCTCTAGAAGCGGGAAGGCTAATTTTTGTGAGTAATGGATGTTTACATAGCTCTGGAGCTGACTCTCATGACTTACCTAGGATTATGCCTATACGCTTTGGTATCTATGATAACGTGACCATGAATCAGATAAAAGTATTTGACAAACCTTACTATAGGACCTTTATAGATTATCAAGGCATTACGTTTCTTGAGAAATTTCGTGGTATATATGACTATCATAACCACTCTGAACGCTTAGGTAATGCTCAGATCTGCCACGGTATACTCACGCAAATTATGGTAGAGTTCTATCACCAAATTAAGGAAGGTACAATAAGGGATAATCGAAGCATAACTATCAAAGCTTATATAGATAATCATATACACCACCAACTAAAAGTGGAAGAAATGGCCAAACATCTAGGACTATCAACCAAACATCTCAGCCGTATATTCAAAAAACACTATGGTATAACCCCAAAACAATACCTCATCACCCGTATTATTCAGCAAGCTAATTATTATATGGATGATACATCATTAAGTATTGGTAATATTGCTCAGAAGTTAGGCTATACGGATTTATATACTTTTTCTAAGCAGTATAAGAAAGTTATGGGGTATTCACCAGTGCAGCGTAGGCAGAATCAGAACTGATAGAAGTCTTATGATAATTAAAAATTGCATATAACATCTATTTCCAAAACTAACCATGATAACCAATTTATTATTGAGAGATACTATATATATTAAATGAAACAGTCATAATGAATAATGAAGGGAAACATCATGGTATACAGCTTATAAGTGTGATCCGTTTATCACAGACAGAAAGGAAATGAGATGCATATGCGAAGACTTCTATTAGCCCTAATATGTGTTGTAGTAGTATTTACATCTTGTACCAGAGTAGAGAAGGAACAGATCGTAGAAGACCCAGTAGACATTAGAATTGGATGTACCACGTATCCATCTTCATATGCCAAGGCGGCTTTATTAAATGCGCTCATAACAAGAAAAGGATATTCTTCAAAAGTTATTGTAGAAGAGACGAACCAGATGTGGGATAGTCTAGGTTCAGGGAATACAGATGTGGTATTAAGTAGCTGGATACCTACAATAGATACAGGTAGGCAGGCGGAGCTTGGAACACTGGTCAAAGATCTAGGTACCAACTGTAGGAATATGTCTAATGGCATTTTTTGTACCAGATTATACTTTTATAGCTTTTGTATCTGAGTTAAAAAATTATGGTGAAAAGTTTGGTAATAAGGTATATGTATGTGAAGAAAGTGACGTAACACATAATGAAACACAGGCTATGCTTGATAAATATCAACTGAATTTTGAAGTGGAAGTCATTAGCTATAAAGATCTGGATCAGTTGTTAGCCAAATCCATTGAAAATAAAGAATGGATAGCAGTAGCACTATGGACACCTAACGGAAACATTAGTCAGTACAAGTTACGACAATTACGCGACACCATGGGGGGGGTCTATACGAGCAAAGTCGATACACATACACTGGTTCATAAGGAGTTCAATGAACCCATGCTAGAGAATATATTAAATAATTATTATATCCGTCATGGAGAGCTAAATGAATTGATTCAGCTATTAAAAGAAAATAACAATGATCTAAGTGTTGTTAATCAGTGGCTAGACCAGAATGGGCAAATCATCAAAAGACTAGATCAAAAGCCGTTAGATAATCAGTTAGGATGGTAAGGGGCTTGTGTGTCACAACAAGCCCCCGTCAAGGGTAATCACTTGACCTGTAAGATAAGAAGAAGCATCCGATGCCAAGTAGTAACATAGATTAGCTACTTCTTCGGCTTTGCCAATACGGTTAGAGGGTATTTCTTCTACGAAGGCTCGTACGTCATCTTCTGTAAGGCATCCATTCATGGAGGTATCAATAAAACCACAAGCAATAGCATTTACACGAATATGACTAGGTGCCAGTTCTTTTGCTAAAGCCTTAGTGAAAGCATTGACGCCTCCTTTTGATGCGGAATAAGCAACTTCACAGGAAGCGCCTGTAATACCCCAGATAGAAGAAATATTAATAATGCACCCAGCTTGCCTGCTCACCATGGATGGTACAGTTTTTGAACAGATACGATAGGCGGAAGTCAGATTGGTGGTCAACACCTTATGCCAATCATCCTCATCAGTATCTGTGAATAACTTCATACAAGAGATGCCTGCGTTGTTAATAACCACATCAACATGACCAAAAACCATAGCGATCTCTTCAAACATATGATCAATGGCTTCAGGACTAGATACATCTGCTATAATAGGCAGACAGCTGGCCCCTAGAGCTTGTATTTCAGAAGCTGTATTTAATAATTCATTAAAACTGTGAGCACAATTAATAACAGTTTGGTAACCTTCTCTAGCAAATTTCATGGCAATCGCTTTGCCAATACCTCGTGAAGAACCTGTTACTAAGACCGATTTTTTATCCATGGTTGATTAATCCTTTCTATATATATAGGCATATAACAATTCAAATTATAATAATACTTAGATCTCTCCACGTAACATAGCAATTTCCTCTTTATATAAGTTTGTTTTCTTATCTAACCAAGGTGTCTCTAGAATAAGTGGCTTATTTTGACAGATAGGATGTTGAACAATATGTCTTAGAGCTTCTGCTCCTATCATATCTTGACCACGATTATTGGATACATCAGCACCAATATTAGCGTGACGGTCCTTTCTGGCACCAGCTATGTTTAAGGAGCCATTAATATGGAAGACTTTTAATCGGTCAAGGCCAATAATAGCATCAAATGTCTGCAAGACATCATCAAAATGATGGATAATATCATAACCACTATCATGGGTATGACATGTATCAAAGCATACGCCGATTTTATCTTTCAGTTCGATTAATTCAATAATTTGTTGTAATTCTTCAAAGGATCGTCCTATCTCAGAGCCTTTTCCGGCCATTGTTTCTAAACAAATAAAAGGCTTGGTATCTTTCGTAAGAATGTTATTAAGACCTTCTGCAATACGCTTAATACCCCAATCAGGATCTTTTGAAGTAAATGAGCCTGGATGAAGAACAATATAACGAGACCCAATGGCTTCGGTTCTTCGAATTTCTTCAGCAAGAAACGTCTGAGCCAATGCATAAATATCCTCTTTAACAGATGACATATTGACAATATAGGGTGCGTGTACCACAATATCTCGAATATCATGCTCAGCCATATATGCAATACCTTCTTCTATTTTTAAATCATCAATGGGTCTTCTTTTTGTATTTTGAGGTGCTCCCGTATAAATCATAAATGTATTAGCACCATAAGAATGGGCTTCTTTTGCAGCACCAATTAGACCCTTTGATATAGAAACATGCGAACCAATAAGTAATCCCATATAATCACCACTTTCTTTTTTGTTTTGTATTTTAGGTATTTGCATTGGTAAAACGGGCTGTCTCAAAAAAAACAACGTCAATATCGTAGTAAAATATAAGAGGTTAAGCGTAAAGCGTAGCCATGGACGGCGAAGCGCAGACCCTCTAAACATGGACGTTTAGGGGTCTGAAAAGCTTAACCTCTTATATTTTACAAAAACCTTTAGCCTTCAATAAGCTTTCAGAAGATACTCCCATTACCACTATTGTGTGTCTATCTTCCTTAATTTATAAATAGTCATCTTATATAATTTCACGTAAACTGGGGAAACTAAAACCAAGTTTATGTTTACTATACATGAAAGTCTTATGGGAAGCAATAGTGCCTTCTTTTCGAAACACTGAAAAACCGACTCCATAATTTTCCATATTCTTTAATTTTACATTAGAATTGTATTAAAAAACCATAAAAATACTCGTAAATGATGGTATAGTATGTGATTGTAGTCGAATTGAAATATAAAATTAAAAAAAATGTTAACGGTTTGTAATGATTTTATGGTATGATATTAGTTGATTATAGGAGGTAGTAAGATGAACAAAAATAAAAAATCTAGTTCTCTACCAATGTTAATCATTACGGTTACGGCCGTATTATTGATTACTGTTGGTATCGTACTAGCGGGTGACTTTAATACCCCAGATAAGGGGCAAGAAGAGAAACCTGATATAGCAGATGAAACAGGAAATTCAACAAATGATGATGATAAAGCTGGTGAAGATGATGATAAGGTTATTGGGAAGCCACCATCGGCTAATGCCTTATTAATTGGTTTTGATAAATCTAAAGGGCTGACAGACGTTGTTATGGTAGCCCATCTTGATACAGATACAAACGAAGTGAAAATTATTAACTTACCAAGAGACCTGATGATTGATTTTAGAGAAGATGGTTTTGACCAAATTAAAAAAGACAATAAACTAAGGATAAAATATTGTAAACTAACCGAAGTATATTCCCTAGCAGGTTGGAATGAGGAAGCTTTGCTGGTTATTAAAGATATAGCAGAAGAGATTACGGAACTTAAAATTGACTATACGGCTGCTATTGACCTTGATAGTTTTAAGAATCTAGTGGATACAGTTGGGGGCGTGGAATTCTATGTACCCGAAAGAATGTGGTACCATGATGATTATCAAGATCTCCATATCGACTTAAAAGAAGGCTTACAGTTACTTGATGGTGATAAAGCGGAACAATTAGTAAGAAATCGTAAATTCAAGAAAAGTGTTCCAGCACCAGATAAACAGCGTATTATGATACAGCAAAAATTCTTAATCGCTATGACCAACAAAATTCTTAAAATAAGAGATTTCGATCAAATAAAAGAATTGGCTTCAACAGCTTATGATTTAGTGAAGACAGATTTTGGTTACTTAGTAGTAGCCCAGTATGTGGACTATCTGTTCAACCAAGACCTCACCCAATTATTAAGTGGCGATAATATGGCAATTATACCATCTTCAGGGAAGAAAGTAGATGGTCAATGGTTTGAGGTTTGGAGTAGAGAAAAAGCAAAAGAAACCATTGATGCTTTGTTTAAAGAAGATATTCTAACGGACACCGAATCCGATAAGGATGATGAATCCAAAACCACATCATCTACTGAATTATAGCAACGATAATGATGAGAGTGAGTAACTTAATATATATAAGCTTATTGCCAAGTAAACTCAAGTAATAAATCATATATATACTAAGTTACAAGAACTCGTTAACATACTAGGTTATTCAGCGTTATATAAACAAATGACACGAATTAGGAGGGTTATATTGGATAATAAAAATAACAATAAGGCATCACTATTAACGAAATTTCTTAAAGTGTTTACGTTAAGTGTGGTTGTTTTTACATTAATCATTGGGGCAGCTACAGGTACATATATGCTTATGAATAAATCTAAAGCGAAAGAAACAAGTGGGGATAATCTAAATGTGCCATCGGACAAGACGCCAGATGGACCAACGAAGACGAAGGATGGAGAGCCACAAGTACAAGAAAAACAGTTAACGACATTTGCTATTTTTGGTGTGGATGAAGATGGTTATCGAACAGACGTTATTATGGTTGCAACACTCAATCATCTTAGCAATGAGGTGAACATCGTTTCTATTCCAAGAGACACAGGTATTACCTTACCTACAGAGATATATAATGATTTTAGAAGCAGAGGGAAAGATGTAGGCAAAAAAAATAAAAAATTAATGGAGTTCCAAGCTATTCTCTTCAAAAAGACAGAAATAAAAATTCAGTCAAGGTATTAGAAGAAGTATTTGATATTGATGTGGATTATTATGTGAACTTAGACTTATCAGCTTTTCGTAAAATCGTAGATATCGTAGGTCCTATTGAATTTAATGTACCTAAAGCACTAAAATACAGTGACCCAGTTCAAGATTTTTACGTGAACATTAAAGCAGGCATGCAATCTTTTAATGGTGCTAAGGCAGAACAACTTATACGATGGAGAAAATACAATAATAATATTGGTTATCCAGACGGTGACATTGGTCGTATCAAAGTTCAGCATGATTTTATGGTAGCTGTTTTGGAAAAAGTATTAAATGAAAATAATAAAAGTAATTTATTACGTATTGGTACGGTTGTGCTAACAGAGGTCAAAACGGACTTCAATAAACTTATGGATTATCTACCTTATATTGAAAATCTATCAGTGGACAAGATCAAATTCCATAGTTTACAAGGTAGAGGTGATGTGAGCAAGTTCTTCGAATATGATAAGGCAGAAACAGAGAAACTCTTTAAATCCATTACAACAGTAGAAAAGCCCGCTGAGCAACCCACAACGGATGGTACAGGAGAAAAAAGATCCAGAAGAACAGACACCAGATACACCTGAGCCTATTAGTAGTAAAGGATTAAAAAAAATACAGATACTGAATGGAGCAGGAAAAGACGGCTTAGCAGGTAGAACCAGATCGAAGTTAGAATCAGAGGGATTTACAGTTGGGTCAGTAGGTAATTATGATGCACGACCACCAAAAACGAAAATCATTATTCCTAACGAGGGTATGGGAGAAGATTTAACAACGTATTTTAGTGAGCCAGAAATAGTGCTGCAACCAGAAAATCTACCAGAAGGGGTAGACATTCAGATTATTATTGGTATGGCAGACAAATTGGCTTATTAGATAAATAACAACATCATAAACGGCATAAAAAACTAAGGGGATGAAAGAAGATGAAGGGAATTATGAAGAAGATCATGCTGGTGTGTTTTTTATTAACGATTAACACGGCTATGGTCTATGGAAGCAACGTCAACAATATTTTATATCAAACCATCGAAAAAGAACATATTGCCAGCGGTGTCACCTATGAAAAAAGACACACGGCTCACAGAAGCAGGATGGTTAGATGTACATACGTTAGAGATTGATTTGAATAATCCTTATGTAAAAGTGGATATATTACGTGATACCGAGGGGTTCGGTAAGAAAGATACGTTATCCAATCTAGCTACAAAAAATAATGTCATAGCAGCTATCAATGGTGATTATTTCAATATGTTAAAGAATCCAACAGATATTCAAGGTCTTGAATACGAGAAGGATGGTAATATTATTGGTAAACACCAATTCAATGCTGGTGGCGCTAAGGATTGGGCATCTTTTATCATGGACATTAATAATCAGCCTTAATTGATTTCATTTCAATGCGCTTGGTGATGACCAGTGAAGAAGGCAAAGAATTATATGTCTCAGGACTTAATAAACTGATTAATGTCAAGTATCCCAGTTATTATGATCGTTCGGTCATGGCAGATACAACAGAATTTGACAAGAATTATCCAGGTATGTGTAAATTAATCATAGAGGATAATGTGGTAACCTATCAGTCCACACCTGGTGAAATGGTGACGATTCCAGAGAATGGTTTTATCATTGTCATGGATGAGCAGACTGCTTTTTTACTGTTATCAAGGTTTTACAATAGGTGCTAAAATTGATCATTTTATAGATACGAGCATTGCTCTCGATAGTATGAACTTGGCTATTAGCGGTGGTGGAAAAGTACTAGCTGAAGGAAAAGCGGTTACAGGCGGGCAATTCTACGCTAAGAATCAAAAAAGCACCACGTACGTCTATTGGATATAATCAAACAAAAGACAAGTTATACATGGTGGTTATTGATGGACGAGGATCAAGTATTGGTGTAGACCAAGTAGATTTAGCAAATATACTATTAGGAAAAGGATTATATGAGGCTATGCATCTAGATGGTGGTGGTTCAAGTACCATGATAGGCCGCCCACTGGGACAGCAACAGGTAGCCGTATTGAATAAACCATCAGGTGGTGTGCAACGAAAAATACCGAATGGCATCGGGGTTATTTCAACTGCTCCCGTTGGTCAATTATCAGAAATGAAGATTATGGCCAATACAACAAGAGCTTTTAAAGATATGCCTATTGCGTTGAATGTCATAGGTTACGATAAGGATTATAACCCTATTACCATTGATGCGAATCAAATAGCTTGGCAAACCACAGGTATTAACGGTAAGTGGATAGAGAATGTGTTTTATCCAGCAAATCAAGGAAAAGGTACCATAACTGCCAGTTATAAGGGTGTAACTGCTCAGATTGATATAAAATCTATGCTTGAACCTATTTCCATGGAAATAAATAATAAGTATACCTTTTTAGAGCCAGGAGAGTCTTTTCAATATAAGGTTAAAGGTATAGATCAAGACGGTTACCGTGGTGAAGTCAATGTGAAAAATGTTAATTGGCAGTTGCAGAATCCCACAGTAGGATCATTTGAAAATGGTAAGTTTATAGCTGAAAAAGAAGGAATTAGCTTAATTACAGGCAGTATAGGTGACACCAATGTCTATGGTTACGTGGTTGTTGCCAAGGAACAAAGATTAATTGATTCTTTTGATATGAACACAGCAGTAGAGGGTGTGGTGTATCCAAGTACAGTAGCAGGACAAGCCAGTGTTATAAATGGGGGGGGTCATGAAGGTAATAACTCTATTAAGCTTGACTATACCTTTAACACATCTCAGGATACCCAAGCCGCATATGTGAAGTTCCAGAAACCTTACGTTTTTGATAAGCCGATTAATAAATTAGGTATATGGGTTGAAGGTAACAGTATGCGACATTGGTTAAGAGGAAAAATTATAGATGCAGCGGGTAAAGAGCATAAAGTAACCTTTGCTAATGAGGTTGATTGGACAGGGTGGAAATATGTAACGGCTAAGTTACCATCGAATATGACCTATCCAATCGAGTTTCAGCGTATTTATGTCGTTAGTTTACGAACACCAGAAGCAGGAACCTGGGGAATTGGTTTTGATGCCTTAACAGCTCATGAGATCAGTGATACATCGGGTTTGAATTTACCAACAAATTATATATTCGATCCTTACTATAACAAGGAGTTGAATACCCCTAAGAAAACCCTATCTGTTTTTGGTAGTACAGGAGATAAAAATCGTCTATTGGACCACATTATACAACGACGTGTGGTTGAAAAAATGAATGAGATATCGGATATAAGCCTTTTTTGTAGGGAATACCGATCTTCACGGTTTGGATGTGACCAATGAGAAAGTTATTTGGAAAGATACGTATCAGGTGAAAGATTATCAAGATGTGCGTATCATTCAATTAGCTACATCCAGCAAAGGTATGCGCCTTACCAACCCAAATCAGTGGAAACAATTTATGAAGGATTTATATGCGACGAAACAAAAACATGTTATAATGACAATGAATAAAAATCCATTAAATGGATTTGCAGATAAACGAGAGGGACAACTCTTCCATGATGTACTTAAGAAATTCAAGGAAGAAACAGGTAAAAACCTCTTCGTCATTAATGGTAGTGGTTATGATTTTAATCTAGATTATGTAGAAGGCATTAGTTACATGGATGTTAACGGATTATGGTACAAAGTAAATAACTATAATCAAGTGAATCTTAAGGAGACCTTCTATCTACTTAATTTTGAAATCACACCAGATGACATAACGTACAAGGTAATGAATGTGTATCCAAAAATAATCATTGAGTAGGTGTTGTAGATGGCTAAAAAAAATATATGTTTGGATCTGTTGTTGTGTCGTTGTTATTTCAGGAGCATTATACATATCTTCAAGTGCATCAGGTGGTGAACCAGGTACCATTGATGATCCACTTGTAACCAAAGGTTATGTGGATCAGCAAATAGCAGATATTCTTGAAGATATCAAAAAACAAAATGCATCAGGTTCAGAACAAAATAATGGAGGCGTCGATCCACAAACAGGCGTGGATATGGCCAAAATCTATGAAGATATTGATCGGTACATCGTCACTCACTTTCAGGGGGATACGGATGGGTCTAATGCAGCTACACCATCTGAATTTGTCGTTATTGAAGTAAGTGCGGGTTCAAAAGTCACCTGTGGTGCAAGTACAGAATTAATATTAAGAGCAGGTAGTGCCAAGGTTATTAGCAATGAAGCTGGGAATGGATTAGCTGATATAACCTTAGGTATTGATTTATCCATGGGTGTTGTTGTGCCTAAGAACCATTTACTCATTGTACCAAGAGACGATGGTCGAGGAATAGAAGTGACAGAAAAATCTTATGTCATGGTTAAGGGACCCTATACCATTATAGAAGCTGAACAAGAATAATGAGCTAGGATAACGTATACATCAGATAAAAGTGAGGTTGCCATATGAAGGCAAATACATCAAAAACATTTATTTCAAAAGATATATTATTTTATTTGCCAGCTAAATTAATTGAAGGCATTGTTGGGTTATTAACATTGAATCTATATACCAAGCTGTTTACAGCAAAAGTCATAGGGGAATATGGACTTGTTAACCCAACAGTAGCTGTTACGTTTCTTATTCTATTAGGTTGGTTAATGCATGGGATTTATCGATTTGTCAATGCTTATAAAGAGAAAGAACAATTAGAAGAGCTCTACACAACAAGCATATTTAGCTATTTACTATGTGCGGGTATTGTGGGTCTTGGTGTTATAGGGTTAGCTGTTTTTGATAACCCATGGTTTTCTAATGAATTGCTTTTTAGTGCATTTTATTTATTTGTGGCATATGGCTTAGCTCAGATAATGCTTAACTTACTAGTAGCCCTGAAACGTATTAAACTTAATCTTATATTATCTGTTGGTAGCGCTATCTGTAAGCTTGTTTTAACAGTTATATTAGCTGTCTATTACAAAAAAGAGGTTACAGTTATTCTGATATCTCATGGTACCATTGATTTATTAGTTGCTTTAACAGTATTTTTTTTGCGATTGAAGATGCATAGCTATTTAGTGCCTAGTAAGTTTTCAAAACAGACTTTGAAAGTGATGTTAAATTATGGTTACCCATTGATTGGATTAAGTTTAACCATGTTTGTGCTCAATCAATCGGATCGCTATATTATTAAATACTATCATGGAGAAGCAGCAGCAGGTATCTATTTTGCTAATTATTCCTTGGCATCAGCCATCTATATGATGATGATTATGGGGATTATGAGAGCTGTATACCCTAATCTCTTAGTTGCTTGGCAACGAAAAGAGAAACAAAAAGCGACAGATCTTTTGTCGGGAGGGGTACGGTATTACTTGATGATTTGCATTCCCGCCACTGTTGGCTGGTATTATTGGCAAAACCTATATCTTATCTGATTCTAGATGTAAAGGTACATGGTTATTCAAAAATTGTAGCATGGACAGCAGTTGGTATGTTGTTTTTTGGTCTTACAGAATATTGCAATAAGGCATGGGAATTAACAGGTAAAACCAAGGCCATACTGTATAATAGTTTAATCAGTGGTATTGTTAATATCGTACTTAATCTTTTATTAGTACCTCGATATGGATTTTACTTCGCAGCAGTTACAACGGTCATATCTTTTGCTACATATCTCTTGTTGAGTTATATTGGCGCACGTAGAATCTTTGTGTGGCATGTTAGACCTAAGACATGGCTCAGTATTCTAATCAGCGCTGCTAGCTTTGGTATCGTGATATGGGTTATTGATCAATTATTTACATTCACAGTACTTATATTGATTGTTACCATTATCATATCCATCATCATTTACTTTGTTTTACTCCTGTTGACAGGGGAACTGAAAGAAGAGATGAAGATGATTAAGAAAATTAGGAAGAAAATATAATGATCTAAATAAGTCATAAGGGCATAGGGTTAATTGCGAACCCGATCAGTAGCCTTCATGACATAGAATCATTAAAATATATAAGGAAATAGGATGTTGATTATGGGTCTTACAAGAAAGGTCTATTTAGGATTATATTATATGGTTGGAAAGAAAATGCCTGAATCTGATAGCTTCATTAGTCTTGGAGCAAAACGCTTCAGGAGATTTTTATGTCAACATATATTTGATGAAACTGCAAAAACATGCAATATTGAAAAAGGTGTTTTTTTTTGGCAATGGATCAGGTATTAAGATTGGGGAGAGGTCAGGTATTGGGCTAAATGCACGTATACAAGGACCCCTCACCATAGGTGACCACGTTATGATGGGACCAGATACCATTATCTATACGAAGAATCATGAGACATTAAGAACGGATATACCGATGATTGAACAGGGCATTACAGCACCCAGGGAAGTCACAATAGAAGATGATGTATGGATTGGTGCACGGGTGGTTATATTACCGGGTGTTCGCCTTGGTACAGGCAGTATAGTAGCTGCTGGTTCTGTGGTAACGAAAGATGTGGAACCTTATAGTATCGTGGGTGGTGTTCCAGCCAAGAAGATAAAATCAAGAGTTTAGGATTTGATACCGATGTTAAGAATCGTATCGTTAATTATTATATTGCTCCTTAGTCCTTTATTCACCATGAATAGAGTAGGAGAAGAATTCATAGATGGACTGCCGTCTAAGGTTGCTATCTTGACCCAAGAAGATAAGGTTTATATGGGATTCTCATATAAGGCTAATGAAGACTTTTGGATTGAATTTGCTCCAAGAGGTGCAAATAACCTGATGGGGATATCTAAATTCATTCTCACACCTCACCGCAATAGATGGACCATGAATGTTTTTAAACAAGTTAGGAAAAAAGAAATATTAGATGCTTGTACAGATTGGATAGGTCCTTATATGGTGAGAAAAGGATTGGGACCATCAACACTTGATTCTAATTTTACTGGTGGATGGCATGCATTAGAAGATGATACAGTGCCTACAGCTATAACAGTCAAACATCAAGTTGTAGGGATTAGCCTTGTGGTTATTAATCGCATTCAAGGCTATAATACAACAGATAGCAAAGAAGATATACTAGAAGAGCATGTGACTTACACTGTGACAGAGAATGGCATTGAAGTACAAGTTGTAACAAAAGCATTGACAGATTGTACCATTGAAAGGTATTATGGTCTACAGTCACAAAATGCCTTTCACGATGGTAAAGTTGTTTATAGAGGTTCAGAGGATACCCCCTATGCAGTAGATGAGAGCAGTAATGCTTTGCCTCACAAGGATGCAACTGAAAAGGTCTATTCCGTGTATTCAATGAGTGGCAAACATCGCTTAAAAGTAACACTGGATACAGGTTATGGCCTTGGAAAAGGGGACTATGTTGCAGAAGATGTACCCTATGCGTTTTCACTTAATTACAAGAAATCATATTTTAACCTTGTTAATTCTATGGAATTACCTTTGAAAAAAGATGACATCATGAAATGGCGAGGGAAATATTCTTTTCAATATATGGAATAAAGCATGAGTAAATCATTACATGTTTACTTTACAGAAAGGATGAACAACATGAAAGAAAAAAATATGTGTTCTAGGCTTAGGCTACATTGGTCTGCCTACAGCGGCGATGTTCGCTAGTAATGGACATGATATCATAGGTGTAGATGTTAATAAGAAGGTGGTTGATGCATTAAACCAAGGTAAAGTGATTATTGAGGAGCCCTATCTTGATGTCATGGTAAGAGAGGTTGTTGCGTCTGGTAAGCTGAGAGCTTCAACAAAACCTGAACAGGCTGATGTCTATATTATTGCTGTGCCAACACCTATTAATAAAGATAAAACGGCTGATTTGTCTTACGTGGTTAGTGCAACTCAGTCTATTGTACCTTTTGTAAAAAAAGGTGATATCATCATTTTAGAATCCACATCACCTCCTAACACAGTAGAAAACATTGTGGTACCTATCTTAAAAGAATCACCACTTAATGTCAGAGATGACCTCTATATCGCTCACTCACCAGAACGTGTTATACCAGGAAAGATTCTCTTTGAACTGGTTGAAAACAACCGTATTGTTGGTGGCATTAACGAGAAATCAGCCATGAAAGTCAAGAAATTATATGAATCCTTTGTCAAAGGTGATATCTATATTACAGATGCCACAACGGCTGAAATGTGTAAGCTCATGGAAAATACTTACCGTGATGTGAATATAGCACTGGCGAATGAATTGGCTACAATCTGTGAAGCCATGGGTATTAACGCATGGGATGTGAGAGAGTTCTCTAATAAACATCCACGAGTTAACATACATTGGCCAGGTCCAGGTGTTGGTGGACACTGTATTGCCGTCGATCCATGGTTTATTGTAGAGAAACACCCAGAGCTTGCTAAGATGATTACCCTAGCACGTTTTACCAATGATGGTAGACCCGCTTATGTCTTTGACAAATGCCGTAAGATCTTAGGTACATTAAAAGATAAGAAAGTGACCATACTGGGCATTACTTATAAACCAGATGTAGACGATATGCGAGAGAGCCCTATTCTTGAATTAGTTGAACTCTTTGAAGAAGTAAGTGGTATTACCATATCCCTATATGATCCATTTATTAATCAGTACAAGTATCTAGAAAAAGATGTCTATGAAGCCTGTAAGGATAGTGACCTTGTTATTTTAGGTGTAAGCCATAAGGTATTTGCTGATATAGATATGAAGAAAATATACCATGGTATGAGAGAGAAACATATCTATGATACAACGAATTTCTTAGATCATGAGGCACTTTCAGCGATTGGTTTCGATGCACACTTATTAGGAAAAGGTAAAAGGTAATTGTCATGAGAAAAAAAGTATTAATGGTAGCGAATCAATTTCCACCTATGGGTGGCTCAGGTGTTCAACGTAGTGTGAAGTTTGCTAAGTATTTACCCGGATTTGATTGGGAACCCATTGTCTTTACAAGGGAATGCCAGCAAGGCTTAATGGACGCGTCTTTATTAAAGGATCTACCTGATAATCTTAAGGTGATACGTACCAAAGCCTATGATCTCAGTGAGTGGAAAAGGCCCTTTGATTTGGTGGGCAAAGTGATTTCAAGAAAATTACTGATACCTGATGGTGATCGGATCTGGTATGAAAAAAAATAAAGAGCGGTTATTAGACTATGTGAAAAAACAATCCTGTTGATGCCATCTATACCACATCTTATCCATACAGTGATCATTTACTGGGTTTATATGTCAAAAAACATATGCCTGATTTACCTTGGATTGTTGATTTTCGAGATGAATGGAGTAACAATCCTTATATCCTAGATATGGGTTATTCCAGTAGACGTATGGAAAAAGAGCGGAAGATGGAGAAGGAAGTGGTTCAGTATTGTGACTACTTTATTACCAATACACCATTGATGTTAAAGAATTTCTTGAAAGACTATGCAATACAAGATAAAGCCTTCGTAATTCCCAATGGTTATGACGAGGATGATTTTGAAGGTCTTCATAAAATGTACAAAAAGAAAGATAAGTTAGTCATCACATATTCTGGCTCAATGTATGGCAGAAGGAAGCCTGATTACTTCTTAGAAGCTATTCATGGATTAATCAATGAAGATAAAATAGACCGAAATGATATATTAATTAGGTTTATTGGGAATATATCTAATAAGAAAATGGATGAAATAAAACAGCAGTTTGGGCTTGGGGATATTGTAACGGCGTTATCCTACATGCCACACAGAGAGAGTATTGAGAAATTGTTAGCCTCGGATATTTTATTATTTATTATTGGTGAAGGTAAAGGCGCAGAAAATTTCTACTCAGGTAAGGTCTTTGAATATATGAATACCAACCGACCCATTCTAGCTCTTGTGCCACCAAAAGGTGTAGCTGCAGATGTCATTCGTGATACACGAACAGGCTATATATCTGAGACAACCAATGTAAAGCGTATCAAAGAGCTCATGGAAAAGCTCTACATGGACTGGAAGCAAGATCAAGTAACCCTTGATCCAAACTGGGAAAAAATACAATGTTTTGAGCGAAAAGCGTTAACAAAACAGTTGGTTCACATATTGAATAAAGCGATTAATGAAGAACAATAGGTAAAGCTTTAAACCAATCAATCCACAGGAAGGTTGAGGAACGATATGAAGATTCTACATCTTATTAGTGGAGGCGATGATGGAGGTGCTAAGACACATGTCATCACCCTTTTAAAAGAATTAAGTAAATATGAAGATATAACATTAGTATGCATGTTGGAAGAAAATTTCGCTAAAGAAGCAAAAAAAAGCGGGGATCCACGTGGTTGTTCTAAAGCAAGAAAAACGATACAATCTGCAAATTGTTAACCAGCTTGTAGAGATGTTAAAGGATGGGTATGATCTTCTTCACTGCCATGGAGCAAGAGCTAATTTTCTTGGTATGTTTATTAAAAAAGAAATATAAGATTCCCATGGTTTCTACCATACATAGTGACTATAGGTCAGATTTTGATAATAACTTTTATAAAAAAAAGATGGTGTACACACCCCTTAATTATATGAGTTTAAAACGCATGGATTATTTTATTGCCATAACGAATCAATTCAAACGGATGCTTGTTGAGCGGAGATTTAAAGAGGACAAGATCTATGTAGCTTATAATGGCATAGCAGTAGAAGAGAAACCTTCTACTGTGTCAAGAGAAGAGTTCCTCAAAAAATATGGATTAACTTATGATCCGAAGACAACTTATATAGGTATCGTGACGAGACTTCACCCTGTTAAGGGTATTCCTGTTTTTTCTAAAAGCAGCAGCAAAGGTATTGCAGAAAAAAGTCAGATATAAGATTTCTCATTGCAGGGTATGGTGATGAAAAAAAACATACTGAGAAATATAAGGATTTTGTAAAAAGTAAGGGATTAGAAGAATCCATTCGCTTTTTAGGCTTTGTAAGTAATATTGATAATTTTCATGGGGCTATTGATATCAATGTGTTAACATCCCGTAGTGAGAGTTTTCCCTATGCCTTGTTAGAGGGGGGGCTTCACAGAAAAGCCACCATTAGTTCAGCTGTTGGAGGCATTCCAGAGATGATTGAACATGGGGAATCGGGTTTATTATTTGAAGACAATGACCATGAAGCTTTAGCAGATGATATAGAAAAAAAACTAGCAGCTAACGAAGCATTACGTAGTAGGCTTGGTGATGGATTATACAAACGCATTGAAGATCATTTTTCTGATGTGAAAATGGCCTTGATGCATATTGACATTTATAAAGACATTTTGAAAAGATCAAAATAGAAGGTCTATACGGTACATGTGTATAGAGAAAGGAATGTTGTCATGAAAGTAATGGATAAAAAAGGACGTTTATTCGGTATCATTAACATAATGGATTTATTGATTATTCTTATCGTTGTTGCTACCCTCTTTGTAGGGTACACGAAATTTATCAAGAAAACACCTGAAACACCAACAGGTACTGGGTCCAATAAAAAAGAAATCTACATTGTAGCTGAAGCTTATAGACAAGATGCAAACGTAGTAGCATCCATTAAAGAAGGGGATACACTTGTTGCTCAGAATAAGTATCAGCCAGGTAAAATAGATTATGTGGAGATCCGTGATAATGATTATGTCGCAACAGATAAAGAGGGTAATCTCATAGCCGCCAAAGACTCTATAGAAAAAACCATTGAGGTAGGGATTACATGTCAGGCAAATGTGAGTGGACCTTACATTGATAGTGGTGGACAGATGATTAAGGTAGGTAGTATCTACTGGATTAAGACAAGTAAAGGACAAATTAGTGGATTTGTAAAAGAAATTAGATTAGATGAATAATGTGAGGGAGTGAAAAGATGAAGATTATCAATGAAAAGGGTAAATTATTTGGTCTTGTTAATATATTAGATTTAATCACCATCGTACTCATCATTGCTGTCGTTTTTGGTGCGTACACAAAATTCTTCAGAGGAGGCACTAATCTTTCCATTATGTCCTCTAATAAAACAAAAGAAATGGAATATGTCGTTCGATTGAAACCCAATTATGAAACGTATTTTAAGCAATTCTCAGTTGGTGATAAAATGGTAGATGAGGTAAATAAAAAACGTTACGTAGATGCTGAAATTACCAACGTTGAAATCAAAGATGCCTATCGATCTGTAACCGATGAAAATGGTACGGTTCTGAAGAAAAAACATCCTTACTTTAAGGAAGCTTACATTACCATTAAGGCAACTGTCTTAGACAAAGATCCAATATTCAAAGTAGGTAATCAGGAAATTCGAGTAGGAACACCTCATTGGGTCACCACAAAATTATGTGAGTTTTCGGGTACGATCTATGAGATAAAAGAATAGGTCCCACTAAATTGAGTGAAAGGAAAGGATGCTATGAACGTTATAAAATCAAGTGTTTTTTACCGTATGTGTGCATACGTGATAAACATACATGAACATAGCTTGTTCTATAAATCTCGTAAGAAAGATAAAGGCCATCATGGTTATAAATCTAAGATACCTACATATAGACAAGCCCGTATATACCGTATATTATGTGCCATCGGTGCTTTGTTTGGGCGTCTATTTACAGCCATTCATAATGGGGCGAAATCCAGTGGTATTATGGGTGCTTTTGGTTCAGTTATGGATACGATGAAGAAAAGTAAGCTATGGGCATTCAATCAATTAATCGTCAGCATCATTGTTGGTTATACCCTAGGGAACGTTGTATTTGGAACTTTTGCAACATATAAAGTGAAGTACCTCGTTGCATTTATCGGCTTAATGATAGGGATGAACATCTGTGTTTATTTATTACAAAAATACAAAGGTTCAAGCTTTATATGGAAACTATGGAAAAGTTTAACCCAGTAAAGTGATCTGATTTAATGAGAAGTTCAGATATCATATGAAATAATAACTAGAATTATATAAAATAAATAGTAAGTTGGTGAAGGATGTGAAGAATAAGATCAATATTCTTATTGTGATATTCGGTTTAGCCATTGGCGTTATTGGTGCTAAATTTGGCATAAGTATGGCTCTTGGTTTGACTTTATTTGGTATATTAGGTATGGCTATCTTAATGGATTATGAACGATCTATTATGCTTTTAGCGTTGTATGCTTTTATTGATTTTGGTGTTAGAAATATTGCAGGATTAGCTAGATTCGGGGGTATATGGGATGAGTTATTATTTTTAGTTCTTATAGGTTTATTTATCTATAAAATGATTCGCTATAAGCGACGATCCTATAAATGGACTCCCCTTGATTTACCGATTATCTTTTTTGTAATCATAGGCATCATACTTGTCTTTGTGAACTCACCGGATTTTACCATTGCCATTGAGGGACTTCGAGCAGTGGTTCAATATATGTTATGGTACTTCATTGTTGTTCAATTAGTGGATACAACAAAAGGTGTTATCTATATTTATTGGGTATTGACAACCATTGGTGGGCTCATGGGGCTTCATGGATGTTATCAATATGTTACAGGTGTTGAAATGTTAGGTAACTGGACAGATAGTGCAGAAAGTATTTCCACAAGAGTTTATTCGATTGTAGGAAGTCCTAATATTCTAGGTTCTATATTTGTTTTATTTATACCTCTTGGTATGGCTCTTGTAACATCCGATAAAAACTTGTTAAGAAAAATTATTGCAGCTTGTATGACTTTGGCTATGTGTGGCGGGTTACTGTTCACATTCTCAAGAGGAGCTTGGGCTGCTGCTGCAGTTGGTGTATGTATCTATATTTTTTTATAAGAATAAAAAGATTCTACTACCTATCATATTATGTGGCTTAATAACAGTTATACTTATTCCTTCCATTGCAGATCGTATTAGTTATATGTTAACAGATGAATATGCTAGTAAAGCCAGTTCAGGTGGAAGGATATATAGATGGAATGAGGGTATCAATGAATGGAGTGAAGGGAACAAGGCATTAGGTCTTGGTCTTGGAAGATTTGGTGGAGCAGTTGCAACCAAC
>JDSF01000214.1_pt1 | contig 34661 bp, 39 predicted proteins | sample 199441 | NCBI WGS metagenome assembly JDSF01 (sample SAMN02592751, study PRJNA231836) | bioreactor metagenome | isolation source: continuous culture bioreactor denitrification-DNRA | place: Germany: Bremen
GAACAACACCATCTGTTGTTGCATTTACAAAAAATGGTGAGAGAGTTGTTGGTGAACCAGCAAAGCGTCAAGCAATCACCAATCCTGACCACACTATTATCTCAATCAAAAGAGAAATGGGTACAGACCACAAAGTGGCTGTAGATGATAAGAAATATTCACCACAAGAGATATCAGCAATGACACTTCAAAAACTTAAAGCAGACGCAGAAGCTTACCTTGGAGAATCAGTTACAGAGGCTGTTATCACTGTTCCAGCATACTTTAACGACTCACAAAGACAAGCAACGAAAGACGCTGGTAAAATCGCAGGTCTTGATGTTAAACGTATCATAAACGAGCCAACAGCTGCGGCACTAGCTTATGGTCTAGACAATGAGCATGAGCAAGTTATCATGGTATTTGACCTTGGTGGTGGTACATTTGATGTTTCACTTATTGAGATTGGAGACGGTGTACTAGAAGTACTTGCTACATCAGGTAATAACCATCTTGGTGGAGACGACTTTGATGAAAGAGTTATAAAACACTTGGTGGCAGAATTTAAGAATGCTGAAGGTATTGATTTATCTGCAGACAAAATGGCAATGCAAAGACTTAAAGAAGCAGCAGAGAAAGCTAAGATTGAATTGTCATCTTCAACAACTTCAAACATTAACCTGCCATTTATCACTGCAACTCAAGAAGGGCCAAAGCATCTTGATGTTACATTGACTAGAGCGAAGTTTGATGAATTAACTGATGATCTTGTAAAAGCAACACTTGGTCCAGTGAATCAAGCACTTAAAGATTCAGGACTAAGCGCATCAGAACTTGATAAAGTACTACTTGTTGGTGGTTCTACAAGAATCCCAGCGGTACAAGATGCTGTTAAGAGTATTACGGGTAAAGACGCGTTTAAGGGAATTAACCCTGATGAGTGTGTAGCTGTTGGTGCAGGTATCCAAGGTGGTAAACTTGGTGGAGAAGCTGGTGCGGGTGATATTCTTCTTCTAGACGTAACACCATTATCATTAGGTATTGAAACGCTTGGTGGTGTAGCAACTAAGTTGATTGAAAGAAATACAACAATTCCAACTAAGAAGAGTCAAGTATTCTCAACAGCAGAAGACAATCAACCAGCCGTTGATATCCATGTTGTTCAAGGTGAACGTGAGTTTGCTAGAGATAACAAAACACTTGGTAACTTCAAACTTGATGGTATTCCAGCTGCTAGACGTGGTACACCACAGATCGAAGTGACATTTGATATAGATGCCAATGGTATTGTTAAAGTACTTGCAAAAGACCTTGGTACTGGTAAAGAGCAACATATTACAATTACTGCAAGCACTAACCTATCAGATGCTGATATTGATAAGGCTGTTGAAGAGGCGGCTAAGTTCGAAGCAGAAGATAAGAAGCGTAAAGAAAACATCGATACAAGAAATGAAGCTGATTCACTTGTATTCCAAGTTGAAAAATCACTTGAAGAGATCGGTGACAAGATTGACGCTGAAGACAAAGATAAGTTAGAAGCTGAAGCTAAGAAAATGAAGGATATTCTTGAGAAATCAAAGCTTGAGACAATGACTGAAGCAGACGTTGAAGAAATCAAAGCTGCCAAAGAAGAATTGACAAAAGTATTCCAAGAAGTATCTGAGAAGATGTATGCTGCAGCACAGCAAGCACAAGGTGCTGCTGGTGGACCAGACATGGGTGACATGGGTGGTCAAGGATCAGAAGCAGAAGCAGATGATGATGTTATTGACGCGGACTTCAAAGAAGAATAAATTTCTTTGAATCCGCGAATCCCTTAGGTGATGGAATCAATTAGATTGAATCTGTCTGCTAAGGGTATAAGATTTGACAACAAATAAGTCAAATCTTATAAATCTTTATATTGATAGAGTATTATCTACAAATATATATTGATAGAGTATTATCTACTAATATATGAAATATATTGATAGAGTATTATTTATTAATATGAAATATTTATAATGTATTATCTTATTATTAACAACAAAGAAGGGCCGTACCAACGGTACGGCCCTTAAATAAAAAAAATCAAAAAATATTAATAGAGGTGGGTTCTTCTCAACATATCCCAAATGAGAGAATGCAACCAACAACAATATATCCATGTCTTATACATACCCGCCTCTATTAATATTTTTGATTCACCAACAAGCAAAACTTATTATAGCAGAATTCTTCGAATTTGCCTATAGGTTCGGCTGATTTTTCATGTTTGGGTAAATCGGATTATTCATTAGATCAAAGGTTAAGGAAGTGACAAAATGTCAGAAAAAAAGAGATTATTATGAGGTTCTTGGCGTCTCAAAAGGGGCATCAGACCAGGAAGTAAAAAAAGGCATATCGAAAGTTGGCAAAAAAAATATCATCCTGATATGAATCAAAACAGTGATGAGGCAGATCATAAATTTAAAGAAGCGACGGAAGCTTACGAAGTTCTGAGTGATAGTCAAAAGAAACAACAATATGACCAATTTGGACATGCTGCATTTAGTCAAGGTGGTCAAGGTGCTGGCGGATTCAACGGCGGCTTTGGCGATATGGGCGACATGTTTGGTGATATATTTGGAGACTTCTTTGGTGGCGGTGGTGGTGCCAGAAGACGTCCAAATGCGCCTCAAAAAGGTGCAAACATTCAAGCAAGACTTAACTTAGAGTTTGAAGAAGCTGTTTTTTGGTGCAGAGAAAGAAATTCAAGTGACTGTATCAGAAAGTTGTGATACATGTAGTGGTACAGGTGCAAAGCCAGGTACTAGCAAAGATACATGTCCAACGTGTAAAGGCCAAGGTCAGGTTAGGTACAACCAACAAACCTTGTTTGGAACTGTTCAGTCAGTTAGAACTTGTAACCACTGTGGTGGTTCTGGCCAAATCATTAAAGAACGTTGTACAGATTGTCAAGGTTCTGGATACCAAAAGAAACGTAAAAAGCTATCTGTCACAATTCCAGCAGGTATAGATCATGGTCAGAGCATGAGACTTAGAGGTAAAGGTGAACCAGGTGCCAACAATGGACCGAAAGGTGATGTCATCTTACAAGTCTATGTGAAAAACCATGAATTCCTAGAACGACGTGGGGAAGACATATATTACACGTTGCCAATTAGCTTTTCACAAGCTGCCCTTGGTACAGAAGTATCGGTACCAACAATAGATGGTAATGTAACTTATGAGATTAAGCCAGGAACTCAAACAGGCACTAAGTTCAGACTTAGAAGCAAGGGTGTACCACATTTGAACAACTCTAAATACAGAGGTGATCAATATGTAACAGTTGTTGTTAACACACCGAAATCCCTTAGTGAGGAAGAGCGTCAATTATATGAACGCTTAGCAGAACTCGCTGGTGAAACTGTTAGTGATAAGAAGAAAAAAGGTATCTTTGATAAGATAAAGGAAAGTCTAGAATAATCATAATTAGATTATGATTATTCAGACGAGGGTGATGTTATTTTCCGCAAAGGAAAAAATATCTGCCGAGAAAAAATCGTCAGGGTGATGCAAATATCTGCCGAGAAAAAATCGTCAGGGTGATGCAATCATCTGCCGAGAAAAGGAATACACAATAATGAAATGGACTAAACTAATCATAAGCGTCAATCCGGTTGCAGTTGAGGCACTAGCAGGGGCGATAATGGAGCTGGGTATTGAAGGTGTAGAAATTGATGATGGTATTTTGTCGGATTCTGAGAAAGAAGCTATGTTTGTTAATTATGTGGATGCGTCGATTGTTCCTCATGAAGAACATAGAGTTATCATCTATCTTGATGAAGAGCAAAATGTTAATGAAATACGCATGAACGTTGAGAAGGCTCTAGAGACAATTAAAGATTTTCTTGATATCGGCTCTGCTAACATCACTATTGAAGAGATGCCAGATGAAGATTATGAGAATAAATGGAAGGAATTCTATAGTTCTTTTCGAATCGGAGAACATATGCTGATTGCACCAATCTGGGAAGAAGTTTATGGAGAAGCTGATGACATCATCATTAAGATTGACCCAGGTATGGCATTTGGTTCTGGAACACATGAAACAACTTCTATGTGCGTAGAGGCCCTGATTGACCTAGACCTTACATCTAAAGTTGTAGCGGATGTTGGATGCGGTAGTGGTATTCTTGGTATTGCGGCTGCAAAGCTGGGTGCAAGTAAAGTGATTGGTATTGATATTGATGTCAATGCTGTAACCATTGCCAAAGAGAATATTGTTACAAATAATGTTGATACAGTCATGTCGATTAAGGAAGGTAACTTACTTGATCAAATAGATGATAATGTGGATATAGTACTGGCAAATATTATGGCTGATGTCATAATTATGATTGCAGATGATGTGAAAAAGGCTCTTGTTTCTGGCGGTGTGTTTATTGCTTCGGGGATTATTCTTGATAAGATACAGGAGACAGAAAGCAAACTAAAAGATGCAGGTTTTATAGACGTTAAAGTGATAAAAAAAGGTGAATGGGCTGCGCTTATTGCATCCTAAGAGGTGACTTATGTACCGTTTTTTTTGTAGAACAAAATCAAGTGAGTGGCAATGTAATTACCATAACTGGTAGTGATGTCAATCATATTGGCAATGTGTTAAGACTAAAGACTGGTCAGGAAGTTACAATTAGTGATGGACAAGGCAAGGACTATTATTGTATAATAGGTGAGATTCAAAAAGATGAAGTGATGCTGGAAATACAATATCAGTGTGACTCCACCTATGAACTCAGTAAGAAAATGTTTCTGTTTCAAGGCATTCCCAAAAAAGACAAGATGGAATGGATTGTTCAAAAATCTGTCGAACTTGGTGCTTTTTCGGTGGTCCCTGTTAAAATGAAAAGGACTATTGTAAAGCTAGATGCTAAATCAAGCCTGAAAAAGCAAACTAGATGGCAAAACATAGCTACCTCAGCAGCTAAGCAATCCAAGAGGAGCATTGTGCCAGAAGTGGCTTTACCTTTAACTTTTAAAGAGATGTTACTGGCTCTTGAAGAGATGGATTTTATAATTGTGCCATATGAAAGTGCAAATGGCATGACATATACACGAGAAATTTTGTCAAATTTTATGAATTATGATAAAATAGGAATCATAATTGGTCCTGAGGGTGGATTTGCTGATGAAGAAATTCAGCAACTTAAAGAAATGGATGCCAAAATAATATCACTAGGTAAGAGGATTCTTCGTACAGAAACAGCGGGGATGTCAGTTCTGTCTTATTTGATGATACAAATGGAGGAGGACAACAATGGCCACTAGAGTATTAGTCGTAGATGATGCTGTTTTTATGAGAACAGTTCTAAAAAAGATGTTAGAAGAAGAAGGTTATGAAGTTTGTGGTGAAGCAGGGAATGGTATTGATGCTATTAAGCATGCCAAGGAATTACAACCAGATATCGTAACTTTAGATATAACAATGCCAGAAATGGATGGTGTAACAGCGCTTCCACAGATTATGGAAGTTGCACCAGCAACAAAAGTTATAATGTGTTCTGCAATGGGTCAACAGCCTATGGTAGTTGACGCAATTAAGAATGGTGCAAGAGACTTTATTGTCAAGCCTTTCCAAAAAACTCGTGTTGTACAAGCGATAGAGAATGTATTAAGCTAAACTTAAAGACAATAGTTTTATGGAGATAGGCTAATGCCTATCTCTTTTTAGTCTGCTTTGGAAAGTCATGCAAGTTGAGTGAGTGAAAATGGAACGATGAAATGGTGAAAGAAGGATGTGCTATGGAAGTTTATTTTGATAATGCCGCGACGACTAGAGTTAGTGATGCAGCAGCATCAGCAATGATGGAGATGTTAACAAGTAAGTATGGTAACCCATCTTCATTACATAATAAGGGCTTTGAAGCTGAAAAAGAGGTAGAGAGTGCAAGACAAATTATTGCTTCTTCCTTGAAAGTGAATAAAAAAGATATATATTTTACTTCTGGCGGAACAGAAGGTAATAATATGGTCTTATATGGCGTATTGAATGCTTACAAAAGAGATGGCAACCATGTGCTTGTGTCATCTATTGAACATCCTTCAGTAAAAGATGCAGCTTTTTCATTTGAAGACCAAGGATTCGAGATTGAAGCAATTAAGACTGATAAAAAAGGCTATGTAGATATAAAGAAGCTTGTTTCAATGGTTAGAGAGGATACGCTACTTGTTTCTGTTATGCATGTAAATAACGAAATAGGAACCATGCAGAACTTAGAAGAAATAACCAAGGCGGTCAAAGAGAAGAATTCGAAGACCTTGATTCATGTTGACGGGGTCCAATCATTTGGTAAGTACACCTTGGCGCCATCACGAATTGGTATAGACCTTATGACAGTTAGCGCTCACAAAATTCACGGTCCTAAAGGTGCCGGAGCCTTATATGTTGCTCCAGGCGTTAGGCTTAAACCTATGTTGGTCGGTGGTGACCAGCAAAAAGGCGTTAGGTCTGGTACAGAGAATGTAGCTGGAATAGTGGGATTAGGTGTTGCTGCAAAGGAAGCTTATGATAATATTGAGGCTAATAGCAACTATATAAAGGGCATAAGAGCCTATTTGATTGACCAGCTAATAACAAAGGTGGATGGTGTCGAATTCAACAGTGATGTTGAAAATGGTGCTTACCATATACTGAATGTTCGACTGATTGGTGTTAAGAGTGAAGTTTTGTTGCATACTCTAGAGGAATCAGGTATATATGTTTCGACGGGGTCAGCATGTTCGTCCAATAAGAAGCATCATAGTTCAACTTTGCAAGCCTTAGGGCAAGATCCAGTGGCTACCGATCAGGCTATTAGGTTTAGTTTTAGTAAATATAATAGCAAAGAAGAAGTGGATTACTTGATTGAAAAGTTAAATGAAGTATTACCGATGTTAAGACGTTTTGTCAGAAAATAAATGAATTCTATGGAGGCTTTAATGAAACAAGGATATTTGATTAGATATGGTGAATTGGCACTAAAAGGTAAGAATCGATATATGTTTGAGAATGCTTTAGTAAAACATATAAAAGACGCCATAAAACCTTTTGGTGAATTTCAAGTTGTTAAGGAACAGGGGCGTATTATTTGCGAACCAATGGAAGATGTAGATGATGTTGAGGTCATGAACCGAATTCAAATGGTCTTTGGAATTGTAGGCATCAGTCCTGTATATATACTTGATGATCCTAGTATTGAAAATATACGTGCTAGAGCAATCCAATTTATTGAAGAACAGTATGAAGAAAAGAATTTTACTTTTAAAGTAGAATCAAGAAGAGCGGACAAAAAGTACCCAATGAACTCCATGGAGATTTCGCGTGATATTGGTGGTATATTACTTGAGGCTTTTGATGGTCTAAAAGTAGATGTAAAGACACCAGAAGTAATGGTGAAAGTCGAGATACGTAATAAGTCTTATATTTTCTCAAGGCAAATTAAAGGATTAGGCGGGATGCCGGTTGGTACTAATGGTAAAGCAATGCTTATGTTATCAGGTGGTATTGATAGCCCTGTAGCAGGTTTCATGGTAGCCAAACGTGGTGTGTTTAACGAAGCTGTCTATTATCATTCACATCCTTACACTAGTGAAAGAGCTAAGCAAAAAGTCGTTGATTTGGCTAAAATATTGGCTAGATATAATGGGAGCTTTAAACTACATGTTGTGCCATTTACGGATATTCAATTAGATATCTATGAGCGTTGCCCACATGAGCAACTAACAATCATTATGAGACGATATATGATGATTATCGCTGAGCGTATTGCTAGACAAAGAAAATGTCTTGCCTTGGTTACCGGCGAAAGTATAGGTCAGGTAGCCAGTCAAACTATTCAAAGTCTTGCGGCAACAAACGATGTATGTGGTATGCCAGTGTTTAGACCGTTGATTGGTATGGATAAGTCTGAGATTGTTGAGATATCCAAGAAAATCGAGACATATGAAACATCTATATTGCCCTATGAAGATTGTTGTACGATTTTTGTTGCAAAGCATCCTGTGACCAAGCCAAATATTGGTTCTATAGAGCGTTCAGAGAAGAAAATCTCAGATACGATTGATAAAATGTTAGACGAGGCTGTTGCAAACACAGAAGTGATTCATATTGAACCTGATTTGTAGAAGATGCTAGTCATATAGGCGGTTTTGAGCAATTGGATATAATTCCTAGCAATTAAAAAGCCGCCTAGGCCATTCCCTTAATGTGGAATACCAAGCGACTTGCAATTTTTCATATATATGATGAAAAATTATTCAATGATAAAGTCTTTAAGTGATGCTACGACTTCTTCAACAACAGTATCATCATGGATAGTGAGTTCAATTGGCTTACTTAAGTCAAGTGAAAAGATACCCATAATAGATTTTGCATCTATTACATAACGACCTGAGATTAAATCGAAATCTGAATCGTATTTACTAACAGAATTAACGAATACTTTTACTTTATCGATTGAGTTCAAAGAAACTTTTATAGTTTTCATTTGTTACCTCCTTATTTGTATATTTGTATAAATACAAGATTATAGTACACGTAATTAAAAACAATGTCAACACCATTAAGCATAAAATAGGTGTTTAAATGAACAGTTAGAAAGAGGCAAACTATGGCGAAAGTCGCTTTTCATACACTAGGTTGCAAAGTAAATCAATATGAAACAGAAGCAATGATGGCCCAATTTGAGTCGGCTGGATACAATACAGTTGGTTTTGATGAAAATGCGGACGTCTATTTAGTGAATACTTGTACCGTTACTAATATGGCAGATAAAAAGTCAAGACAGATGCTTGCAAGAGCTAAAAAGAAGAATCCTGATAGCCTTGTTGTTGCGGTTGGCTGTTATGTTCAAGCTGCCAAAGACACGCTTGAGAAAGTGGACAACATTGATTTGCTTGTTGGTAATACAGATAAAGGGCGTGTAGTTGAGGTTGTAGAGAACTACTTGGACGATGATGTGATGCCTAATGTGACTGATTTGGCCAAATATAGACTCTATGATGAAATGTGGGTAAGTCTCAAGCAAGGTCATACAAGGGCTCATATCAAGATTCAAGACGGTTGTGACCAGTTCTGTTCCTACTGTATTATTCCTTTTGCAAGGGGGCGTATAAGAAGCAGGCAAGCTGATAGTATAATTGCGGAAGTAAAAGAATTAGTAAGTAATGGCTACAAAGAGGTTGTTCTGACGGGCATACACTTGGCATCTTATGGTAAGCAGTTTGAGGCCTATGAACTAATTGATTTGCTGACTGAGCTTAATGAAGTTGCAGGGCTTAGTAGAATTCGTCTAGGCTCACTAGAACCAACCTTAATCACCGATGAATTTGTAAGACGTGTAAAGGCATTGACCAAGGTTTGTGACCATTACCATCTTTCACTGCAATCAGGGAATGATGATGTTCTAAGAGCTATGAATCGCAATTATTCAACCAAGGACTATTTGGAAGCATGTGTAAGATTGCGAAACTCTTTTCCAAGTGTTGCTATTACTACAGACTTGATAGTTGGATTTCCAGGTGAGACAAAAGCGCAATTTGAGTCGACGCTAACTTTCCTTGAGACTGTTCGTTTAAGTGATATTCATGTCTTCAAATATTCCAAAAGAGATGGCACTAAGGCGGCCAAAATGTCAGGCCAAATTGATGGTAATGTTAAGAATCAAAGAAGTCAAAAAGCCATGGACTTGACAAAAGTTTTAAGAGAAGAATTTACTCAGGGCAGCATAGGGTGTGATGTATCTGTTCTACTTGAAGACAATGAAGTGGTTGATGGTAAGGAGTACTATGTTGGGCACACATCCAATTACATCAAAGTGTACTTTGAAAAGAAAGATGAATTTATCCGTGGTGACTTTCGAAGAGGGCGTGGCATGAAGTTGTTTGGTGAAGGACTATTGGCAGAGGAATTATAATGACTAATTAGACAAAAGTAAATGGATTATGTCAGGTAATCCTAGTGATTATTTTAATTGTATTTTAATGGACTTTATATTAAACTATAGTTAAAGCTATATATACTGGAGCTATAGATGAAGGGAAGTGAGATCATGGGTAAATTTGGCAACACATTGTTCTTCAAAAAGTTTGATAAGGAACCGGAGAATGAAGTCAAACAGACGTTACTTGAAGTCTATGAGGCACTTCAGGAAAAGGGTTATAATCCGAATTATCAGATTGTTGGCTACATTTTATCTGGAGATCCAACTTACATTACCAGTCATAAGAACGCAAGAACAAAGATTGGTAAACTTGAACGAGATGCATTGATGGAAGAACTTGTTAAGAATTATATTGATACAAATCTTAAATAATTCAACATTAATTTCGTGGCTGTAGAAACCCTTGTTTCTGCAGTTTTTTATGCAAGTGACTTCTAACTAATTTATACGAGGAGCATATTTATGAGACTTATGGGTCTTGATTACGGCAGCAAAACGGTAGGTGTGGCAATTAGTGATCCATTTGGTTGGACAGCACAACCTATTGAGACAATCACTAGAAAAGACGAGGACAATCTTGTTGCTACAATTGAACGTCTAGGTGAATTGATTAAGGCTAATGAAGTTGGCAAAGTCGTACTCGGTTTACCAAAGAACATGAATAATACAGAAGGTGAACGTGCAGAGTTAACACGTAAATTCGAACGTAGACTCTTACGTGAATTCGAAGTGGAAGTAATAATGTGGGATGAACGATTGAGTACAATGGGTGCTAGTCGGATTCTGGATGAAGCAGGGGTGCGCAAAAAGAATCAAAAGAAGGTCATAGATAAAATGGCTGCGGTTTTGATTTTACAAAGTTACCTTGATAGCCATCCAACAAAGCTATAGATAATCAAAACTGGAGGTATAACAATGGATAAAATTCTTTTTACATTTGATGAGACTGGTGAAGAGGTAACATTTGCTGTTCTTGGTAGTGTACAAGTGAATGAAATAGCTTATATATTGGTAGTTGACCAAAAAGAACTCGACGAAGAAGATATGACAGCGTATATTTTAAAGGCAGTTGAAGCAGACGATGTTGATGTCTTTTATAATATTGTGGATGATGAGAAGGAACTTTCAGAGGTTGTACCAATGCTTGAGAAATATTTGACGGACTATGAAATCGACTAAAACCGACTGGTTATGCGGTTTATTGACAAAAAGTATGCGCTACCTTATAATTGAGGTTAATGAGTATTATTCCTAATTGAGAATAATGACTACTGTGGCGTTGTACGCTAATATTTTGTTAGGGGATTGAGAAAAATGATGAAATTTATCGACTTGTATGAAAAAACATTGAAAGAAAACGGCTATAAGCTAACGAACCAAAGAAGGGTTGTGCTTGAAGCTTTATACAATCAATTAGGTGAGCATCTTACTGCAGAAGAAGTTCATGGGATTGTGAAGCAAATCAACCCAGAAATAGGCTTGGCTACAGTCTATAGAACTTTGCAATTACTTTCAGAATTAAACCTAATTGATAAACTAAATTTAGATGATGGTGTGGTTAGGTATGAAATTGGTGAAATGGATATGAAACATCGTCACCATCATTTAATATGTGAAGTATGTGGTTCTATTGAAGGAGTCGAAGACGATATGCTTGATACACTTGAAGATGAATTTTTCGAGAAATATGGTTTTAAAGTGACAGACCACGTAGTAAAGTTCTACGGTGTTTGTAAATCATGTTCTGAGAAACAATAAATTGATTGAAACAAAGAAATTAGACAAAATAAGAAGAAATAACGGAGGTGTTGATTTGAACAAAAACAAATCAAAATTGAAAATAATACCTCTGGGCGGCTTAGAACAAATCGGTATGAATATTACCGTTTTCGAATATGAAGATGATATAGTTGTAGTAGACTGTGGAATTGCCTTCCCAGAAGATGAAATGTTAGGTATTGACTTGGTGATTCCAGATGTGAATTACCTAAAAATGAACCAAGATAAGGTTAGGGCAATAGTATTGACCCATGGTCATGAAGATCATATAGGTGCGTTGCCATATGTCCTTAGGCAACTTAACGTGCCAGTGTATGGTACTAAGTTAACAATTGGTTTAGTAGAAAATAAACTTAATGAGCACAAAATGCTCAATGACGTGAAGAGAACTGTTGTGACACCAGGACAAAAGATTAAGCTTGGTGATGCATTTAATATTGAATTTATTCGAACGAATCACTCAATTCCTGATCCAGTTGCATTGGCAATCCATACGCCAGCGGGGGTAGTTGTTCACACCGGTGACTTTAAAGTGGATTATTCGCCAATTAACGGCAAACCCATTGATTTACAAAAGTTTGCTGAACTTGGGAAGAAGGGTGTTTTATTATTGATGGCCGATTCAACTAATGCAGAAAGACCGGGCTATACCCAGTCTGAAAGTTCTGTAGGAAGAGCCTTTGATGATTTATTCTCTAATTTTAAAGGAAAACGTATTATTGTAGCGACGTTTGCTTCGAATGTAGACAGAGTACAACAAATTATTCATGCGGCCGGTAAGTATAAGCGTAAAGTGCTTGTAGAAGGTCGAAGCATGGTTAATGTTATTGGTACAGCTATTGAACTTGGTTATATCAAAATGCCAAAGAAAATGATGATAACATTTGAAGAATTAAGTCAGTATAGAGAAGGTCAGGTTGTTATTATAACCACAGGTAGTCAAGGTGAACCTTTGGCTGCCTTGTCAAGAATGGCTTATGACAATCACAGACATATTAATATTCATGAAAATGATAAAATCATCTTCAGTTCTAAACCTATACCAGGTAATGAGAAGAGTGTTTCAAAAGTAATTAACACATTATTTGCAAAAGGTGCAGAAGTAATATTTGAAGATGCCCACGTATCAGGACATGCTTATCAAGAAGAGCTTAAATTAATTCATACATTGGTTAAGCCAAAGTACTTTATTCCGATTCATGGTGAAGTAAAGCATATGAGAAAACATGCTGAACTTGCCGAGAATCTAGGGATGAAATCAGATAAGATTACAATCTTAGCACCAGGTGATGTATATGAAGTGAATTATAGAAGTGCAGAAGTGACAGGTAAAATCACTTCGGACCCAATATTTGTTGATGGTCTTGGTGTTGGAGACGTTGGAAACATCGTTCTTAGAGATCGTCAGAAATTGTCTCAGGATGGTTTGATGACTGTGGTCATTACGGTATCAAAATCAACTAGAGAAGTTCTTGCTGGTCCGGACATTGTTTCTCGTGGTTTCGTATATGTGCGTGAATCAGGTGATATGATGGGTGAAGCGCGTGAGGTAGTTGTTAAAGCTCTAGAGCAATGTAAGCGTAAGAATATACGTGACTGGGGCAAGATGAAGACGGCGATGCGTGATGCATTACGTGACTTCTTATGGCAACAAACCAAACGTAATCCAATGATTCTTCCTGTGATTATGGAAGTCGATAAGTAAGTCAATTAGATTGACTTACTTATATACCCCCGAAAAAGGGTACTTGTTTTCCAAAAGAAAAAAGTATCGTTTTTCGGTCTTGTAGGTTTGATTTATCAAACCACAAGAAAAAAAACTTAAATGTTTGATTTATCAAACGAAAACGAAATATTATTTTGAAAAATGCGCATGGCCTAGAGAAAATTATCTAATAGGCCATACCATATTAATAAATTTGTAACATATATATTGTACAATATCGATTGGTGTGGTGAATGATATGAATGAAAATCTAATGAAAGATACCAAAGCCTTTGTAGAATTACTCAAAAAAAATCAGAAGCTTATGTTGACTATTTGAATTACAAATCTTTCGTAGAACGTCAACCTGGTCTTAAGGACCAAGTCGATGCTTTCAGACGTAAAAGCTTTGAAATTCAGATTGGACATCGCTATGGTTACTTCAATGCCTATGAGAACCTTATTGGTCTTAAGAATGAGAATGATGATTTACTTAATGAACCAATAGTTAAGCAGTTTCTAGAGGCAGAACTTAAAGTTGCTAAATTATTATCAGAAGTAATGAGCACTTTCGCAGAAGAAGTTGAATTTGATTTGAGTTTTTTAGAGGACTAATATAATTTAGAGGTGGATTTATGATCAGTAAGATTTTTGGTGAAGTCTTGCATCTTGTTGCTAAGGTAGTGATATTGGTCTTGGCTGTAAGCTTTATTGTTAAAGGTGGGCAGTGGGCCTATGCACAAGCTTATGATTTGATGTCAAAGACGCCAAGTGCCAATCAAGAGATTAAGAATGTTAGTGTTGAGATTCCTCAAGGAACATCAACGGAAGGCATAGCAACATTCTTAAAGAAAGTGGATTGGTTGATAGTACATTATATTTTAGAATGATATCCAGATTGTCAGGCTTTGACAATAAGTTTCAGTATGGTAAGTATACCTTCAGTACTGGAATGAGTGAAGAAGATATGATGGAGATTCTACTTACAGAAGGTGCTAAGAGACCTACTAAAACATTTACGGTCATAGAAGGTTTGACTTTGGCCCAGACAGCAGCATCATTAGCTGAACAAGGTATGTGTAGTGTAGATGAATTCTATAGTGCTTTAGATGATACTAACTGGGGATATCGATTCCTAGAAAGTGTACCAGATGCAGCCCAACGTAAAATATCCTATCAAGGCTATCTGTTCCCAAGTACCTATGAAGTCTATGAAGATGCAACACCAGTAGATATCATAAGCACCATGTTTGATCAGATGGATAAATTATGGACTGATGAGTTCTATGAACAAGCTAAGAAACAAGGCAAGACGATTGATGAAATTATTACAATAGCGTCTATCATTGAGAAAGAAGTCGTTAGTCCGACAGAACAAAATATTGTTTCAGGTATTATATATAACAGACTGGAGGATGAAATGCCTCTTCAAATGTGTTCGACAGTTATGTATGTTCTTGATAAACATAGGAATAGACTCTTGTACAGTGACTTAGAAACTGTATCACCTTACAACACCTATTTAACAGCTGGATTACCAATTGGGCCAATAGCCAATCCAGGTGAAGGAGCTATAAGGGCAGCCTTATATCCTGATGATAATGACTACATATATTTTGTTCTAAAAGACGATGGATCTGGTACACATGAGTTTAACTCTAGTTACAAAGACCATGTTAATGACAAGGCTAAATACACAGATACATTTAACTATTAGTGGACTTTGAGGCTGTTTGGCTATACCAGACAGTCTCTTAATACGTTTAAATAAGATTAGAAGTGAGTGAGCATATGTTTATTACGAACAAAAGTATTCGAGATTATTTAGCAAGTGTGATGCCAGATAGAGAGGCGCTACTTGAAGAGATTCATAGTGAAGCGGTAACTAATGACGTGCCGATTGTGAAGCATGAGATGGAGCAATTCCTATCATTCATGGTAAAAGTTCATAACCCAAAGAGAATACTAGAAATCGGCACGGCAGTAGGGTACTCTTCCATTGTTATGTCCAATGCACTAGAAGATAAACCTATGATTACTACTCTTGAGAAATCACATAAGATGATTGAAATGGCTAAAGTCAATATTGGGAAATACGGATATTCTGACACAATTAGTATATTAGAAGGTGATGCAGAAGCGTCTCTAAAAGAGCTTGAAGGCAATGTATATGATATGATATTTATTGATGCGGCCAAAGGTCAATACCTTCAGTATTTAGAACTGACTTTGCCGATGCTTAAAGAAGGTGGCATTCTGATTGCAGATAATGTTTTGCAAGATGGCTTAATAGCTAAGTCGAGATTTGCTATCCCAAGGCGTCAAAGAACAATTCATGGAAGGATGAGAGAGTTTATCAAGAGAGTTAATGAAAATGATAACTTACAAACAACCGTATTACCTATTGCAGACGGAGCTACCATTAGTCTGAAATTAAGGAGTTAATGATGACAATCAAAAAACCTGAACTTTTAATCCCGGCAGGCAGTCTGGAGAATTTGTATATAGCAATTGCTTATGGTGCAGATGCCATTTATATTGGTGGTGAACAGTTTGGTCTTAGGGCGAAAGCTAAGAACTTTTCACAGGAACAAATGATTGAGGGTATTAAGTATGCCCATGAACATGACGTTCAAGTCTATGTAACGGCAAATATTATTGCTCATAATGATGATATAGAGCAAGCGAAAGCTTATTTTGAGGAACTTAAGGAAATTGGTCCTGATGCTGTGATTGTAGCAGACCCTGGTATGTTTATGTTGGCTAAAGAAGTAATGCCAGACATGGAATTACATCTAAGTACCCAAGCAAATAATACAAACTATGCAACAATGAACTTTTGGCATCAACAAGGTGTTGATAGGGTTGTTGTAGCCAGAGAATTATCTCTTGAAGAGATTGCCAAAGCTAAAGCTATGGCTGCTCCAGGGCTTGAGTTTGAAGCTTTTGTCCATGGTGCAATGTGTATTTCTTATTCTGGTAGATGTTTGCTTAGTAATTACATGAATAATAAAGATGCAAACAAGGGTGCTTGTACACATCCTTGTAGATGGACATACCATCTCGTAGAAGAGACGCGTCCAGGTGAATACATGCCTATTGAAGAGAATGAGCGTGGTACATACATATACAACTCTAAAGATTTGTGTATGATAGGTCATGTGGATAAATTAGTGGGTGCTGGAATTGACTCATTTAAGATAGAAGGTCGTATGAAGACTGCCTTATATGTTGCGACTGTAACTAAGACATGGAGAGAAGCAATTGATGATTTCTTTGAAGACCCTGTCCTCTACAAATCAAAAGTTGACCATTATGAAAAAGAAGTGACTAAATGCACTCACCGTCAGTTTAGTACAGGATTCTATTATGACAAGCCGGATGGTGATGAGCAGATCTATGATAGTAACACTTATGTTCGTAGCTATACCTTTGTAGGTAAAGGGCTCGGTTATGATGAAGAACGGGGCTTGACACATATTCAACAACGTAACAAGTTCGTTGTAGGTGACCGCCTGGAGGTCATAAAATCTGATGGTAAAAATCTTGAATTTGTAGTAGATAAGATGTACAATGAGGATGGTGAGGTTATAAAGGAAGCACCTCACCCAAAGCAAGACATATATTTAGACATAAATATAGAGATAAAAGAGAATGAAATCGTCAGACGAGAAGCGAATCAGTAGATGGATTGGCTAGCTTGCTGATGTAGACTACGTTACTAAAGAGGGTGCAAGAGATTGAGAAACTTTAAGAAGAAATTACGTATTGGTGACTTGCTCATGCAATACGGCATCATAAATGAAGAACAACTTCAGTCTGCGCTGGCCAAGCAGAAGGTTGATGGCGGCAAGATTGGTGAGACACTCATTAACATGGGTCTTGTAACTAAGCAAAATATCAATGAAGTTCTAGAATATCAGCTGGGAATTCCTTTTGTAGACTTAACTGAATATGATATTGAGAAAGAAGCAACCTCCGTAATTACAGAGACATTAGCTAGACGTCATGTGCTGATTCCTATCAAACAGACAGATACTGAACTCTATGTGGCAATGGAAGACCCTCTTAATATCTTTGCCATTGATGATGTAAGGATTTTCTCAGGTAAAGACATAGTGCCTATGCTTGCATCGGAAGATCAGGTTATGAAGTCCATAGACCTTCATTATGGTAAGGAACAAGCCAATCAAGCTGCAGAGCAATACCGTCAAGAACATGCTGTTGATATTACAGCAGAATTAGAAGAAGCTGAGAATGCTACAGATGCAGCCGTGCGTAATGCTCCGATTGTAAAGCTTGTTAATTCTATCCTTGAACAAGGTGTTCATAATAGAGCTTCTGATGTACATATTGAACCCTATGAGAAACATATCCGTGTACGTTACAGAATAGATGGTAACTTAAAACAGTTATTTGAATACGAAACATCTCTCTTATCTGCGATTGTAGCCCGTATTAAGATTATGGGTGGTATGGATATAGCTGAGAAGCGTAAGCCACAAGATGGTCGTATTTCCATATCAGTGGATAAGCTAGAATACGATATTCGTGTATCTAGTCTACCAACTACATATGGTGAAAAAGTAGTAATGAGGATTAATTCCAAAGAAGGCTTTAATATTGGAAAAAGAAGCCCTTGGTTTCTTTAGAGATGACCTTCAAAAGTTCGAAGGGATTCTTAGCAATCCTTTTGGTATTATATTGGTTACCGGACCTACTGGTTCTGGTAAATCAACAACGTTGTATACATCTTTGAATGAACTAAATAACGAGGAAATCAATATTGTCACAGTTGAAGACCCGGTCGAGTCTCAGATAGAGGGTATTAACCAGGTTCAGGTTAACAATAAGGCTGGCTTATCCTTTGCATCTGCACTGCGTTCTATATTACGTCAGGATCCAGATGTTATTATGATAGGTGAGATTCGTGATGGTGAAACGGCTGAGATAGCTGTTAAAGCATCCGTAACAGGTCACTTGGTTGTTAGTACACTGCATACAAATGATGCGCCTAGTTCAATAACGCGTCTTATAGATATGGGTATAGAGCCTTTCTTGATTGGAGCGTCAGTTGTTGGCGTTATTGCGCAGCGTCTTGTTAGACGTTTGTGTCCAAAATGTCGTGAGAGATTTGAAGCCACTGAGTATGAAAAGAATATACTTGGTATTCCGGATGATGAAGAGCAATACCTATATAAGGCTGTTGGATGTCATATCTGTAATAACACTGGCTACACGGGTCGTATAGGTGTATATGAGATAATGCCTGTAGGTCATGAGATTAGAGATGTTATCAATAAGCATGGTACAGCTGATGATATTCGTAAAGCTGGTATGAAGGCAGGTATGAGAACCCTTAGGTTCAATGCTTCTAGATTGGTTATTAATGGTACAACAACGATAGATGAGCTGTTAAGAATTGCTTATGGCAATGAGTAAAGTCACAGATTCATATATAATTAATAAATTATCTAAAAAGTATAAAAACATAGGAAATTATATGATATAATAGTTATCAAATAGTATGTGTTACTACAATGCATACTATTTTTTAATATCTTTTCTTGGGTTAGCTATAAAGAGATAAATGCACTTAACCGATATAGATGTAGATATAATAATGGTTGAGGGCCTATTAGAAGGAGACTTAACATGGTAACGATTGAAGAACTACTAGGTATAGCCAAAGAACGGGGTGCATCTGATGTACATGTTACAGTTGGCGTACCACCAATATTAAGAATACATGGAGATCTTGAATATCTCCCTTATGATATTATGTTGCCTCAAGCAACAAAAGAATTAATTCTACCTATTATGATTGAAGAGCAACGTAAGGTCTTTGATGAAAAAGGTGAAGTTGACTTTTCTTTCGCATTAGCTCAAATCGGACGTTTTCGTGTCAATGCATTTATGCAAAGGGGATCTGTTGCAGCCGCTTTTCGTTTGGTTGGGTCAGAGATTCCTAGTCCGAGTGTACTTGGTATTCCGCAATCCATAGTTGATTTACATACAAAAAAAAGAGGACTTGTACTTGTTACTGGGCCAACAGGTAGCGGTAAATCAACATCTCTAGCATCCATAATTAATGAAATAAATGTTCATAGAAGTTCTCATGTTATTACACTTGAGGATCCTATTGAGTATTTGCATAAACATCAAAAGAGTATTGTTAACCAAAGAGAAATTGGACTTGACTCACATAGTTATGCGAATGCACTTCGTGCAGCCCTGCGTCAAGACCCAGATGTAATTCTGGTTGGAGAGATGCGTGACCTTGAAACCATTTCTATTGCTATTACTGCTGCTGAGACAGGTCACTTGGTTTTATCAACATTGCACACCATTGGTGCGACGAGTACAATAGATCGTGTAATTGATGTATTCCCACCACATCAACAGGAGCAGGTAAGGGTTCAGTTGTCAGCTGTTCTTGTGGCTGTTATTTCACAACAATTATTACCTACGCTTGATGGTAAAGGTAGATGCGCTGCATTCGAAGTGATGCATGCCAACCCGGCTGTAAGGAATCTGATAAGAGAAGGTAAGACGCATCAGATACTGTCTATTATGCAAACGAATAAAAGACTTGGGATGCAGACCATGGATGACAGCATATTGGATTTGGTTAGGGCTGGACAGATATCAAGAGAAGATGGATTAATTGCAGCTCAGGATGCGCCAAATCTTGAACGTCGTATGTAACTAATGATGCTGTAACTATAGTCCTATAAAAAAATAGGCCTTAAGACATATTGTGTATATGTATGGCATATATAGCGAGTAACAGATGATACGAAATGAGTACTATAGCCCATATTCTCTAGTGCGTAATCAGTATTTACAGGGACTATAGGCATGGTATAATGAACTATATAACAGGGAACTAGCATCACATATGTATCTAAGGTGTGACAAGGTTATCCTAGCAACTTATAAGCGTGGGCCGCTTATTAAGGGGGACAGATAATGGCTAATTATACTTATTCAGCCATGGATAAAACAGGTAAAGTCAAAAAAGGCAAATTAGAAGCCAGAAATAAAGAAGTTGCTTCTCAAATGCTGAAGGATACCAACCTATATCCGTTGGAACTTACGGAAGAAGGTGCATTAACACAGGATATTGTCATTGGTAATCCGGTTGGAACCAAAGATTTAACCATTTTTTGTCAGCAATTTGAAGCTGTATTGACCGCGGGTATAAGTGTACTTGAAGCTTTGCACTTACTAAAAGAGCAAACTGAGAACAAGCATTTTAAAAAAAATAATCTCAGATATATATGGTTCTGTTGAACAAGGTGAATCGTTATCGAGTTCTATGACAAAACACCCTAAAATATTCCCATCCATTCTAATCAATATGATTGAGGCTGGGGAGGTCAGCGGTAATCTAGAAGTTGCACTTAACCGAATGGCAAGTCATTTTGAGAAAGAGTTTAAATTGCAACAAAGTGTTAAGAAAGCAACGACTTATCCGATTGTAGTAGCTGTAATATCTATTGCGGTTGTAGTGCTGTTATTGGTTGTTGTTATTCCTACTTTTGTTGGAATGTTTGCTGACCTTGGTATTGAATTACCTCTTACTACTAGAATGTTGCTTACAATGAGTGATTTTGTTATTACAAAATGGTATATCATTATATTGGTTGTTTTCTTTGTTTCTGGTGGCTTGGTATATTATGCTAAATCAGAGGTTGGTAAATTAACTCTAAGTGGCGTCAAACTAAGAGTTCCAATGTTTGGGCCGCTCAATACTAAGATAGTAGCGTCACGATTTGCTAGAACATTAAGTACTTTGTTAGCATCAGGACTTCCGCTACTAGAAGCAATTGAGGTGGTTGCGAAAGTTGTAGATAATCATTTTGTCTTAAAAGGGTTACTTGATGCTAAAGACCAAGTTAGTAAAGGTATGCCCTTATCTAAGCCGATTCAAGAAATGGGTGTATTCCCACCTATGATTAATCATATGGTAAGAATAGGCGAGGATACAGGACAACTTGAACCAATACTAGACAAGGTAGCTGATTTTTATGACACAGAAGTTGAAACAGCAGTATCACAGTTGACAACAATGCTTGAACCATTAATTATAGTAGTTCTTGCAGTCGTTGTAGGATTCGTAGTTATATCCATTATACAACCTATGTTCCAAATGTATAATGCGATAGGATAATAAACTAATTATAACTAAAAGGAGATGTAAATTATGAGAGAACTTATGAGAAGAATATGGAAAAAAGAAGAAGGATTTTCACTAATTGAATTGATTATCGTTATTGCAATTTTAGCAATTATTGCTGCTATTGCTGTACCAAATCTTATTGGCAATATCCAAAAAGCAAATCAAGGTACAGATGAAGCTAACGCTAAACTGATTGCGGATGCGATTATGACTGCGGTTGCTCAAAATCCAACTTGGGAAGGGACTGCTATGGCGGCTCATTCGTTACTGATGGAGCGACAGTTGCAGCTAATGATGCTTTGATGAACTTAGCTGTAGCTCAAATTCCAGGAGATGCGTTGACTTTAAAATCAAGTATGTATGCAGCTAATCCAGGAACTGATAGTTTTACTGTAACTCTTGCCGCTACGGGTGAGGTGACTATTAACGGTACATCGGCAGGTACGCCTGAAATATATCCAAATCCATAAGTATAATATTATGATTATAATATTTGGTTTATATGGTATCGTCATAGGATCATTTTTAAATGTCTGTATATTAAGGATACCTGAAGGTGAAAGTATAACGTTTGACAGGTCATGTTGTCCAATATGTAAATATCAATTAAAATGGTATGATTTGATACCTCTTATTAGTTATTTGATTCTAAGAGGTAAATGTCGCAATTGTAAATCAAATATATCTATTCAATACCCGATAATAGAGCTGCTCAATGGAGCAGCCTATTTGGGTATATACCTTTGGTTTGGCTTGTCATTGTATGCGGTGATTGCTTGTATTACCTTTTCGGTGATGCTTGTAATATTTATGATTGATTTACGCTATAAAATCATTCCAAATGGATTAGTAATTGTAACTCTAATTCTCGGTTTAGTTAATATGTTTATAAGTAGAGAATATGTTACATATATAATTGGATTTTTTTGCCGTTAGTTGTTTCTTAGTTCTGCTAATGGTTATAACAAGGAAACCACTGGGGCTTGGAGATGTGAAATTGATGGCAGCAGCTGGTTTGTTGTTAGGTTGGCAACAAATTATTTTAGCATTAATCATTGGGTCGATAATTGGATCACTAATTGGCATTGGACTTATTGTTTCGAAAAAAAATTAAAAGAGATGAACTAATACCATTTGGTCCTTTTTTAACAACTGGTATAATGGTTGCAATGCTTTTTGGTGATATAATTATACAATGGTATATAAATATAATAATAACCTTATAGGAGGTCGCTGTGAATTATCCAAAACGAGGGCTTTCCGTTGATGTCGGAAATGAAAAAATTAAAGTAGCAGAGTATTCTAGGAATAAAGATAAAATTAAAGTGAAACATGTTGTGATTCTGGATACACCAGATAATTGTCTTAATGATGGTCAAATAGAAGATATTACAACACTAGCAACAGTTATCAAAGACGGGCTTAAAGATAACGGTGTTAAGAGTAAAAATGTCATCTTTACAGTTTCTTCAAGTAAAATAATAACAAGAGAAGTTGAGTTGCCAGATTTGCCGAAAAAGAAATTGGACACTTTGATTCAGATGAATGCGGAAGAATATTTTCCAGTGAATTTGACGGAATATACACTTGATAATACAATAGTTGAGAAAATAGAAGTTAATTCTGAAAAACAAGTACGTGTCAATATAATTGCAGCATTAACATCTATGGCCGAAAGCTATGTAGAACTTGCTGATTTAATAGGACTTAAAATTGCTGGTATTGATTATTCAGGTAACAGTATTGTCAATTTTGCAAGACATATCCAGGAAGAACGTACATATATGTTGCTTGATCTAGGCAGTGACAGTACTATGGTCACAATTATGAATCAAGGTGTTGCAAGATTTAACCGTAACCTTGTGTATGGAACGAAAGTGATTAGTAATAGCATACAAAACCATTTTGGTGTTGATTATAAAGAAGCGATGAAAATATCAACAGACCAGTCATTGTTAACACATTCACCAGAAGGGAATGACTATTTAAGCAGTGATGTATCTGCTGCCCTGAATCAGATACTCAATGGTGTGTCTAGATTGGTAGATTACTATGTATCTAGAAATAAGGACGGAATCGATAGAATAATACTGGTTGGTGGTGGTACCAACATTAAAGGGATTGACCAGTATATTTCGGAATATTTTAATATCAAGACCAAAATTATTGACGGTGAAGATATTGCAATAAGTGGTAGTGAGAAATTCGAGAGTAATAAGGTATTTTTTGCAAATACTATTGGTGCAATATATTCGGAAGTGAATTTGTTACCAGCAAGTATTGCCAACAAAGGCAAAGAACGAGCAAGTGTAAGATTACGCCTTGAACTTGGCATATTGATTATTGCACTACTTGGCGTTGCTTGTTATTTACCTTATGCCAACTTGCAGAGGTTGAAGGTGGAACGGGATGATTTGCTAATTGAGATAAGAGAAAAAAGTGTGGTCAATGAAGTTTTAGCTAACCATAAGGATGCAATGGACAGACTTGCCTTTAGTGAAGGTATTGCTTCAATATCAGGCTCTACAACAGAGACTGTTGTTAATGTTCTGGAAGTAATGGAAAAAAGCAACCCATCTGATATTGACTATTTGTCCTTTTTAAATACTGAAGAAGGTGTTGTTATAGCTTGTATCGCATCTGATAAAATCAATGTTGTGAATTACATTATATCTTTGAAAGAGCTTAAGGTTGATGGAAAGTTGGTCTTTTCTGATGTGTTGGTTCCAAGTATGACAACAGTTGAAAATGAAACTTCGGAAGATGAATACATAACGTTTTCCATTCTCTGTAATTACAATAAGGAGGTGGAATGATGTCAGCTAGAGATAAAAAATTATTAAGTTTATTGGCATTTATGTTCATAATAGTTATTGGTTATTACTTAATCTATCGACCTATAACAAAAGAATTAGATTATGTAGAAAGTGAAATTGCTTCAAGTGAGGCACAATTAGTTGACTTGAGAGCACACTATGCGAAGATAGATACTTATAAACAAGAAATAGATGATGCAATTAAACAAATTGCTATTTATAGTGAAGATTTACCGACAGATATACCTCAGGAAAAAAGCCTTCAAATTGATATTTGATATTGAAGAAGCTTTTCCGGAATTAGAATTCCCTTCCATTGAATTCTCTGAGATTGAGTTGTTAAGAAATGATACAACTGAAACACAAGAACAAGAAGTGGAAATAGAGAAACCAATAGCTTTTAGAAGGACAGTTACAACGGATACCGAATTTCAATATGATGAATTAAAAGATTTTCTTAAGTTCATTAGAGATTATCCGGACAGAACAGTGCTGACAAATTTGAACTTAGTTCTTGATGAGGCAACTTCTTCAATATCTGCTTCGTTGACTATGAATATGTACGGCTTGACTATTGATGGAAAAGTGCCTGAAGAGCTTAGGTTTGAAGATGTTCCTAAAGGTAAAGATATTCTGTTTAATTCACCTAATGTTGAATGGGATATTGACGAGGAAGTGGTTGATTATCCTTCTGACTATCAAGAAGACTTATTTATTACCCTAAAATCAATTGAATCTGATGGTTACACTCATATAATTGGTAAAGTCGTAGCAAGTGGTGAGGAATCTTATGTGAAGATTGATAGAGATGAGAAATTGGATGCAATTATTCGTATCTACGAAGAAGATGGACAATACTATGCCAACTATGATATAGATGGATTGTACAAAGAACGACAAGCTTTTGATGTACAGACCGCCCTTGAAATGGTTGTTTACTCTTCGAGTAGATCAGGTTCTGATGACTCTGTTGGTATGAATTTGAGTGTGTATAATCAAACAGATGTCACTTTATTTGTTGATGTTGTAAGTGATGATGCAACAAACCCTAGATTTAGTATGAAAGTATTACAAGGCGAAGTTATAGAAAAATAATTGTAGGTGATAGTATGATTGAATGGTTCAGAAGATTATACAATAACATAAATGGGTTTTCACTAGTTGAAGCATCGTAACAGTCGTGATATTAGGTGCGGCTGTTATACCTATTTCTATTGTTTATACAAGAACTATTGATTCGACTATAGATACAAGACATCAGCTCAACGCCAATGTCTTATTGCAAGAATATGTAGAGGCTATTAAGACGCAGGAAATGAGTGAAATTGAAAGCATTATGCCAGGTGGAACACTTACAGTTAGTGGTGGAACTGATATGAGTGCTATAGGTTTAAAGACTTTGCCGGATATATATGACTTATCTATGTCTTATTACATAAGTACAGATATAGAAGCGATTGGTAAAATTGAAGCTGGTGATGAACCAGTAGCTGAAAAAAAACCAGTAGACGCTATCATTACTATAAATAGCGGTGACGAAACGTCTATCAATGTTAATATCGATGGCAATAATAGTAGCTTGCCCATACCGACACCAGCAAACCCATTGATTCGGGATATACGCATTGAGTCTGTATCCACAGATGACGGTGGCGGAATAACGACATATTGTACAATAACCTATGAGACATCGGAAGATGCGCAATATGGAACAGTCGGGCCATTCTTGATGACTCATAATGCAGTTAGATTCTACATGGGTGAAAGTGGTACACTAGGACAAATCGATACAAATATTATCGTTAGAACAGATACAGAATTAGATGTATACATCTATGAAGGACAAGATGAAAGTATAAATGCTACGACTGAAATCGAGCGAGGAACAGTGCGTTTTAGTCGTAATCTTACTGAAGCAATTGATATTCCAGCTAGAGTTATTGAACTAGAACTAAGTATTGAAAACAATGTTACCGGTGAAACGTTAGCAACACTCAAAAGTAGTAAATTTGACGAGTAGGTGAAGGTATGATTGATTTACGCAGCGAAAAAGGATCAACATTATTATTGGTTGTTATAACAGTGGCTATCCTTTCAGTGCTGGGTACTGCTTTGTTAGCCATGTCTTTGATGAACATCAATATGAAACAAAACGATTATAGAATAAAGCAAAGTCAATATTATGCAGAATCTGGAATAGATCAAGTCTATGCATTTGTTGGAAAAATTGTTGCTGATGATATTGAAGAGGCACTTAATCAAACTACTGCACAAATTGATAATAAGATAAATCTTATTAATACAGCACTGGTTAGTGTTGATGCTGGAGATTATGCTGAATTATCAGCTTACCCTAATTATGAATCACAGATACGTGATTATGTTGAAGAGACTTCACCAGGCTCAGGTGAATATGTATTGCTCAAGTCTAAAATTGAAGAAGATGCCAATGATTGGTATTTGTTAAATTTCAAGCTTCTCATTAACAGTCATGAGACTGATCCTAGTAAAGATACCTTTAAAGAATTAATTGAAAATGCTCCATATGCTAATATCAGACTTGGTGGCGCAGGATCATCGGTTTTGACAGTTACAGTTGATAGTAGTGATGTATTTCCAATGGTTGTAAGTGAAGAGGAATTCGTCATAAACAATATTTATGTTAGTTATAAGGACGTTAACGGAACACTTAAAGAGATATCAACAGATATTGTTATCTCAGATAATATTAAAGATTTTCCAGTAAGTACAGTTGAAAACAGAATCGCAGTTCCAGACAATCCACTATGGCAACAGGCTATTGTAGCAAATGGAGCCATTACATTTAGTAACGTTGACGTGAAAATTGAAGGTGATGTATATGGTTATGCTCAAATACCTAGTGGTTCAACAGACATCACTACAGTAGGTGGTGTTAATGCCTCTGGAAGTGCGGCAGATGTTGAGATTGATGGTAATGTATTCTCTCGTGGACACGTTCAGGTTTCAAACGGTTCTGCAAATATGACAATAAATAATGGGTTGGTATATGCTAATAGCTTTTTGACTCAATCAAATGCAACTGCAGGTATATTAACCGTTAATGGTAATGTCTATACGCAAGATGATTTGGAACTTAATGGAGCAAACAGTAAAATATATATTAATGGCAGTTATTTTGGTTTTACTGATGGTAGTACAATCGGTAGCGGTAGTAGTCATGATAAAAGTAGCGCTATTGTAATTAATGAAGATATGATTGGTGAAGAGTTAAGGATTACAGGTTCAATTGACACAGATAATTACTCTGTAGATTATGAGGAAATTGCTGCAGGTGAAGTGGTTGAAGGAGCCCTGATTGGAGGAACTGCCTATATTAATGTTGGTACAAAATATCAAACAGCTGAAAGTGTCTCGATAAAAAGAAATTATATCTCCTATACTTGGGATTTTGCCAATAATCAAGATGTTATTGATGCACTTAAAACTAATACAGACCTTGTTGGCGATGACTATAGCCTCTATGGTACAGTAGGTGAAAAAAGCACTGCTCTCGATGCAATGTTTGCTGGTTTAACCTGGGAATCATATGATGAAGTTCCAGGTGTTAAATTTGCAAGTCCTGGTGCCTTAGGAGATAGAAAGGCTTATTTCGCTGCATTCGAGCGTATGATTGACACTGGTGATACCATCCTCAATACAGGCAATGGTAATATTAATATTTCTCAGTATATCTATTCAACAGGTTTGCAAATACATAACGATAAGTTTAAAGATAATCAACGTTTGAATTTTAGTGGTGGTGGAAGCTTTGGGATATCCCAGTATGAAGAATTAACCAAAGGAATAGTTGAAGATTACGTTCATAGAATGAATCAACTAAGACCAGCAGAATCAGCTTTACCCTTAACAGAGGTTGAGTCAGTTAATGGTGTATTTCCTTATCATCTTCCCGAAGAACCTGAAGAACCTTCTTATGACTTTGATTCAAGTATTTATACTACATCTGTATTCAATAATCTGAATGTGGTTAACAAGTACAGTAAGATAGAATCATTACTTAGCGAAGTGGAGATGGCCACGGTTAACAACGAAACAAGCTTGCTTAATCCAGCTAACAGCGCTACACAGATTAGGTATCTTAATCCATTTTCTGCTCATACTGTAGAAATCTTGGGTGTAGGGGGTACTGCAAGTGGCACGACACCTTTAGTTATTGATGAAGGTGCTTCGCTACAAGGTATAATTCTAAGTAATAGTCATATTCATATTATTGGTGATTTGGACTTTGCAGGTGCGATTATAACCAATGGAGATTTATTAGTGACTGCAGCTGATAGTGACTCAAGTGTGGATGTTACGATAAAGAATGATACACCAGCTATAAAAGAGTACCTGCAACGTATGATTAATGATGACCTTAGGACGTCCATATATGATATGTTTGATGTGTCAACTTATGGTGGAGGTTATTCAGATGCAGTAGAATTGGATGTGTCTGAATCAGTTGAGATTATTGGTGGGAATTCTATAGATGATACCTCCAAGAATTCGATTTATGATTATAGAGATATAGTTTATTTCAAACACTGGAAGATAGAGCGATAAGGATAACGGCAGGTGAGAGCGATGAATAAAGAGCAAGGTTATACACTGTTAGAACTAATAATTACAATTGGGCTAATTTCAATTGCCATTGGGCTCTCCAGCTTTGGATTGAATGTTATCTATACAAGTAATGTTGGAAGCTATGCTAGTCAGGTGACTAATGACATTAAGTTAGTTCAGACAAAAGAAATGGCTTCTAATGGTAAGGATTATCGACTGATATTGGATCATGATGGTTCCAAATATACTGTACTTATTCAAGTGAGTACCGATGGTTCTAATTGGAATATGTATAAGAATTACAAATTGCCAAAGGCTATGGTAATAAAAAAGGAACATTCTGGTTCGTATTTAGAGATTGACAACCATACATTTGATACAGCTGACGATTTGACATTCGAATTTGATGTTTCTTCTGGTAAAGTATTAAACGATTCAGGTGCTGGTAAATATGAGATATCATCAACGACAACAAATAAAACAGTAGAATTCGTCGTGATAAAAGAGAATGGAAGGGTGTACATCGTTGAATAATCAAAAAGGCTTTACAACAATTGAATTAATTTTAGCGATTGCTATTGCTGGAATTATTATGGGGGCAGTTGGCACATTCCTAACATTTAATCTAAGAAGTTTTAATACAACTACTGATGTAATTAACATTCAATATGAGGGTCAATTGGCAATGAATCAGTTGACCGATATTGCAAAACAATCTACTGGTATTATTGAGATTAAAACAGATAAAACATCGCCATCAAGCCAAATTAATGAAGTAAATGATACGACACCTTATTACTTGGTCTTTAAGCATGAGGATGATAGCAGTGGAACGGAAGAGATTACTACTTACGAGTTATTTTATGATGAGTCAACACAAGAAATAACAGTTACGATTACATATCCTCCTGTTGGTACGAATCCATCAGATACTGAAACTTATATAATGGCCGGTACTGTAGAATCTTTTGTAATTGCTACCAATGGTGCTACGACTTCATACAGAAATACAGATAGCATACAGATTAATATGAGATTTGAAGACGGTGATGCTCACATAGATCTTCAATCACATGTAAAATTCAGAAATAAAAGATAGTATTGTACAATATTTAGCCACCCTATAGGGTGGCTTTTTAACGTCATTTAAGCAATCAATAAGCTTGTATCTTAACCACATTGCTGATATAATCTATATGTTATGGATGAAAATCTTAACGTTAAAATGAAAGTAAGAATGGAGAGCTTATGGAGTTTTTATACCCTAACAAGTATGTTGCAAAAGTGGCAGATATCCCTTTTGAAGAATTATATAGCAGTGGTTACAGAGGTGTTTTGTTTGATGTAGATAATACATTGGTGCCATTTGACCAGTTGGATGCCCATGATGAGTTGATTGATTTTATTACACAGCTTCAAGACATTGGCTTCAAGGTTGGATTGGTTTCGAATAATTCTCGCAAACGTGTAGAAGCACTTAATCGAAAACTAAACTTAACTATTATGCCAAATGCCATGAAGCCTTTTACTCATAGGCTAAGAAGGGTACTTGATACATTGTCTATTCCTCATGAGAAAGGGATTTTGTTGGAGATCAGCTTTTCACTGATGTATGGGTGGGAAATAGATTAGGGCTCTATACGGTTCTTGTAGAACCAATCCAACATAAGGAGCAGTTAATTACTAAGATTAAACGTAGTACAGAACAGTTTGTCTTAAAGCGCTATTTAAAGAAAAATTCAAAGTAAAGATCATTAATATACATAAGATTCATAGAGAGGAATTACAGAATGAATATAAGTGGACATACCAAGGTGTACGGTGTTATCGGCAATCCTATTGAACACAGTTTCTCACCCTTTATACACAATATGTTGGCAGAAGAAACAGGGATTGACATGGTCTATACGACATTTCATGTAAAAGAGGGTCAACTTGAGAATGCGGTTAAAGGACTTGATGGTCTTAATATCCAGGGCATTAATGTAACCGTGCCATATAAGCTTGATATTATGAATCATATGGATGAGGTTGCACCTATGGCAAAGAATATTGGTGCTATGAACACGGTTGTTCGAAAAGATGACAAACTGGTTGGTTACAATACGGATGCAATTGGGCTGAAGATGTCCCTTGATAAAATTGATGTAGATCTTAAGGGTCAATCAATTCTAATTATTGGGGCAGGTGGTGCTGCAAGAGCTGTGGCTGTTATGTGTGCTGAAGCAGGTGCTAAGTTAATTGCGATTACCAACAGAACACTTGAGAAAGCGGAAGAACTGGCTGAAGTCATTAGTGACAAATATGATGTAGAGACAGTTGCTTTGCCACTTGAACTTGTAAAAGACGGTGAAGGCCTTCTAAATGAATCGTTAACGATTGCATTCCAAACTACATCTGTTGGTATGTCACCAAATGTAGCCGATTCACCTGTTGGTGGTAGTACTTTTTTCAAGAACCTTGATGTAGCTGTAGATTTAATATACAATCCAGGTGAAACCAAGTTTTTGAGAAATGCCAAGGAATCTGGTGCAAAAACCATTAATGGCCTTGGGATGTTGTATTATCAGGCAGTAAGAGCATTTGAATTATGGAATGATATGACGGTGTCAGATGCAATAAATGAAAAATGTTATAATGCATTTATTAGGAAAATGAGTCCTGAAACTATATAGAGATAAAGTGTAAACGGCTAAGCATAAGAATGAGAAAAGGTGATTATTATGAGTAATATCGTATTAATTGGGTTTATGGGTAGTGGCAAATCGACCATTGCCAAAGAATTAGCGAAAGTATTGGATCTAAAAGTAGTTGATATGGACAGTGAAATTGAGAGAGAAGAAGGTCGTTCAATTACTGATATATTTGCGGAAGAAGGTGAAGGCTACTTTAGAGATTTGGAGACTTCTTATTTGGAACGTTGCCAAGGCAAAAAAGAATAAGATTATATCCACAGGTGGCGGTATTGTAACACAAGAGAGAAATACCAAGTTATTGCACAATATTGGTACGGTTGTTTTTTTGCAAGCGGATGTGACCCATATAATGAACAATGTCAAAGGTGATACTAAACGCCCGTTATTACAAGAAGAAGATGTAGAAGGTAAGATTAACTCAATGTTAGAGATAAGAGAACCCATGTATCTTAGTGTGGCCAACGTTATTATTCAAACGTCAGGTAAACCAATAAAGAATATTGTTGATGAAATAGTATCCATATTGTAATGGGTATGTAGAATTGAGATATATTAAGTAGAGGCAGTTTATAAGCGAGGTAAATATGAAATTACTAGTAATTAATGGACCTAACCTTAATTTTTTAGGTATAAGAAATACAGCAGTGTATGGTAATGAGAACTATGAATTTTTGGTGGAGAAAATACAAGGTTATTGCAAGTCTAACAATATCGAAGTGGATTGCTACCAGTCCAATTATGAAGGTGGCATAATCGATCGATTACAACAAGCCTATCATGACAAGGTGGATGGTGTTGTTATTAATCCAGGTGCCTATACACATTATAGTTACGCTATTAGGGATGCAATTAGTAGTGTGCAGATAGATACAGTTGAGGTTCATATATCTAATATCTATGAAAGAGAATCATTTAGACATACATCGGTAACGGAAGCCGTGTGTGTAAAGCAGATATGCGGACATGGGCTTGAAGGTTATATTGAAGCCATCAGGTATTTTGAGGATGTGACGAAAAGTGAATAAGCGTGTTGAAGCTTTGCGTGAGAAGATGACTCTAAATCATATAGATGGGATTATTATCCTTAATGGTCATAATAGTCGCTACTTATCTGGTTTTAGTGGGTCATCTTGTTATCTATATATTTCAAAGTCTCGTCAGGTACTCTTAACTGATTTTCGCTATATGGAACAAGCTAGTGTGGAATGTCGTGACTATGAAGTTATTGATTACTTGAAGATAGGTCTGAAAGAAACAGTTGATCGTCTGTGTCAATCGGACTCTATTAAAGCATTAGGCATTGAAGAGCATCTCATTACAGTGAGAGAATACAGTTATTTTAAAGAAGCATTAAGTCAAATTACATTCCATAGCATTGAGGGCTTTGTTGAAGACCTGAGGATGGTTAAAGATCAAGATGAACTTTCCAAAGTCAAGAAGGCAGCCAATCTTGCAGACCAAGCTTTTTCACATATTATTCCATATCTTAAAGAAGGTGTCCGAGAGCTAGATATTGCACTAGAGATAGAATTTTTCATGAGAAAGAATGGTGCTAGGGAATTGTCCTTTGAAACCATTGTTGCTTCTGGTCTAAGGTCAAGTATGCCACATGGTGTGGCTTCAGATAAAGTTATAGAATCAGGTGATTTCGTAACATTAGACTTTGGTTGTGTCTATGATAGTTATTGTTCGGATATGACAAGGACTGTTGTAATTGGCAAAGCAAGTGAACGTCAAAGGCAAGTATACAATACTGTGCTTAAGGCTCAGGAAATGGCACTTGAATATATAAAAGCAGATTTGACCGGTAATGAAGTTGACCAAATAGCCAGAGACTATATATACAATCAAGGTTATGGGGGGTGTTTCGGTCATGGTTTAGGTCACAGCCTAGGACTTGATGTACATGAGAATCCAAGGTTATCAATGACAGGCTTTGCTACCCTAAGAGAAAATATGCTTATTACCATAGAACCTGGCATCTATATTCCAGACTTTGGAGGGGTGCGTATAGAGGACTTAGTCCGTATTACAGCCGATGGTCATGAGAATCTGGTTAATTCCACAAAAGAATTGCTAGAATTGTAATGAAATAGGTTGAAAAACAGGTGCTTTTGCTATAAACTAGTATGAGCGAGATTATCTTAGAAAATATTAAAGGTATACTTGAATCAGTATACTTAAGGAGGATATATAAATGGTATCAGCTGGAGATTTTAAAAATGGTGTTACATTCGAGATGGAAGGTGGTATATTTGTTATACTAGAATTCCAACATGTTAAGCCAGGTAAAGGCGCAGCCTTTGTAAGAACGAAATATAAGAACCTTAAAACAGGTGCTGTACTTGAGAAGTCATTTAGACCAACAGAGAAGTTCGAGAACGCTCATATTGAAAGAAAGAACATGCAGTATCTTTATGCTGATGGTGAACTTTTCTACTTCATGGATAATGAGACATATGACCAAATAGGACTTACAGATGAGCAACTTGATGGTGCTCTGAAGTTCGTAAAAGAAAATGAGACGGTTATGATGTTATCCCATGATGGTAAAGTATTTGGTGTTGAAGCGCCAATCAATGTTGTGCTAGAAGTAACTGAGACCGAACCAGGTGTGGCTGGAAATACTGCACAAGGTGCTACTAAGCCAGCAACTGTTGAGACAGGTGCCACAGTTAACGTTCCTTTATTTGTCAATATCGGTGACAAATTAAAGATTGATACACGTACTGGTGAATACCTGTCACGTGCTAACTAATTAGACGAAATTGTTTAATTGGCAAAAGAGCGAATGAGATTATAACAGACTGCTTCTTGGCAGTCTGTTTTCGTGCTTTCAAGTGAAGCCATACTTATCAGGGGCCGCTTATTGTTGCACTTTAAGCCTTTGTTCGCTATAATAGAATAAGAGTTTTTAAGACGAGGAATGGAGGCTGTATAATGGACAGACAAACATTAAAAAATACATGA
>JDSF01000215.1_pt1 | contig 34352 bp, 32 predicted proteins | sample 199441 | NCBI WGS metagenome assembly JDSF01 (sample SAMN02592751, study PRJNA231836) | bioreactor metagenome | isolation source: continuous culture bioreactor denitrification-DNRA | place: Germany: Bremen
CCTTGGCAGTCTCAGGCGACGCTATAGGTCCCGAACTAAAATCTGTCAACTGCGCCAATCTCATACTGACAGGCAAGACCAATGCCCAGACCACAGCTAACAGCGTCAATGAAAAGGTTAATGAAAAACCGAAGCTGGCCGCGCCCAGACGAACCCCGGCCCAATATGCCAGAGGGCCCCCGACAGCACCCAGCAAAGCACTAAGCAGAGGACGCCCCTTTAGCCAGTACAAACTGTGATGCGGTAGTATCGCAAAAGCCATCCAGATCAACAGCAACCACAGCGGAAGAGGAAATTGATCGTTATTGAAACTGAAAAAACCACTGTATTTCAGCAATCCATCAATCACCAGCCCCATTATCAGAAGGCAAAACAGTAAAAGAGCATCCGCTTTTCGCTTTGAACTAATGATAAAATGCAGCCCCAACAGAACCAACCCGCACCAAAGGTAGCGAGAACCTCCCAAAATTGCGATAAACCATATAGACTGATACACAACAGCATTCAGCAATAATTTCATGGGAGAGCCATATGATCACGGTTGTGAGGCTTTGTGGCCGTCAACTGAACCACACTGACCGATCGCTCAAGAAACCCACCTTCACAATAACAGAAGTAAAAGTCCCATAACCGCCTGAATCGCTCGTCATAACCACGCTTCTGCAAAGACCGGAAGGCATCAGAAAATCGACTGCGCCAGTCCCTTAATGTTCTGGCGTAATCGAAGCCAAAATCATCAATCGTTCTGACAACCATATCGCTGTTCTCTCCGATCAAAGAGACCAGTCGCTGGTTGGAAAGCAAGCATCCCCCCGGGAAAATATGACGCTGAATAAAATCAACACCATTGAGATAGCTCCGATAAAGCTGTTCCTTGATCGTAATTGCCTGTATGAACATCACCCCATCCGCTTTGAGCAGGCGCGAACAGGTATCGATAAAACCGGGTAAGTGGCGATGGCCGACAGCTTCAATCATCTCGATACTGACAAGCTTATCGAAACACCCTTTAAGGTCACGGTAATCTTTTTTCAATAAGGTGATTCGGTCACCGAGCTTCAAATCATCAACCCGTTTTTGAGCTTCTTCATACTGGGCATCAGAAATGGTCGTTGTGGTCACGTGGCAGCCATAATTGAGCGCTGCATGGATAGCAAATCCTCCCCAGCCAGTCCCGATTTCAATGACCCGATCTTCGGGCTGCAAATTTATCTTGCGACAGACCAGATCAAGCTTATATTGCGATGCCTGCTCCAAGGAACTATTGGAATCAGGATAAACTGCCGCTGAATACATCATGGTCGGATCAAGAAAGCTGCGATACATGTCATTGCCAAGATCATAGTGAGCCAGGATATTCTTTTTTGAACCGCTTCTGCTGTTGCCATTGAAGCTATGGCGCAAGCGATTGATCGGTGTCAGCAGCCAGGACACTTTCTGCTCGAGTTGATTTAAGACGTCCTGGTTAACAACTAAGATCCTGACCACAGAAGTCAGGTCATCGGCATCCCATAAACCATCGATAAAAGCCTCACCAGCACCGATCGATCCCGCTGTCAACACCCTGGCATAGAAGGACGGATCATGGACCTGCACTGTTGCGGTCAAGCGGTCATCGAGACCAAAGACCATGGTATGGCTGTCTTCTTTAACAATCAGGCGGCCATATTTAAGACCGATCAGCATGCGCAGGACAACAGAACGAGACCAGGAATGCAAAAGTCTGGTTTTTGTTGTCAGCAATGGAATTTGCTGAGGAGAGATGATTGCATTCATAAGGTCTCCTTTCGGTAAGGAACATAAGGGATCCGTTTCAAAAATATTTTAAGCGCCTGCCAGTAGATACCGATCATGACTAAAAGTGCCATCACAGGTCTTTTGATAAGAGGACGCCTGATCGAGGCTAATGAAAGGCTCTGCCTTTTCAGTGCCACTTCAGCATCGAAGATATGGCCGCGCTGATCATGAACCTCTATTTTCACCCGCACCTTATCGGTCGGGGGATCGATGTGCCAACGGTAGGATTGATCCTCTGGATTGAAGGGCGAAACATGGAAGGCTTTGCGATGAATCAAGGGCCGTTCACCAACGGTCAGGTCATGAGCATAGTAATGACGTTCGTTCCAGGGGGTATTAGACACCTCTGCCAATAAATGGGTACATTCGCCACCTAGATCATAAGCGAAATAAAAGTTAACAGGACTGAAGTAGAACCCCATGGAGCGCAGGTTCAACAACCCATAAACCTGTCCAGTAACCATTTTTCCGGTCAGTTCTTCCATCTTCTTCTTCACGCTTATATGCAGTGGCTCATCAACAGAGCCAAGGTAGTCGGAACGCTTGAACCGACTTAAAGCAAAACGGCGCACGGAAAACCACAGGCCCAGATCAGAAATCTGATCGATCTCATCCAGATTTAACAACCACATAAAAAATGGGTATTTAAAGGAATGAGGCTTCGGGAGGTAGCGTCTATGAGCAACACTGCCGCGATAAAAGGCGCTCTTCACGGCGACACCCCTAACGCCCGACAGACCTTGATGGCACTGCGGACGCCATCTTCATGAAAACCGTTGAACCAATAGGCGCCGCAATAATGAATATGGTCCACTCCCGATATTTCACCCCAGCGAGACTGGGCAACAACGGCCTTCTGTGTATACTGTGGATGACTATAATTAAAACGACGAATCACCTTGTCTTCGCGCACAGCTTCATTCAAAGTCACCAGATAGGTTGATTGTTTTTGCAATTGCTGAAGAATGTTCATGTTATAGGTCAGTGTTGGTTGCTCCGTCTCCTGCACATGAACACGATAGTTCCAGCTGGCCCAGGCCCTCTGACTGCGCGGCAAAAGACTCGTATCACAGTGCAGAACAACCTCATTATCGCTGAAAGGGATGGATCCCAGAACCTGTCCCTGTTCAGTTGTCGGCTGAGTCAATATCCGCAGGGCCTGATCCGCATGACAGGCGAAAATCACCCCATCAAAAACAGCTTCATCCGATTGTGTTCGCAGCAGGATCCCTTTTTCACATGGCACAACCTCCCGGACTGCGGTTTCAAGATGGATCGATTTTTCAAAGCGTTGCGTCAGAGGAACAATATAGGAGCGAGAACCGCCACAAATCGAATACCACTGAGGCCGATCAAGCAGATTTAGCAGACCATGGTTCTCGAAAAAACGGACAAAGAAACGTAGCGGGAAATTGCGGCTATCATCCAGCCCCATCGACCAGATTGCGGAGATCATCGGTAACAAATAGTTGTCTCTGAAGACAGGACTGAAGGATCTCTGCTCAAGATATTGGCCAATGGTTCTGTCGGGGTCGTCATTGAGCCTGACATCTCGATTAAAGCGGACAACATCCTTCAACATTCCCCAGAAAGAAGGTGAAAACAGATTGCGACGTTGTGAAAATAGACCATTCAGATTGTTACCATTATATTCGAGATCGATATCATCATTGCGGACAGAGAAGCTCATTTCGGTTTTCTGATAAGCCACTCCCAGTTCAGTCAGAAGCCGGATAAAATTTGGATAGGTGCGGTCGTTAAAAACGATAAATCCGGTATCAATGGAACTCTTTTCCCCCTGCCATTCGACATCAACAGTATGGGTATGACCGCCGATATAGTCGTTGGCTTCAAACAACTCAATCTGGTAATGAGGGGCCAGAGAATAGGCGCAGGTCAATCCGGAAATTCCCGTTCCGATAATGGCGATTTTTTTCATTGTTTGATCATCCTCCTGGCCAGACGTGACCATAACGCCTGTGGCAACAGAGCAAGAAGCTTCATGGATCCGGTGAAGATAGCGGGAAAATGTATTTCCGTTTTCCTGCGGGCAATCCCTTTGCGGATCGTCTCACTTGCCTCTTTGACATCAACCATAAATGGCATCGGAAAATCATTCAGATCTGTCAGCGGAGTTTTAACAAAACCAGGGCAGACCAGACTCACAGCAATCCCTTCACCAGCGAGTGTAGTCCTTAAAGTTTTGATCAGATATGCGACAGCGGCCTTGGATGCACCATAGGCTTCGGCCCGAGGCAGAGGCAGGTAGGCAGCCGAAGACCCGACCCCAACCAGATGAGCATCAGAACTCTTGCGCAGCACGGGAAGTAAAGCTTCTATACTATGGGCCATAGTTTCAACATTGACACGCATAACCCGGGCAACCAGAGCGCTGTCAAAATCAGGAAGATCGATATATTCACAAGACCCAGCAGCCAAAACAGCCAGATCTATTCTGTCCAATGAAGCAAAACAGGATAAAGTTTCATCGCGATTGAGCAGATCAACCTGTAGCGTTTTTAATCCTTGCTGAGCTAATTTCTGCAGCTCTTCATCTGAACGCCCGACGGCCCAGACGATGTGCCCAGCATTGTGATAATCGAGAGCCAGTTGACGCCCGATTCCTGAAGTTGCTCCGGTGATGACAATATTCATGCTCCCAACCTCCGCTTAACACCGCGAACGATGCAACCGAGCACTGGCAGTTGCTCATAGAGCATCGCTCCGAGGTCAAAATAGTCACGGTGATAGACTGCTTTTCCCTGCGCATCAAAATGAAGCCAACTACAACCGTTGATGCTGATCGTCTGACTATTCGCTAAGCGTGGATGGCTGAACTCCATAACCCAGGCAATTGTCACTTGTTGATCTTCCACGATCGTGCTTTCAAAGGAGAAATCGATATGACTGACATTCTGGTACAGCTTGGAAAAATACTTTTTCACATTGATAAGACCGTTGAGCTGATGAGCGGGATCGATAAAAACAATATCGTCACTGTAGATCTGATCGAGAAGATCCATGTGGTCACGGTCAAGCTTGAGATAAATATCGGTAAAACGCTCTAAAGGGGTCATCATTTCCGCCTTTCACGCATAGAACCAAGTAGATCTTCGCGTAACCCGCTGTCAATGGGGTCCCGCTCTCCTAACCATATTCCGGCATACAATTCTGCAAAACCGGCCCCTTTGACCGTGACCAGATGCTGTCCATTAAGGGTTAATGAGGTCGCTGCTGTGTTTAAATCATAACAGAAAGAATAGCGATCACCTTTTCGGACATCTTGATAGTGGTCATGGAGAGTCTCAATATAAGGGCGCATGCTCAGCAATTTATTTTGGCTTTGCTGGCGGGACAAGACCGTTTCTGCCGCTTCGACAAATTGATCTGCACTTAACCCAACGCGATAATCAAGGACCAGGCAAAAACTGGAGTTTGCGGCCTGAATATCACTGGGTTTGGCTGACATTGGTGCATAGAGTAAAGCGTCGTAGACTTTGATAAAGCCGAGATAACGAACCTCTCCCTGGCCATAAAGATCGAGCTCATTTGAATTGGCCGCCACAGATGAGAGCGTGACGGTCATCAACAACACAAACGAGAAAAGTATCCCTTTCATCACAACCTCCACTCATATGTCACCCTTGATAAAAGCAATCGTAATGTCACCGAGACGGAACCCAAACTTTTTCATTGTTGCCCGGTTGATAAGAACATTATCCGGCTGCATGAACATCCAATCGTCAAAAACAACATCCCAGGAAGAGCCATCAACCTTAAGGTCTAAAGTGTAACTCCAGTTCAGAGCATTCCCTGCTGCACGCCCATTCGCGACACCAATCACATCATCTGCTCGGCCGCTATAAGCAAGAGAGTCTCGTTGCTCAATCGTCCAAATTCTGCGACTTAATTCACCATCATTCCAGACGAAATCTTCAGTCAGAACAAGCCGCCCCTGGGCATCAATCTGACCGTCAATATCTACAACAAACTGACGCAGCAATGCCCCACTACGATCTTGAACAATCCCCCATCCACGGACAGATCCGTTAAAAAACTCAAACAGGTCGAAACGCGGACGATTATCTGCATATTGCTGAACAGAGGAAGAAGAACAGCCACTCCCCACGAACATAAAAAACATTAGAAGAAGAGCAAAAATCCTGATGTTATTGACAATCATTTTCACCTCCATATAGACAAGATATCAGCCTCTTATAGTTTTGTCTAGGACAAGAATGTTTTTTTATAATTATATGTTTTGCGACACATCTCGCTTCTTCAGGGGCACCTGAGGTAAAACATATAAAGAGAGCTCGATAACAGTAGACAAATTGACAAGCATTTTATATTCAATGAAGAAATTCACTCAGGAGGAAAGAATGAAAGACAGTGCCTTTGACACATACGCAAACGATTATGATAAATGGTTTCTCAATAACGCCAATGTTCTTAAATCTGAAGTCGCTCTGCTTGCTCATTTCCTTGAAGTTCCGGGGAAATCACTGTCCATCGGTTGCGGCACTGCCCTGTTCGAGACGATGCTCAAGCAGGATTATGGAATAACCGTGACTCATGGAATCGAACCAGCGGAAGGCATGGCTGATATCGCCCGACAAAGAGGGTTGGAAGTCCGCCTGGGAACCGCCGAAGAGAGCCACTATGGGGAAGAGGAATACGACACCGTCATTTTCAATGGCACTCCCAGTTATATCGATAAATTGGACATTGCGTTTAATAAGGCTTTTGCCGCAATAAAGCCAGGCGGCAAGATCGTTGTCCTTGACGTTCCCAAAGAGAGCAGCTACGCCCTGCTCTACAATCTGGCCAAAGAGGTCGGGTCCTGGGACAATCACTACTTTGTCGGAGCCAAGCCCCCATGCGCCTACCCTATCAGCTTTGTCCAGGAGAGTCGTTGGAGATCAACTCCTGAAAAAATTGAACTTCTCGAACAGTCAGGCTTTATCGATTTTCAGTTTGCTCAGACACTGACGCGTCACCCGGTCTATTCAGATGATGACTTTGAGCATCCGGTCGAAGGGTTTGACCGTGGAGATTATGTCGCTATCTGTGGAGTGAAAAAATGAACATCCAGATCTCTGCTCATAATCTATGGAATGACATCGAAAAAATTCGCGCAACAGGGCCGCTGGTTCACAATATTACCAACTATGTTGTGATGAACAATACGGCCAACGCCCTGCTAGCGATTGGTGCATCTCCGGTCATGGCTCATGCGGTCGAAGAAGTCGAAGATATGGTCAATATCGCCTCAGCACTGGTGATCAATATCGGAACCTTAAGTCATGATTGGATTACAGCGATGAAGGCGGCGATAACCGCTGCTTCAAAGAGGTCTATTCCGATCGTTCTTGACCCCGTTGGCGCCGGTGCAACGAGCTATCGAAACCAAACCTGTCACGAATTATTGGCTCAGGCATCCCCCACCATCATACGGGGTAATGCCTCAGAGATAAGGGCTCTGACCGATTCCTCGGTACAAACAAAAGGGGTCGACAGTAGTACCGATCAAAGTCCGTTAAATGCGGCCCAACAACTGGCCGATAAGCATTCCTGTGTCGTCGTTGTCAGCGGTGAGATCGATCTGATCACCGACGGTGAAAAGTGCGCTTACGTTCGCAACGGTCACGCATTAATGCCAAAGGTGACAGGCCTGGGTTGCACGGCGACAGCACTCACGGGAGCTTTTGCTGCCGTCCAGAAAGATCCTTTCCTGGCAGCCGCTCACACAATGGCCATAATGGGAATCTGCGGCGAGATTGCGACTGAAAAATCTTCAGGACCAGGATCTCTACAAATGAACTTTATCGACACTCTTTTCCAACTGAATGAGCAACAGATCACTGATCTGCTGAAAGGATAATCGTTGTGCACCTTCATCTGGTCACTGATCGTAGTCTAACCCTTGGTCGCTCTCTGATAGATATCATCCGCGCAGCCGTCGCCGGAGGCGTCTCAGCTGTTCAGCTGCGTGAAAAATCATGTTCGACTCGCGATTTTATTGAACTTGCCCAATCTGCGGCAAAAGAATTGCAAGGCCGAGTTCCGCTGATCATCAATGATCGTATCGATGTCGCGTTGGCTATCGGTGCAGACGGTATACATATCGGGCAGAGCGACATGCCCTACGAAATGGCACGCGAGCTTATGGGACCACAGGCTCTGATTGGTCTCTCCGTGGAAACGGTAGAACAAGCTCAAAAGGCTGAAGGTCTCAATGTTGATTACCTTGGACTGAGTCCAGTCTTCACAACGGCGACAAAAGCAGATATTGCTCCGCCTTTGGGTTTGGCCGGGGTTCGCCAAATCAGGCTGAATCTCGCCATCAGCTTGTTGCAATCGGTGGCATTAATCAAGAAAATGCCCATGAGGTTGTTGCTGCCGGGGCGGATGGTCTGGCAGTCGTTTCAGCGATCTGTTCAGCAGATGATCCACAAAAAGCAGCCAGAGAACTAAGTTGTGGTATAATTTCCCAGTAAAAGGAATTGAACGCATATGAAAAAATATCGTCAGGTTTTAACAATCGCGGGGTCAGACTCCGGAGGTGGAGCAGGGATTCAGGCTGATCTCAAAACATTCTCAGCCTTTGGATGCTACGGCATGTCTGCGATCACGGCAATTACCGCACAGAACACCTGCGGTGTGGCCGCGATCCATCCAATCCCGGACGATATCGTGGCCGCCCAGATACGTGCTGTTGTTGATGATATCGGTGTTGATGCGGTAAAAATTGGAATGCTTAGCTCTGCCAGTATTATTAAAGTTGTCGCTGAGCAGTTACAAAGCTGCGGGTGTGACAATATCGTCATTGATCCAGTCATGGTGGCCACAAGCGGAGACAAGTTACTTCAGGACGATGCAATTTCTGCGTTGAAGATTGTTCTTATTCCCTGCGCGAAAGTGATTACGCCCAATATTCCTGAGGCTGAAGTGCTTGTAGAGCGGACGATTGAGTCCCGTTCAGAATTGCTTCAGGCAGCGGAGACTCTGCTGGAACTAGGGCCTCAGGCCGTACTCGTAAAAGGTGGTCACCTTGGCGTAGAAGACAGCCCTGATTGTTTACTGATAAAAAACAAAAAGCCCATTTGGCTGGAAGCAGATCGGATTGCCACCAACAACACCCACGGGACAGGCTGTACATTATCTTCAGCAATTGCAGCATCATTGGCATCAGGATGCCATTTAGAACAGGCAGTCAGCAACGCTAAGGACTACATCACTCAAGCAATAGAAGCAGGAAAAGACTACACCATAGGGCATGGGCACGGCCCGGTTAAACATTTTCACAAATTCTGGAGGGACTAGGATGTGCTTTACAGATCAACTTTGGGATGAGGGAGAACCTCTTCTTATTAAAATGATTGATCACCCCTTTAACAGGGAGTTAGCCGCAGGAACATTACCACGCGCCATATTTAATCATTATCTTCAACAAGACGAGCATTACATAAAAGACTATACCAAAACTCTGATTCAACTTGCAGAGCGAACGGACAGTAAAACATTAAAATGTGACCTTCTCCGTTTTGCCGAAGATGGATACTTGCTCGAAAAAGAAATGCATGACGTTTTCTTCAACCGTTATGCCATCAACCCGACACAGGAAAAATCGCTTACCTGTGAAGCGTACTCAGGCTTTCTCAGTCATTGTTCCCAAAAATCTTCACTATCAGTCGCCTTGGCTGCACTTCTCCCCTGCTTCTGGTTTTATTGGAAAGTTGGACTGTCGTTGCTCGACAACTGCAACGTAGATAATCCATATCAATCCTGGATCGATCTCTATAGTGGTGAAACCTTCCAGGAACAAGTTCAGTGCATGTTAAATCATGTCGACGATCACGCAGAGCAGGCAAACAGGCAGGAGAAAAAGGAGATGCAGGACGCGTTCATTACATCCAGCCTTCTAGAATTGGCGTTCTGGGAAAGTGTCTATCAATTTACATCCCAAAACTCCACATCAGAATTTCGGGAAGAATTTCAGTCACAAGTATGCTGACGGGCGGATCAGCCAAGCCGGTTGAGATCATCGATTAACTGATCAATCTCTTCCTCGGGATAACCGGCCTGGCGCGCAGCATGTTCAAGAGTATCCCAAACCGATTCCCCACAGCGGACACAGCGAATTTTCTTGTGAGCCAGAAAACCGATGGCATCGTTGTTCTGTTCGATCAGCTTTTCAATCGTTGTTTGACGTGTAATTCTCCGACTTTTCAATGGTTAACTCTCCAAGGTCTCTGGCCGTAACAAAGGTTGGTAAAAGTCTCTATTGCGCTTTTTCTTTCTAGCTTGAGACAACAACAGTGAATATATCCGGGTCGCTCTAAACTCTAAATCCAATTGCTTCAACGCCTGTCTATATTCGACTGAATCAACACCATAGAAACGTTTAAGACTGGCATAGACGCGTGAAAAGTTCTGGATCAAAGGAAGCTCTCTCTTCTTTCGACTCTGTGCGAGAAAGCCCTGCCCTTTTTGACTCACAGCCAGCAGATGTAAATAGCGTGGTCCGGCCGCAAGCTGTTCAGCGACATCACCCTTCTCCAGCCCAAGCAAAATAGCAACCAACATACGCTGAATCCGGGTTCGGGTCAGTTGGCGAGACTTAATACCAACAATCAATTGTTCCAGATCTGCAGCATGATCAGCTTCACCCAGAAGACGGTTTTCGATCCCATTTTCAACCAACCAGTAGTCACTCAAGCTGATCGTTTGACGAAATATTTGAGCCAACAGCTGCATAAAATAGCGGTCATTGGAGGCTGAGGCGCCACAGCGATCTCTTGCTCTAAAACAGCCCTCGCTCTGGCAGGAATAAATTCAGAGATATCGGTACCATTTTGCAGTCCCTGACGGATCCCGGTTGCGCTGGCAATCTGCCCTTGCTTCACAGTGCTATCATGGTAACCAGCACCAATGCGCGCGATCGTCACAGGGCTGATATGACTGCCAGTCTCTCTCAACGACTTGAGATACTCAATCCCAAGAATATTGTTCGGTGAATTCAAATCCTGAGAATCAACGTTATCTGGAAGAAGGTCAGCAAGTAATTGCGCCCGCGCCTGGGGATAGGACAGACCCTGCTTCAACAAACCAGCTGTCTTGATTTCAATCAGATCACAATGGTCGAGAAGAGTCTCTGCATAGTTTTTAAGTTTTTCCAGATGTCCCGATTCACTGCCGAAGCAAAGGAAATTGATCCCGCCAAGAGCATTGAGAGCACGCACCCCACCGGAGGCAAAGGTTGGAGCACTACTACAGGCCCAGGGCAACGGAAGCTCGACAACAACATCGACACCAGCCGCAAGGGCCATTTTTGCCCGACACCATTTATCCACCAAGGCTGGTTCTCCCCGCTGCATAAAGTGACCACTCATCACAGCAACTGAAACATCAGCATCCGCTTGACGCAGGCTTTCCTGCAGATGGTGGAGATGACCATTATGAAACGGGTTGTATTCTGTTATCAGACCGACTGTTTTCATACTTTTCCCACCGAACTCCCTCCCCTTAATCCCCCCACGAGGGGGAGGAGAAATCAGAGATAAAAACTACAACACAACCGGAATCTGCTCCCCCACCCGATTATCCGTCTCAGACACAATTGTTTTACAGGCAATCGCTTCAACTCCTTCAGACGTCACCTGCCGTAACAAACGGCCATACTCTGGATCGATATCATCCGCCGGAGTAAAATCAATGGCCTCCCCTCGCTGGACAAGAAAAAAGATCACCGCACGATAGCCCTGCTTGACGGCTTCTGCCAATTCACGCAAATGCTTCTGTCCGCGCGTTGTCACAGCATCTGGGAAACTGGCTGTTGTCCCGTTATAACAAAGCGTCACATTTTTCACTTCGACCAATACTTTTTCATTATTTTTTCCAGAAAAAATCGATCCGACTATCACCGAACCTATACTCAGGAGTGACCTGATAACCTTCCAACCCCTTGACCCAACCGTTACGTAACCCCTCTTCAACAACACGATTGGTGCGTTGAGTATGAGTATCGACCCAGTGATCGTTAACCCGGATCAACTCAAGCGTGTACTTCAGTTTGCGCTTGGGATTGTCGTTAGCTGAAATAAGAACGTCGTAACCGGCGACCGCGCACTGCTTCATACTGCCGGTATTGGGTGTATGTGCCGTAACAAGCTGCCCATCCGGAAGCTCAATCTCAGCAAAAAAGCGTTTATAACGACGCTGAAAGGATCCTTTCAACAAAGGCTCTGGTAACTTCATTCCATCTCACTCCATCAAATATCGGGAAAATTCGCATTAATATGGAAGCCATTCTAGCCTTTGAAATCAGGGATCACAAGTATCAATCCTTGCGCTCAGGCGAGGATAATCGTATAGTTCGCGCCTTAAAGAACTCTCTTTCATATCATTCTATTGAAACTATAAACCTTAAATATTCCGGAGGAGAAACCATGTCTGACAATTTAATCCAGCGCACGGCTTCCGCTTATACCTACCCCCTGTTGATTAAAAACCTGCTAAAAGCACCTGTTGTGGATGATCCTCAACAAGAGATCGTCTATCGCGATCAGGCCCGCTTTACCTATGCCGAATTCAAGCAACGTATCGCGAAACTGGCCAACACTCTGACAGAATTGGGTGTTAAAGCGGGAGACACTGTCGCCGTTATGGACTGGGACAGTCATCGTTACCTGGAATGCTTCTACGCCGTCCCGATGATCGGAGCAGTGCTGCACACCGTTAACATCCGTCTTTCACCAGAGCAGATTCTTTACACCATCGACCATGCAGAAGACGATTTTCTACTGGTTAACGAAGAGTTCCTGCCTCTCCTTGAACAAATCAAGGGACGCATCGACACAGTCAAAGCCTTTGTTCTACTTCAAGATGGTCAGCAACAACCACAAACCTCGATTAACTTTGCTGGTGAGTATGAATCATTGCTTGATTCAGCCAATGATCATTACGATTTTCCAGATTTTGATGAAAGCACTCGGGCAACGACTTTTTACACAACCGGAACAACCGGCATGCCAAAAGGAGTTTACTTCAGCCACCGTCAGTTGGTTCTTCACACATTGGCAACGATTGCGTCCCTAGGCACTGTCGTTGACCAGGGCCGTCTCCATCAACAAGATATTTACATGCCGATCACCCCCATGTTCCATGTCCACGCCTGGGGCCTTCCATATGTTGCCACAGCTCTCGGGATCAAACAGGTCTACCCAGGGAAATACACTCCAGAGATGATACTGAGACTGCTGGATAAAGAGAAAGTCACCTTCTCTCACTGTGTTCCAACAATACTACACCTATTGATGAACCATCCTCTCTTCAATAAAATTGATCTAACCAACTGGAAGGTTCTAATTGGTGGTTCTGCTTTGCCAAAAACAATGTGCAAATCATTAATGGAGAAGGGAATCGACATCTATTCTGGCTATGGGATGTCAGAAACCTGCCCAATCCTCTCTGTTGCTCACGTTACGGAAGACAACCTCAACGAGGAGGAAGAAGCTGAAGTTCGCTGTAAGACTGGGCGCCCAATCCCACTGGTCGACCTTCGTATTGTCGATGAAAACATGGAAGATATCCCGGCAGATGGTCAGAGCGTCGGTGAAATTGTTGTCCGCAGCCCATGGTTGACTCAAGGCTACCTCAAAGATCAACGCCATTCAGAAACACTCTGGCGCGGTGGGTACCTACATACTGGCGACGTCGCCAACAAAGACAAAAAGAACTACATCAAAATTACCGACCGGATCAAAGATGTTATCAAAATCGGTGGTGAGTGGATTTCATCTCTCGAAGTCGAAGATATCATTTCAGCCTACTCAGGTATTGCCGAAGTGGCCGTTATCGGCCTGCCGGATCAAAAATGGGGAGAAAAGCCTGTCGCCTTGGTTGTAAAAAAAGAGGATGCAGAAGTCGACGAGAAAGCTTTGCAACAACACCTCCGCACCTTTGTCGAGCGCGGTATGCTCTCCAAGCAAATCGTTCTGCTGAAGGTCAAATTTGTTGATGCGATTGAAAAAACCAGCGTTGGCAAGGTCAACAAGAGATTGCTGCGCGAAACCTATCAGAACTAAAAAGATCAACAAAAAACCGTAATTTGAACATAGCAATCCCCCTGCGCTCTCTGAAAGAATACAGGGGGATTTTATTTTGACAAATCTTTTAAAATCGCCTCACACTTCCAAAGACACCAATATCTGTCTTTGATGTATCAGAAAAATTATCCCCTCCCCAAAAGATCTCCAACTTAAGGTTATGGACGCTTGGATTTAGGGAGGCCGTTAACGACCAGGGCATAAGAATCGTCAATCATTGACAGGATATCATCATCCGAAATGGATTCGTCAAGGATAATGGTGTTCCAGTGACGTTTATTCATATGGTAGCCAGGCAGAATAGACGCATGGATCTCTCGTAAAATCTCAGCTTTCTCCGGAGCACACTTCAGATTTATGCGTAGAGGAGTATCTTCCAGGCCAATCAAAGCAAACATCTTTCCGCACACTTTGAAAACCAGAGTCACATGATCAAAGGGAAAGTCTTCTATCGAACCAGGCTTGTCTAGGATGTGACGTTTTAAAGTTTCAAAATCCATGATTTATCCATTTCAAACATTATCTAATTTTTCATGTTAGAAAAACATCAACTTCATCATCAATGCCCAATGATAATATAAAAATGGAGCCGTTGTTTTGACAACGACTCCATAAAAGATAGTTGTTGAAGAAGCTTTCCTCCACTCTTAATTTGCCAACACATCACTCACCGGAACATAATCCAGACCAAAGGCTTCAGCCACTCCCTGGTAGCAGACCTGCCCTGCGACAATGTTCAATCCTTCCCTGATCCCAACATCATCAACTGCGGCCTGGAACCAACCTCGATTCGCCAACTCAACAGCGTAAGGCAAGGTTGCATTGGTTAGTGCCATTGTCGAAGTCAATGGCACTGCTCCCGGCATATTGGCAACACAGTAATGAACCACATCATCAACCATATAAATCGGATCGGTATGGGTTGTTGCTTTTGAGGTTTCAAAACACCCGCCCTGATCAATTGCAACATCGACCAGCACAGCCCCCGGTTTCATTGTCTTTAACATATCTCGGGTCACCAGTTTAGGAGCTTTTGCTCCATGAAGCAGAACAGCTCCGATAACCACATCAGCTTCTTTAACCAATTCCCGCACAGTCCCCGGCGATGACATCACCGGGAAACAGTTCTTCGGCATAACTTCAGAAAGATGACGAAGTCGTTCGAGATCCAGATCAAGCAAGTAAACTTGAGCTCCTAGCCACAAGCCATTTGTGCGGCATGAGTTCCGACCACCCCCCCCCCCGATAACAACCACCGTTGCGGGCGCAACACCGGGCACACCGCCCATCAAAATGCCACGGCCTCCTTGAGCACGCTCAAGATATTTAGCCCCTTCTTGAGAGGCCATGCGCCCAGCAACTTCACTCATCGGCGTCAGCAAGGGTAAAGACCCATCCGGACTGGTAATTGTTTCATAAGCCACACAGACCGCTTTCCGCTCAATCATTGCGCGTGTCAGTTCTTCACCTGCCGCAAAATGGAAGTAGGTAAAGACGATTTGGCCTTCACGAATCATAGGATATTCACTCGGCTGAGGTTCTTTGACGTGCATGACCATTTCACAGCGTGCATAAACATCAGCTGCGGTCGGTGCGATTTCAGCCCCGGCGCTGAGATAGTCATCATCACTGAATCCACTGCCAACTCCAGCAGAGGTTTCAACCAGGACGGAATGCCCATGTCCCCTCATCACCTCGACGCCTGAAGGTGTCATACAAACCCGATTTTCTTCAACCTTAATTTCCTTAAGAATCCCGACCAGCATGGCAAACTCCCTCTATTGAAGTAGATTGATTCAATACGACTGAGACTGTTTATTAATTTTACCAGCAATACGGTCGAATGTTTCTGCAAAATAAAAAATAAAAAACTGTTATCCAGAAGATACTGCTGATAAAGTCAGCTTATGTCGAAGAATCAACGAACAAATACAATAGACGCTATTGATCAGCTTATTTTGACAACTTTGCAAAATGATGGCCGCCTGACCAATGTTCAGTTAGCTGAAAAGGTTGGACTGTCAGAATCTGCCTGTTTGCGCCGTGTTCGGCTTTTGGAAGAGAGTGGAGTTATCAACAAATACGTCATGTTGATTGATCAAACAGCCATAGGAAAACCTGGAAATGTTTTTGTTCGTGTGACACTGGAAGGACAACAGCAAGAGAAATTGCAACAATTTGAAAATGAGATCGTCCAAGTTAAGGAAGTGATGGAATGCTTTCTCATGTCAGGAGAAAGTGACTACCTCCTGCGTGTAATTGTCCGTGATAACGAAGATTACATGCGCCTCCACAATCGTTTGACCAGCCTCTCCGGAGTTCTACGCGTTCAATCGTCTTTTGCCCTGAAAACCGTATTCAAAAGAACCAATGTTCCACTTGATTAATCAGGCGGTCTTCAATTGTAAGGTAAATTCCGCCCCTTCTTGCTCACTATTTCGAACTTGAATTTTCCCACCAAAACTCTGGACAATCCGACAGGTAATGGCCAACCCCAGACCAGTTCCATCCGTTTTAGTGGTAAAGAAAGGATCGAAAATCTGCTTAAGGTGGACCTCATCAATCCCCGGCCCACTATCTTTAAAGGTAAGTAGAACTTCTCCTTTTTCACCAGTTTTCGTACTGATCCAAAGATCACCATCCTCGCCTATTGCCTGCATTGCATTCAAAATCAAGTTCAAAAAAACCTGTTTAAATTGAGTCACATTACCAACGACAGCTGGACGAGAATCAGTATCCAGATGAATTCGAATCTTACTCTTATTGGCTTGTGATCTTGTCAGCTGAATGACCTCATTCAACAACTCTTCAAGATCAAATTCAGACTGTTTTGTACTTTCTGGCCGTGCGACCTGCAGAAAACCTTCAACAACCTGATTGAGTCGACAGACTTCATTAATCAAAATCCCACTGAATTCATCATGGCGTTTATCACCCGGAGGAAGGTCTTTAAGAATTTCAGCAGTCCCGCGAATTGATCCTAAAGGATTACGAATTTCATGTGCTAATCCAGCAGATAACTCACCAAGTGCTGAGAGTCGATCAGCCTGCCTAAGTTGATCTTCAATCGTCACGATCATATCTGCTTGTTCTCGCAGTTTGGCATAGCTTTCTAATAGTTTCTGCATATTCCCTTCAGCACGTTGCCGTTGGAAATTGATTTGTGATGCTAAAAACCCGTCAGAAGACCGATGATATTATAAAGGACGATCTCCAGAGTCTGCTCAACCCGAATCGGTGCATTATGCTCCCATTGAATCAGAATATGTGGCGTATAAATGACTGAAACAATAAGACTCGATATAAGCCCTCCCCGTATTCCAAACCAAAATCCAGACAGAATAATTGGGACATAATAGAGACGGCGATAAATTCCATGATTCTGCGAATGCTCAGTTCCGGTAAAATAATGCAGAACAGTGATAAATAGAATCAGGGCAACAATCAGAGACAGCCTGAAATAAAGGTGACTTTTACGCTGTTTATCAGTCGGTGTGCTCATACTGTTTGACATAAAACCTCAAAACAAAAGAAGGTGAGTCATCAGCTACGATCTTCGTAAACTTTTTAAATTGTAAACAATCCCGCCAGAAATAGAAACTCTCCAAACAAACAAACAACCATTCATGCACCTCACTGAAGCACGCAAAACAGTCCGCAGGATATTCACCATCATAATAGAGACTATTCTACACCTAACAATTCACCGATAAACTTTAAAACCCATAAATCACTATTTTTGAACCTTTTTTTAGTTTGGCATAAAAACTGAACAACTAACAAAAAAAAGACCTTAAGACACTAGGAGTGCATCAAACATGCGGACCATGACAACAACAATGATATTGTTCTCTTTTTTAAGCCTATATGCATTTCCACTGTATGCTGAGCCGATATCGCTGACACAACTGTTGTTTGAAGCAGACAACAATAACCCAGAGCTACAAGTCGCCCGAGAACAGATTCTGGTAGCTGATACAAAAATCAATCAGGCAAAATCACTGCAGGATCCCATTGTTTCACTCTCTTTATCAAGCTACCCGGTCAGCAGCTTCAAATCATCAAAAACGCCGATGACAGGTAACGAAGTCCGTTTGTCTCAAGCATTTCCATTCCCTGGCAAGCTAGATACAAAGGGTAGGATCGCTGCGCAGAGAAGTCAGTGGTTTCAGGCCACCTATCAGGATTCTCGCCTGCAAATCCGTAAGCAGGTCAAAGATGCCTGGTTTCGACTCCTCTTCCAACACCAGGCTATAGAACTAACCAAGCGCAATCTGACTCTTCTTGATGATTTTATCAAACTCACAGAAACTCGCTATGAGGTTGGCAAAGGGCTTCAACAAAACGTCTTAAAAGCCCATCTTCAACGCTCCAAACAACTGGACAAACTGCTCAACCTGCAGCAACAAAAGGAAGCAACGCAAGCAGAACTCAACAGTCTGGCAGGACGCGAGACATCTCAAGAGTTAATGATCGACAACCAGCTGAGCAATGTTTCTATAGAATATGATCTGGATAAACTCCAGCAGGAAGCAACCCAAAAGCGTCCAATGTTCAGCGCCTTTGGTACCCTGATTGATCAGTACAAGGAACAGAGAAAGTTGGCAAAACTGGATTACCGTCCAGACTTTACGCTTTGGGCAAGTTACCGCTGGCGTGACGACAACCTGGCTGACGGTGGAACGGACTTTGCCAGTGCCGGCATCAGCTTCAACCTTCCAGTCCGTAGAGAACGCCGCGCTGCTGCAGTAGCAGAAGCTGAATCTTCTTTGCGTCTGGCAATTCAGAAACGTAACGCCTTTCATAATCAGGTCAACCTGACAATTCACACAGCCCTGACCAGCTACTCTCAGGCGACCCGATTAGCTGATTTGTATCAAAATGGCATCATCCCTCAGGCAAACCAAACATTTCAGGCCACATTAAGTGCTTACCAGGTCGACAAGGTCGACTTTCTGGATCTGCTTGACTCATTGATGACTCTCTACCGCTACGAGATTGACCTGGTAAAAACACTAAGTGATCAGCATCGCAGCATGGCTAGAATAGAAGCAGCGGCGGCATTAAACATCGATCAACAGAATAAAATATAAGGATAAAATATGCGTCCAATGATGAAAGTAATACTCTTTATCACCCCTCTTCTTGTCTTGGGAATAGCTATTCTTCTCAGTACAGACTTAAGCTTCCGCCAAGCGCCACTCTCCGGGTTGGAACCAGTTCAGGCGGTAGAAGATGGGACGGACCATAACCACCCTGAAGGGACTAAATACACCTGTGGAATGCACCCGATGATCATCGTAGATGACCCAGGTCTCTGCCCTATTTGTCATATGGAATTGACACCAATGAAAACAGATACTGGTGGAAGTTCCGCTTCATCGGGAGAGCGTCAGGTTAAATACTGGCAGGCACCGATGGATCCGACCTATATCAGCGACGAACCCGGAAAGTCTCCGATGGGGATGGATTTAATACCGGTCTACGAAGATCAAGCCACCGGTGGATCGATGATCAGTATCGATCCGACCACGATTCAAAATATGGGTGTTCGCACTGCAGCTGTCGTTCGTGGTGATCTGTCACGATCAATCAGAACCGTTGGTCTCGTCGGCTACGAGGAAGCAAAACAGTATATTGTCAATGCCAAGATCGCTGGATGGGTAGAAAAACTCTACGTTTCTGAGACTGCCAACAGGTAAAAAAAGGCCAGAAACTATTGGAAATATACAGCCCTGAATTAGTCTCAGCCCAACAGGAGCTACTGCTGGCACGCGATAATTTTAATTCACTAAAAGATAGTAGTTTCCCACAGATAGCTGACAGCGCTCGTCGACTGCTCGAATCATCACGTAAACGTCTGCAACTCTGGGATGTCAGTGAATGGCAAATCAAGCAACTTGAAAAAAGTGGCAAAACCCGCAAAACCATCACTCTTTTTGCTCCTTACGACGGTATTGTCACGATGAAAATGGTCAATGAAGGAATGTACGTCAAACCTGGAATGGCCTTGATCAATCTGGCCGACATATCAAAAGTGTGGGTTCTGGCTGATATTTACGAATACCAGCTACCATGGATCAAGGTTGGTCAGCAAGTACGGGTCGAACTTCCCTATGTACCAGGACAAGATCTGACCGCCAACATCAGTTACATCTACCCCTTTGTCGACCCCAAAACCCGCACAGTTAAGGCGAGAATAGAATTGGATAATATTAATTTTGAATTGCGCCCAGATATGTTTGTTACAGTCTATCTAGAGGGACAAAAACAAATAGATGCTCTGATTATTCCACAGGAAGCGGTTCTCCATTCAGGTGAGAAACAAACTGTTTTCGTCGCTCAAGCAGGCGGACGATTTGAACCACGTTTAATCAAAACCGGATTGCAAAGTGAAGATGGACATATCGAAATTCTACAAGGGCTCTTTGAAGGGGAACAGGTCGTTACCAGCGCCCAATTTATGCTCGACTCAGAAAGCAAGTTACGTGAAGCGATCCAGAAGATGATGAACCCAACCCGTTCGGAGTCACCTGAAAAAACGGACGGAGATGGCCTTGATGATCTGTTCGGTGACGCTGAGACAAAAGATGAGTTGGACGATTTATTTTAATTTGATTGTCAGAGGATAACCTATGCTGGAAAAAATTATAGAATGGTCGATTCGAAATAAATTCATGGTCGTATTAATGACCGCATTTCTTGTGATCGGCGGCCTTTACGCTCTTAAAAACACCCCTTTGGATGCTATCCCGGATTTATCGGATGTTCAGGTCATTGTCTTTACTGAATATCCAGGACAAGCACCACAGGTGGTCGAAGACCAAGTCACCTATCCTCTCACCACTCAAATGCTTGCAGTCCCGGAAGCCAAGACAGTGCGTGGATTTTCTTTCTTCGGCCTATCATTCGTTTACATCATTTTTGAAGATGGTACAGACCTTTATTGGGCTCGTTCGCGGGTTTTAGAATACCTGAATTATGCAGCTGGTCGTCTACCTAAAGGCGTTTCTCCAAGCCTTGGCCCAGATGCTACAGGAGTTGGTTGGATTTACGAGTATGTGCTCGAAAGTGACCGCCATGACTTGCAGCAATTACGTTCCATTCAAGACTGGTTTTTACGTTATGAGTTAACTGCCGTCAAAGGGGTTTCAGAAGTTGCCAGTATTGGCGGTTACGTTAAACAGTACCAAATTGAGGTTGACCCACAACGTCTGCTTGCCTACCACCTTACTATCCCGCAAATCCGTAAAGCGGTTCAGCGCAGTAACAATGATGTCGGTGGCCGACTGGTGGAGATGGCTGAAACTGAATTTATGGTACGCGGACTGGGTTATATCAAATCACCTAAGGATCTCGAACAGGTCGTTGTTGGTACCGACAAACGTGGCACACCAATTTTATTACGAGATCTGGCACGGGTCAGCATTGGTCCTGAACTGCGGCGCGGGATAGCAGAAGTTGACGGTGTGGGTGAAGCTGTCGGCGGTATTGTGGTGATGCGTTTTGGTGAAAATGCCCTGCAAACCATCGAAAATGTCAAAGAGAAATTGAAGCAGCTTGAGACCGGACTTCCAGAAGGAGTCAAGATTGTACCAGTATATGACCGCAGTGGATTGATTGAACGAGCAGTCGACACATTAAAAGAAAAACTACTGGAAGAAAGCATTGTCGTTGCGATAGTGACAGCACTATTCCTGTTTCACCTTCCGAGCGCCTTTGTAGCAATTTTCACCCTGCCGGTTGCGATTTTGATCGCTTTTTTGATCATGTATGCTCAAGGGATCAACGCCAACATCATGAGCCTTGGAGGCATCGCTATCGCCATCGGTGCAATGATTGATGCAGCCATCATCATGATCGAAAACGCTCACAAACACATCGAACGGGATCAGGGTAAAAAACCCCATTGGCAGATTATTTCGGATTCAGCCAAAGAAGTCGGGCCAACCCTATTCTTCTCATTATTAGTGATCACCGTCTCCTTTGTCCCGGTTTTTGCCCTGCAAGAACAATCGGGCCGATTGTTTAAACCGCTCGCCTTCACCAAGACCTATGCCATGGGGGCCGCAGCACTGTTGTCGGTCACGCTTGTTCCGGTTCTAATGGGATGGTTTATCCGAGGCAAAATTAAACCTGAACATGCCAATCCGCTTAACCGGATGTTGATCCGTATCTATCATCCCGTGGTTGATTTCGTCCTCAGTTGGCGCAAGTTGACCTTGCTAGTCGCACTATTACTGATCTGTTCAATCTGGTACCCACTATCAAAGATGGGCAGTGAGTTCATGCCACCACTGTATGAAGGTGACCTGCTCTACATGCCGACCACCATGCCGGGGATATCAGTTACAAAAGCGAAAGAATTACTTCAGCAGACTGATCGAATTATTGCCCGCTTCCCAGAAGTTGAACGCACCTTCGGCAAGGTTGGGCGTGCTGAGACAGCGACTGATCCTGCTCCATTATCAATGATTGAAACGACAATCATGTTGAAACCAGAATCTGAATGGCGGACAGTAGAAGTCCCCCGATTCTATAGTAGTTGGGATGAACAACTTGAACTGGTTAAAAAACCGTTAAGGTTGATATGGCCGGAAGAAGCACCAATCTCTGTTGAATCCCTGACTGCTGAGTTGGATAAAGCGATTCAATTTCCAGGTTTAACCAATGCCTGGACCATGCCAATCAAAACCCGGATTGATATGCTATCAACCGGCATAAAGACACCGGTCGGGATAAAAATCATGGGCCCAGATCTACAGACATTAAATGATCTGGGTGAAAAAATTGAAGCACTGGTTCGCAACCTGCCCGGAACCTTGACCGCATTTTCCGAGCGAGTGGTTGGTGGAAATTATCTCGATTTCACCATCAACCGGGCTGAAGCGGCCCGTTATGGACTGACTGTCGCTGATATACAGGAAACAATTCAAGCTGCAATTGGTGGGATGAACGTGACCCAAACGGTTGAAGGATTGGAACGCTATCCTGTTAACATCCGCTATCAACGTGATTACCGCAACGATCTGGCATCGCTCAATCAAGTGCTTGTCCCGCTGAAAGATGGCAAACATGTGCCTATTTCTCAAGTGGCGAAAATTGAAATTAAAAAAGGGCCACCGGGAATCAAAAGTGAAAATGCCCGTCGCACCGCCTGGGTCTATGTCGATCTACGTGGAATCGATGTCGGGACTTATGTCAAAGCAGCTCAAGAAGCGGTGGGTTCTCAAATTCAACTTCCACCAGGATATAGCATTGTCTGGAGTGGACAGTTTGAATACATGGAATCAGCGCGCAAACGCTTCATGGTGATCATCCCACTAACAATCCTGATAATTTTCGTTATCATTTACATAAGTACCAAATCTGCCATTAAGACAGCGATTGTTTTTCTGGCAGTCCCCTTCTCTCTGGTCGGAGCTTTCTGGTTTCTATGGATGCTCGACTACAACATGTCTGTTGCTGTCTGGGTTGGAGTCATCGCATTGGCCGGTCTGGATGCTGAAACTGGCGTTGTCATGCTGCTCTATCTTGATCTGGCGCATAAGCTCTGGGGAGATAACGGCAGAATGAACACCCGCGCTGATCTTAAACAAGCCATTCATCACGGCGCGGTTAAGCGAATTCGTCCCAAGGTGATGACCATCGCCGTTATCATCGCAGGTCTGTTACCCATCATGTGGAGCCACGGGGCCGGGGCTGACGTGATGAAACGGATCGCAGCACCGATGGTTGGTGGTGTCGTCACCTCTGGGATTATGGAACTGATGGTCTATCCGGTCATCTTTTACCTCTGGCGCGGACATAAATTGAGCAAAAGTCTTCAGCCAACCTCAAACGAAGAACTCAACGAATCATGATAAGACGATTTGAGTCAAATAAGTCACGTGGATCAAAAAAATCCACACACTAAAAGGAGAAAAACCATGAAACAAATTGTACTGGTACTGACACTGGCATTAATGATTCCATTCACTGCAATGGCAATGGATCACGGCAAGAAGGATCATGATAAAATGGACCATAGTCAGATGGACCACGGCAGTATGGACAAAAACAAGATGGATCATAGCAAAATGGATATGGGAGGAATGTCGATGGGGGGAGACATGATCATGCTTCAACACGAAGAAGTTGATGGTGTCAAAGGATCAGCCCATATGATGGACGTCAAAGAGAAGATGGCACAACATGGCATGGCCTCAACACATCATATTATGATCGATTTCAAAGATGGCCATGGCATGAGTATGGTTAAAGGAAAAGTCGCGGTTAAGGTCGAATCACCTGACGGCAAAATCAGTAAACCGATCATGATGATGGGGATGGGAGAATCATTCGGTGCCGACGTCACCTTGGATCAAAAAGGAATGTACCATTTCAAGATCGGGACAAAACTTGACGATGGTAAAAAACGAACCTTCCACATGCACCACAACAACATGTAATCAACGTCACCGCAGGTCAGTGTTCTGGCCTGCGGTCGTAACATCTCCAATATCGTCCCCACGAAAACCAGTCGGCACGTTGCTTCGTAGCGCATGTTCAGGCACAATTAAATACAGTCTGTCAAAATCATTTTTGTGCAAAGGAGTTTGTTATGAAAAACCTCCTTCTCTTAATCAGCCTGCTACTGTTGCCCCTCTCCACCACATTTGCGGCTCCATTCAACAACAATGATGCACTGCAAGATCTGACTGTAGTCAAAGCAGTTTTCGACATCAATCAAGCTGATCCGCATATACTCAAGCTCAGGTTAGAGTTGATTGAAGAAAGCTACCAACAATTGAAAGCTGCCGGAGTCACACCGACATTCGTTTTAACCTTTCGTGGGAAAGCCAGCTTTTTCCTGACATCAGGCCTAAAGTACATCGATATCATCGATCTGAGTGTCAAAAACGACATCAAGATACTTCTGGAGCAGTTCAGTGAGCAGAATATACCGATGAAACAGTGTGCCATAGCAGCGAGATTGTCAGATATAAATACGGATGATTTTTTACCTCAGATTGAGGTGGTGACAAACGGGTACGTCTCGTTGATGGGGTATCAGAATAAAGGCTATGCGTTATCCCGATGGAATAAGATATCGGAATAAACGCACAATACAACCATGACTACATAATAAGGTCACGGACCTCAGAATCTTTGCGTTCAAGATAATGGATCGATTTAATCCGGCGGATGGTACGTGACTTGCCGCGGATGACCAGCGTTTCGGTTGTCGCGATATCACCTTGGCGGGTAATGCCTTCAAGCAGATCCCCCTTGGTCAGGCCTGTGGCAGCAAACACCACATTATCGCTGCGAACCATATCTTCCAGAGCAAAGATTTTATCAACCTCAACGCCCATTTCAGCACAGCGCTCAAGTTCTATTGCACCATGAGCACGATTTTCTTCCGTATCCCCTTTGACCTGATGGCGTGGCAGCAAACGCCCTTGCATATCACCGTTCAAGGCGCGGATCACAGCAGCCGAGATAACACCTTCCGGCGCTCCACCGATACAGTACATGACATCAACTTCACTGTCCGGCATACAGGAGAGAATCGAGGCAGCGACATCACCGTCCGGGACAGCAAAGACACGCACTCCCTGCTGTTGCATATCGGCGATCATCTTTTCATGACGCGGCTTAGCCAACGTGATCACGGTCAGATTATTGAGTGTCTTGCCCAATGCGGCAGCGACTTTTTGCAAGTTCTCCATCAGGGGCAGGTTCAGATCAATAACCCCTTTAGCGCCCGGTCCAACGACCAGCTTTTCCATATACATGTCAGGAGCTTTGAGGAAGCTGCCCTTTTCACCGGCCGCCAGCACAGCCAGGGCATTCGACTGCCCCATGGCCGTCATGCGAGTTCCCTCAATGGGATCGACGGCAATATCGACAGCATCACCACCGACGCCAACTTTTTCACCAATGTAGAGCATAGGCGCTTCATCGATCTCACCTTCACCAATGACGATTTCGCCCTCAATTTCAGTTTTGTTGAGCAAAAAGCGCATCGCCTCAACAGCCGCCCCATCAGCGGCATTTTTATCGCCTCGACCGAGCCATTTGTATCCGGCTAAAGCAGCCCCTTCAGTGACACGAGAGAATGCCATTGCTAAATCGCGTTTCATATGAACTCCAAGAATAAAGATTAAGAAAAAACGGACAGATTCTAGCACATCCTCCAGGGAAGGTTTATCTTTTTAACTTTTGCGGACAAGACCGATCAAACGGTTAATACATATCTGGTTATCCAGTTCGCTCCACTTGCCGACAAACGCGTCCTGCCACTCCATTTCCAAGGAGGTATGACCCCATCCATGAGGCTTGTCTGTCGTTAGTCGGGCGACAGAAACATTTTCAATGGGGCACCAGTTCGCGCTACTTTGATTAGGGGACCAAGTAGACAACCAACAGATAAATTAAATGCTTATTGCTTTCCGAAAGATTCAATTAAACACGACTTGAACAATTTAAAGAATACTTTTACCAAACAATGAAGCCATCAATTCAACCGCCATTTGTCCGGTATGGTTCCGATGATCAAGGATTGGATTAAGCTCGACCACATCAGCAGAAACCACATTCTCAGTATCTGCAATAATTTCCATCAATAGCTGTGCTTCCCTGTAACTCAACCCTCCAGGCGATGGAGTGCCCACTCCTGGGGCAACGATAGGATCAAGGCTATCCATATCAAGGCTAATGTGCAGAGACCTTTTCCCCAGATGCTCCAGAGCTTCACGAGCGACAACCCCGATCCCTCTCTCATCCAGATCACGCATACTATAAATTTTCACACCGCTCTGTTTCAACCATTGACGTTCAGTCGTGTCGAGATCACGGATACCAATCATGACAATATCTTCACCTGAAAGCTTTGCTCCTGGTCGACCGAGATTGACAAGCTCTGGATGGCCCTCACCTAAAAGGGTGGCGATTGGCATACCATGAATATTTCCGGACGGAGAACTCTCGGGGATATTGGCATCACCGTGAGCATCTATCCAAATCACCCCACCCGTTCCTGACTCGTGACACCACCGATAGTCCCGATAGCCAGAGAATGATCTCCTCCTAAAAAAAGTGGAATTTCTCCAGCCTCAATCGATTCCGCAGCAACATCATATGCTGCCTGACAAATCTGCTGTACGGCTTCACGAAGTTCATCTAAATCTTCACATGGAAGAGAATCGCGCACCGGAACGTAAAGATTTCCTTCATCGTAAAGCTGGTAACCAAGATTTTTCAAGCAGTGAGACAGGCCTGCATAACGAATGGCACTAGGCCCCATGTCAACGCCACGCTGACTTTGTCCTAAGTCGATGGGAACACCGATGATACGAATTGCTTTTTTATTCATATGTCATCCCAAATATCTACCGTAGGTGCGAACCTACGTGTTCGCCCGGAATACCACCGAACAACTGGAGATACCACCTGCCACGTCTGTTAATCCAGCCAATCCTGGGCGATATGTGATTATGATAATCGAACCGGTTTAAACCATGGGCGAACACACAGGTTCGCCCCTAAGATTTCAGGTTATTCCACAAATTCATCATAAAATCCTGAGCGTTGGTCAAAATTGCCACAGCTTGTGCCGACCCGCGATTGGCCAGCTTATCGGCACTGAATTCAGTCATATCAACAATATAGAAGAAAACCGGACGGATTGTTCCATCCTCCATGATCCGGTAACTCGGGGTCATATTACCGAATGCAATTGAATGCAACTGGGTCGCCAGAGCAATCACAAGCGTCGCCTTTTGGGCATGTTGGCGCATTGCAATCTGTGCCTGATAGACATCAGCGATCACCTCTGGCAATGGACCATCATCGCGAATTGATCCGGCTAAAGTGTAGGGGACGTTTTCTTTTTCACAGGCGTACATGATCCCATCACTCAGATTAAGTTCCTCAATCGTCTGAGAAATCGATCCCCGCTTTCTGACCTCATTGATAATATCGAGATGATGATAATGGCCCATCGGTTTGAGCTGTTGGGAGTAGATATCCTGCCCCAACCCGGTTCTGAACCAGGCCGCTTCCAAGTCATGTGTTGCCAGAGCGTTTCCAGCCAGAAGCGCATCACAATAACCATTTTCAATCAGTCCCTGCATCGCATCGCGACTGTCCTTATCAAAAGCAACCGCCGGGCCCAGAACCCAGGTGATATACCCATGATCGCGATCATGCCTGAGGAGATTATAGAGGTCGTCATAAGAACGGGAGAAAGGAGTTTCACGAGTCCCGCGGGTACGAAAAGCAAACTTGTCAGCAGCTTCTTCCGCTGGAGGATCAAACCCTGTGGTATGGACGTATAATCCCTCTTCACCATTCTCAGTCCGACCGATAGCGACCATATCCCCCTTTTTTAAACGTCTTGGTTCCACCACCGTCAAGCTCTCATTTTTCAGAACAAGAACGCCATCCATACGGCTTTCAGGAGCCAACAACCACTGTCCTCCGCCAAGGTGAACATATTCGGGATGATTGGTTGTGCCGTGATAATTATCGGGGGCAACACCATCCTTTGCAGTCATCACAAAAGAGGCCGCGGGGGAATCAGCTAAATCGGAACAATTGAAATCAGGGGCCTGATAAACAGGGATGATTGGACTCATAGTCAGTCTCCTTCATTTATTTCCACGATTTACAAAAAAAACACCTCCTTTCACTTATAACAGAACATGAATGAAAGAAAAGACTTCCCACCTGCGATTTCATCCGATAAATTTAGATATTCAGTTTTTATGAAACTTAAATGATTTGTAAAAAGGACTCCCATGCGCCGCATTTTCCGCTTTTTGCTTCCCCCACTTATCCTGTTGGCCAGCGTCGGTTTTGCAGCCTCATTAATTTTCAACGCCCCAAAAACAGAACGACAACGCCCCAAGATCATGAAACCGGTGGTTGAGGTTCTGATTTTACAACCACAAAAATACCAGATTAAAATTCCCAGTCGTGGCACGGTGACTCCACGGACAGAAACAATCTTAACCTCAGAGATTTCAGGTCGGGTTGTTCAGGTGTCAGACAATTTCCACCCTGGCGGCTTCTTTGAAAAGGGGGACACTCTTCTTCAGATCGATCCACGCGATTACCGCATCGCAGTCACGGTGGCCCGTTCGGAACTCACTCTTAAACAATTGGCATTAGTTCAAGAACAGGCACGGAGCAAACAGGCAAAGACCGATTGGGATAAGATGAATTTTGAAGAAGAACCAGACCCCCTGCTGTTACGCACACCGCAACTCGAACACGCAAAAGCTGATTTAGACGCCGCCCATGCCCGTCTGCAACAAGCAGAACTAAATCTGGAGAGGACCAGAATCACAGCGCCCTACGCCGGTCGTATCCAGCAAAAAAGTGTCGATATCGGGCAATACCTGACAACCGGAAAAGAGCTGGCTCAAATCTATGCCAGCGATGCTGTTGAAGTCAGACTCCCTCTCACCAATGAGCAACTCCGCTACCTGCAACTTCCTGAAGAGTTCCGCCATCATGGGATGGCAGGACAACAGCACCAGGCAACGGTTGATTTTACTCTTGAGCGTGGGGGAAAATCCTTTCACTGGACAGGGCAGCTGATTCGCACTGAAGGAACGATTGACGTCGAAAGCCGACAGCTATTTGCCATTGCCAAAATCAACGATCCCTACCTGCGCAAAACCGACCGGCCTCAGCTAAAGATCGGTCAATTTCTCAAAGCCACCATAACAGGAGAACAACTTTCAGATATCTACGTCATTCCGCGTGGTGCTGTTCATGACATAAATACGGTGCATATCATTGATCAGGACAATACTCTCATTCGGCGCGACCTGGATATCCTCTGGCGTGATGATCATCAGGTTATCACCTCTGGACCGCTTAAGCCAGGAGAGCGGATATCCCTGACACGACTCGCATTTGCAGCGGAAGGCATCAGCGTTCACCCTGTAGAAAACCTGAAAGACAGAAAGAAATCAGACATTAATAATAACGGACAACAACCATGAAAGGATGATCGCCTGGTTTGCCAGCAATCCGGTTGCAGCCAACCTGCTGATGGCCATCATCGTTGTGACCGGACTCTGGTCGGTGAGCGAACGAATTCCACTGGAAGTTTTTCCGGAATTTGAGCGGGACACGGTAACCATTGACGTCAGCTATCGTGGAGCCACTCCCGCTGAAGTCGAAGAAGCAGTTCTCGTCCGCATCGAAGAATCGATTGCCGACCTGTTAGGGGTCGAAGAAATCACGTCAACAGCACGTGAAGGCAACGGCCAGATTCGAGTCGATGTTCAAGATGGCTATGAACCCAGAGAACTTCTGGATGATATTAAAAACCGTGTTGACGCGATCAACACCTTCCCGGCTGATGTTGAAACACCCAGCTATCAAGTTCTACAATTCCGCCGCGAAGTTATATCGGTAGCGCTGTCTGCCGCCTTACCAGAAAAAGAGCTACGCAAACTGGGTGAAGTGGTGCGCGACGATTTGACCACTCTGCCAACCATCAGCCAGGCAGATCTGGTTGCAGTGCGTCCTTACGAAATGGCGATCGAGATTGATCAGTACACTCTCGAAAGATACAACCTCGGTCTCCTCGACATAGCGCAATCGATCCGTAATTTTTCGACCGATCTCCCTGCTGGGGCGATCAAAACCAGCGGCGGAGAAATTCTGCTGCGAACCAAAGGTCAGGCCTATAGTCGTGAGGATTTTTCCAACATCCCACTTCGTAGCAATCTGGACGGGAGTCGCCTGCGACTGGGAGACCTTGCAACCATCCGTGATGAGTTTGATGAGGAACCGCTCTATGCTCTTTTCAACGGCAAACCAGCGGTATTGATCGAAGTCTATCGCACCGGTGATCAGAGCGCCCTCGCAGTCGGTCAAGCAGTCAAAGACTACATCGAAAAAAAGAAGGAACAGCTGCCGGCTGGGATAGAACTCGATTTCTGGCGCGATCGTTCTCGCATCGTCAAGCTGCGTCTCAACACATTGCTCAACAGCGCACTTCAAGGGGGGCTGTTAATCTTCCTTGTCCTATCGCTTTTTTTGCGCTTTACCATTGCTATTTGGGTCTGCATTGGGATTCCGATCAGTTTCCTCGGAGCACTGGCACTCATGCCCACCATGGGGGTCACACTTAATGTCCTAAGCTTGTTTGCATTTATCCTTGTCCTTGGGATTGTTGTTGATGATGCCATCATCACTGGTGAGAATGTCTATACCCACCTGAAAAAATCGGGAGAGGATGGCGATGCCATCATTCGCGGCGCTCAAGAAGTCGCAGTGCCGGTCACCTTTGGATTACTGACAACAGTGGCTGCTTTTCTTCCACTGCTGTTTATGGAGGGCTTTCGCGGGCCGATTTTTGCACAAATCCCCCTGATCGTCATACCTGTCCTTATGTTTTCCTGGATTGAATCAAAATTGATTCTTCCTGCTCACCTGCGTCATGTTCATCTGCTCAAACCACCACGTGGACCACTATTATTGTTGTTGAAGCTCCAACGTAAAGTGGCCGATGGACTGGAAACTCTGGTCAACAAGATCTACAAACCACTGCTCAAGACTGCGATCAATCGCCGTCACCTGACTTTTGCTCTCTTTACTGCAGCCATTATTGTCATCGTCAGTTTTGTCGTCGCTGGACACTATCGCTATAACTTCTTCCCCCGGATCCAAAGTGAAACAGCTCGGGCAACACTGGTTATGCCTGCCGGGACAGCACTGGAACAGACCCGCAAACATATTGAACAGATGGCTGAGAAAGCCTATCAACTGCAGGAAAAATATCAGGAACCGGATGGATCTGGATCAATCGTCAAAAATATCTTGGTCAGTATCGGTTGGAATGGATTCGGTCGACCAGGAATCAAAGGCAACCCAGAACTTGGTCGGGTGACCATGGAGTTAATTCCACCAGAAGAGCGTTTAGCCCCCATCAAAACCAACGAAATCGTTCGTGAATGGAGAAAGATGATCGGTCAGATTCCCGGCTCTAAAGAACTGTCATTTCGGGCAGAGATCGGTCGTGGTGGAGATCCCATTGCAATTCAGCTCACGGGAAATGACTTTGATCAACTCGCTGCAGTCGCTGAAATTTTGAAGCAACGCTACACAGAGTATCCGGGGCTGTACGATATTCAGGATAGCTTCGATCAAGGCAAACAGGAAATCCAGTTACGTTTGCGCCCTGAAGCAGAATTACTGGGAGTAACAACAAGCGCTTTGGGTCAACAGGTTCGAGCTGCCTTCTTTGGAGCTGAGGCACAACGTATTCAGCGCGGCCGAGATGACGTGCGGGTCATGGTTCGCTATCCTAGAGACCAGAGAAACACTGTTGCGAACCTTGAAAGTATGAAAATCCGCACCCCCGCGGGTGTTGAAGTCCCATTCAGCCAGGTGGCCGAGGCCGACATAGGTTCAGGATATTCAACCATCCGTCGGGTTGATCGGCAGCGCGCTGTCAATGTCAGTGCTGATGCAGACAAGGGAAAAATCGATATCAACGCCATTGCTGCGGATCTGCGCCTATACATGGATGACCTGTTGCTCGCTTACCCAGGAATCCGCTACAGCTTCGAAGGAGAATTGCGCGAGCAGAGGGAATCCCTCGGAAGCCTGACATACGGTATTTTCTTTGTTCTATTCGCAATCTATGCCCTGCTGGCAATTCCATTCCGATCTTATCTCCAACCCTTTATGGTTATGCTGGTTATCCCTTACAGCATCGGTGGAGCGATCATTGGTCATATGATCATGGGGATGAACTTGAGCTTCATGAGTTTGCTCGGGATTTTGGCTTTATGTGGGGTGGTTGTTAATGACAGTCTGGTTCTGGTTGATTTTATCAACCGCCGCCGGCGTGAAGGAATGAATCTGCATGAAGCTGTTATTAAAGCAGGTTCAGCCCGATTTCGGCCAATCCTGTTGACGTCATTGACAACCTTTTTCGGCCTGTTACCGCTCATGTTGGAAAGCAGTACTCAAGCCCAGTTTTTGATCCCGATGGCCGTTTCACTTGGCTTTGGCATTTTATTCGGCACCTTCCTCAGTCTGTTACTGGTCCCGGCCAGCTACATGATTTTGGAAGATTTAATCGGTCTATTCAAGTTCGGCGGAAAAACAAAAGAGTTATCAAGGTAAAAACAATCATGGCCACAGACGCACACAGACATAATATCGGTTTCTCACAGAGACACGGAGAAAATCTAAGAATGGAGCCCCTCTAACTCCTTTTTCCCAAAGACGTATTTGTGTCTGAATCATCAGTCAGGGATTTAGTTTCTCTTCACGCCTTTGAGGGGTTAAGTGAACACAGCGAAAGAGCGTGAAAACCATTTTGGATTACTCTGCTTTTATCCTGTAAAGGTTTTGGCCCTGTCGGTCTAGGTCTGTAGCAAAGAATCAATCGTAGAAGTTGTTCGAGGCTCAATGATTTTAATCATTTGTCCAGATTCGTCAGCGTGGGTCTGCGGCAAATTCTTACTCCGGATGAAAGGATTCCCCATGGATTGGCATACCATCGCAGAACATCGTGAATTTCTGAAAGACTCCCTGCGTCAAACGATAAATTTCCGCTTTACAGATCAACATCAGGGAATTCCTGCACCACCCATTCAGAAACCAATTCGTGAGAATCAGGAGTTGATCACTATCCCCGGACGTGAAAGCTGGAAAACATTTCGCGGAACCGATCTGTTCGATGCTATTTCCCAACGGAAAAGTCACCGAAGATTTAAATCAGAGGGTTTGAATCAAGCAGAGTTGTCTTTTCTCCTGTGGTCAACTCAGGGGATCAAAAAGGAACTGGCTCCGGGAACGGCGGTAAGAACCGTCCCATCAGCAGGATGCCGTCATGCCTTTGAGACCTACTTACTGGTTAATCGGGTGGAGGGTTTAAAAGCGGGTGTCTACCGTTATCTTCCGCAAGAGCATGCTCTGGTGTTGGAATATCATGACGAAGATCTGGTCGAAAAACTGACGCCTGCAACATTGGGACAGGCCTTCATTGCCTCCGCCCCGGTTACCTTCGTCTGGACTGCGATCCCCTACCGCACTGAATGGCGTTATACGACCTCAGCGCATCGGGTGATCTTGATGGACGCCGGTCATGTTTGTCAAAATCTCTATCTCGCTGCTGAAGCGGTTGAGTGTGGAACCTGTGCTGTTGCAGCTTATAATCAAGATTTGATGGATGAGCTTGTTAAGGTTGATGGTGTGGATGAGTTTACTGTTTATATGGCTCCGGTTGGGAAGTGTTAGATAGTACTCCTCTCTGTTTAAATGGATAGTTTTTAGTAGCCCCTCCCTCCCGTGTGACGCCGCCGGAACGGAGGTAATTCAAGCCGGTTAAGCGAGGAATGTTTGAGGGCGTTTAGCCCGAGTTTTGCGAGCGCGGCTTGAATTTTCTGGAGTGAAGGGAACCAGCCGTTGCCATAGGCAATG
>JDSF01000216.1_pt1 | contig 34229 bp, 40 predicted proteins | sample 199441 | NCBI WGS metagenome assembly JDSF01 (sample SAMN02592751, study PRJNA231836) | bioreactor metagenome | isolation source: continuous culture bioreactor denitrification-DNRA | place: Germany: Bremen
TTTTTGAGTGGAAAAATTAAGGTCTAAACTTGACAGATTATAAGATCAGGCGTAGTATAAAAGCAAACATACCGACGGTAGGTAGGTGGTGAATAAGTGTTTAAAGAAAAAATGAAAGCTATGGATACTAAGGAACGAATACTTGCAGCTGCAATGGAAATGTTCTTTACGATGGAATACAACAAGGTTACCCTAAAGGCCATTGCTGAAGCCGCAGGCGTCACTAAAGGTGGCATATATCATTACTACGAAAGTAAGGATCATCTTCTTCAAGAGGGGCTTAAGTTCTCTTTTGCTTCGATTATGTCTCAGATGGACAGCATGCTAGAAATGGAGATGAGCGCAGAAGACGTTATCCGTTCATGGTTTGATTTTGAAAAAATGATGGGCTCTTATGCAGAGGTATTTATTGGTGAAGCAGCAACAGAAAACATGTTACAGTTTATGTACCTTATGCTGACAGCTGTTAGAAAGTCAGATGAAATTCGAAAGCTATTTGGTAAAATATATCTTGAAAGCATTGATATGGTTGAAACCATTTTCATTAAAGCCCAGGAAAGTGGTGAAATTCGAAAGGATTTGGATCCAAGAAAAATTGCACTTTTAATGATCACCTCATTTGAAGGGGCAACATTACTTGGAGGACTAACCGAGGGATTTGAAATTACCAGCTTAGGACATGACATGTTTGAAACCTTTTGGAATCAAGTTAAGGCATAGTGAATCGTTAAAACATCAGGGCGCTAAGCGCTCTGAATTTTGAAAGAGAGCATACCGACGGTCGGTCTTTTTTTAGGAAATTTACATACCGACGGTAGGTTTGTGGATGGGAGGGCAACATGGAACAATCAGTACTCTTAAGTGCTAAGGGTTTGGTAAAGCACTTTAAAATGGGAGAGGTCACCGTAAAAGCCTTAGATGGTGTTGACTTTGAAATACTCGAAGGAGAATTCATAGTCATTTTAGGTCCGAGCGGCTCTGGAAAAAGTACCCTGTTAAATATGATAGGTGGAATGGACAGTATAGATAGTGGAACGTTAATATTCAAAAACAAGCCTGTTCATACACTGGATAAACACGGTCTTTCCTTGTATAGAAGGGACACAATTGGATTTGTTTTTCAGTTTTATAACCTGATTCCGAGCTTAAATGCTTTTGAGAATGTGGCATTGGCAGCTCAAATATCAAAGCGTGGTCTAGATGTGGCTCAGACACTTGACAAGGTCGGCCTGTCAGATAGAATGGATCACTTCCCGTCACAGCTTTCTGGCGGACAACAGCAGCGTGTTGCAATGGCAAGGGCGATTGCAAAAAAATCCAGATATTCTTTTATGTGACGAACCTACTGGTGCACTTGATTCAGAATCGAGTGATTCAGTCATGAAGCTGCTTAAGGAGATCAACAAAGCGTATAATAAAACAATTATTGTCATCACTCACGACGACGACATTGCACAGCTTGCTGATAGGGTATTTCACATTAACGATGGAAGATTAACACATATAGAAAAGAAGTCTTGAGAGTGGGTGAAGAAATGCTTTTGAAAAAAATGATGAGGGATGTTTGGAGTCAAAAAGGCACTTATATTGCATGTGTCATGATCATGGTTATTGGCCTTATGACATTCAATCTCTTTTCAATAGGATATGACAATTTCAGCTACTCAAGAGACGTTTACTATAAAGAAATGAACTTTGCAGACGGATTTGCAAATGTAAAAGGTATGCCAACATCTGAACTAAGAAAACTTGAAGCGCTGAAAGAAATCAAAGTCATTGAAGGGCGACTCATCAAAGATGTTCGAATCATTCAAGATGATCAGGAAGGCAATGCATATTTGAGACTCATAAGTTTTGTGCCAGAAACGAATGATAGTCTCAATCAATTTGAGTTACAGTCTGGTGGAATACCAAAGAACGGTAAAAATGAGATAGTTCTAGATAGTAAATACTATGACGCAACAAATAGAGGTATAGGTGACAAAGTCTCAGTTGCAGCAGCGGGGCGGGTTGTTGACTTAACGGTGACTGGTAGCGGTCGCTCGCCAGAGTATATTTACGCATTAAGAACAGATCAAGATTTATACCCAGACCCTGAGCGATTTGGAATTGCCTTTATATCATATGACGCAATGAAATCCATACTTCAATCAGGACAATCAGTAAATGATGTTAGCTTTGTTCTTGAGCCAGACTTTTCATATAAAGATGCTGAACACGCTCTAAGAGATAGACTAGAATCATTCGGTCTTATGGACATACGTGCTCGAAAAGATCAGAAAAGTCACCTGCTCCTAAAGTCAGAGATTGATGGCATGAAAGGTATGGCAATGGCAATGCCAATTGTGTTTTTAGGTGTTGCAGCAATGATCATGATAATTATGCTAAAGCGACTTGTTGAAAAACAACGTGGACAGATTGGTGTATTTAAGGCGTTTGGTCTAACCGACGCTCAAATCTTGGTACATTATTTAGGATATGCACTTCTTATTGGGTCTACAGCTGGAATAATAGGTGCGGGAATTGGAAACATTCTTGTAAGACCGTTTACAGAGATGTATAGGGCCATGTTTAATATGCCCTTAGCCACACCTGACTTTTCCATAAAGTATGCACTTATAAGCCTTGGTATATCACTTTCATTTTCTATACTTGCAGGCTATCAAGGTGTTAAATCAACCTTGAAGATTGAACCTGCTGAGGCAATGAGACCTCCAGCACCAGCAGCTTCTAGTGGCACGGCGATTGAAAGAATGAAATTTTTATGGTCGAGATTGACAATGATCAGTCGAATAGCCATTCGCAATATGTTTAGGAATAAAGGCCGTACTGCATTTGTTCTTATTGGTGTTGTGGTGACATACGCAATTTTAGGCATGCCGTGGGCTATGAAGGAAAACATGGACATTATGATTTATAGCCAGTTCGATAATGTTATGGTCTATGACATGAAGGTTGATTTGTCCAGTCCTGTTCTACAGAAACATGCAGTTTCAGAGGTTATGCAAACCGCAAGTGTTGAGTATGCAGAACCCCTTATGGAAGTACCAGCAGTTTTTTATAATCAAGGTCAAAAGAAGGAAGTTATAGTACTTGGAATTCAGGAGGAAAGCAACTTGTATCATCTGTATGACAAGAATGGTCAGAGCTATGCGTTACCTGAAAACGGTATTATTCTATCGGAACAGCTTGCAGGTAAGCTCGGTGCGGATATAGACGATGTACTACTTATGAAAAGTCCGTATGCTAAAGATCCTAAAGAAACCGTAGAAGTGGTAGTGGATCAAATTATTCCTCAATACTTAGGCCTAAATGCATATATGGATGAAACAAAACTAAGTGAATTATTAAACCAACCAAGGTTTAGTACATCAGTGATTGCAAGAACTGACAGTGTGGGTGTAGATAAAATTCGTGAAAAGTTCAATGAATCCAGCATAGTTTTTGGAGTAAACTCGTCTGAAGAACTAATGGAAAAGTATGCTGAAATGATGAACATGATGATTGCCATGCTCGGCATTTTTATAACAATTGGAATACTATGTGGTTTTTCAATTATGTATGCATCATCAATGATCACGGTATCTGAGAGAAAAAGAGAGTTGGCGTCCATGCTTGTTATTGGACTGAACTATTCAGAAGTGAAGCGTGTTCTTTATCTTGAGCAGTGGTACACCGCCTTTGTCGGTTTTATACTTGGCATACCCGTTTTAAAAAAAATGATGGTTACAAGTATGTCTGCCATGATGGCAAATGACGTTTATAAAATGCCAACAGAAGTGTCAGGATTTTCATTTGTGTCTGCGGCACTTCTAACAGTTGTTTCAATTGTTCTAGCGCAGTGGAGTCTTGGGAAAAAAGTGGAACAGATCAAGCTTGTAGAAGCATTGAGTATTAGGGAATAGTGAGGCGATTATTATGAATAAAAAATGGATAGTAGGAATTGTAATTGTTATTTTAATTGGTGTAGCTCTATTTGGATTTGGATCACAGCAGGCAGTTGCGGTTGAAACAGTAGAGATAAAGGGAACAGTGTTTACAGATTCTTTTCGTGAAGACGGTATTGTATATGCCAAAGCTGAGCGTCCAGTTTATTCAGAAACTAGTGGAATTGTGGAGGACATTCATCTTGAAAATGGTGATGAGGTTCTGGTGGGTGACATTATTTTAGCCCTGGACACAAAACAGCTAGAGCTTAGAAAAAAGGCAGTACAAGGTCAAATAATGAGTATTGAAGGTCAACTGGCAGCTGAAGGTGAAAAAGTGAAATCGCCTGACTTGTCAGCCCAGAAAAACATGGTTAACATTGCAAAAGCTAACATGGAGCAGAGTCAGATTGACTTAGAAAGATCAAAGACACTACTAGATTCTGGAGCAATTAGTGTGAGCGCTTATGAAGAGGCTGAGAAGATATTTGACAGCTCTGTGGAAACATATAACATGGAAGCTTCCAGATTAAGTGGACTAACAGCTCAGAATACAGTTGGTGAAGGCACATCAACGTTTTATAGTGGGCAGTTAATGCAGCTTCAAGCAGAATTAGAAATTATTGAAGATCAAATTGATAAGAGCGTTGTACGTGCGAAAATGAAGGGGACAGTTTCAGCCCTAACAATTAAAGAAGGGGAAGCTGTACAGCAAATGACTGCTGTTGCAAACATTATTGACGACAATCAGATCAAAATAGAGTCCCTTGTTCTTGCTGAGGATACACCTGGACTTGAGTTGTCACAAAGTGTCCAAATTGTACGCACTAGAAAAGGTATTGAAGAGGAAATTGAAGGGAAAATAGTTAAAATCGATCCTGTTGCCTCAGAAACGGTTTCTGCTCTAGGGCTTAAGGAACGACGTGTTCTAATTACAGTGGTTCCAAATACAGATACTGATTATACTTTAAATCTAATTCACGGCTCCGATGTAGATGTTGAGTTTATAGCCTATAAGTCGGAACACGCTTTGGTGGTTCCAAAGTCATCGGTCTTTCCAACAGAGTCGGGTGATGCTGTTTGGTTGGTAAAAGACGGCGTCATTAGCCTGAATCATATTGAAACGGGTTATGAAGCTACAAGATATATTGAAGTTCTTTCTGGCCTCGGGGAGGGGGATCATGTTCTCAAAAACTACGATACTGAAGGCATTGCAGATGGCGCAAAGGCCAAACCAAGTAATTTATAAAATTGTATTTCAAATTGAGACCTAAACTGATAAAATAAACTTGAAAGTTCAAGGGTAGGATATCGGGAGGGCAAATGGATTTTAGAGTTTTAAGAGAAATAGGAATGATCGCACGTTGTGTAAACACAATAGCAGATGCAGAATACAGAAGGTTCAGCCTTGAAAAAGGTCAATTTCTCTATGTTGTTCGCGTGTGTGAATATCCTGGGATCAATCAAGAGACATTATCAAATATGCTTAAAGTAGATAGAAGCACAACTGCCAAAGCTGTAGGCAAGCTTATAAAGCAAGGATATATGAGAAAAGAAAGATCAGAAAAAGATAAAAGATCTTACAAACTGTTTCCAACACCAAGAGCGAGGCAAGCATATGATGTCCTTAGAAATGTTGAGGATAAAGCTGCTGAAAGTGCGCTTAGTAATTTCTCAGATGATGAAAAAATGATGGTTTTGACGCTTCTTGCAAAAATGAGAAAGAATGTAGAACAGGACTGGGAAACTATGAAGGCTGGCAATAGACAATACGTTGCCGAACTCCCTAAAAACTTCGAATTACCAGAAGAAGAGTAAAAAAAAAGCCCCCTTTGATAGGGTAGGCTCATCAAACTATAAGTAATAATTATTCTTGCCTGAAGAGCGTTTCGTCTTTATCAATCATTGAGTTGACAATGTCGAGTGCGATGCAGGCATTCATTTTTTGTGTGTCAACTTCCATTTGATTGATTTCTCTTCTAGAAAAAGTGTTAATGTTGTGATCGGTAGTACCGCATTCCGCTTCTAGGACAGCACGTCGTTCTTTTAAGTTAATTATTTCATCGAGAAGTGCTTTTTTATTCATAAACTCACCTCCTCTTATATATAATTTCTACCCGACAAATAGGAAAACAAGCATAATTTTTACCCTCTCTAAATCGATTCTAATCATATTTTAAAGGTGGTCTTAAAATGAACATAAAACTATGCTCTAAAAGGCAAGGCATATTGACTCTGGCTACAGAAGATGGTTACCTAAGAACTATGAAAAACTGGGAGTTTGCAGCCAAGACTGATGGCAAGATCAAGACACTTGAGTGCTTTAGAACATTTCTTTCCAAACAGGTATTGAGTTGGGAGGATAGTGACTCTAAAAAAACTCAATCTGGCTATTGGTGCCTTGTCGAAAAAAGCTGAATTCAAAAATACATAAGGACTTAGAACATGACACAGTTCAAGTCATTAAAACCACTGGACTCGATGAATGGAAGAGTGCATATACAAGAGAACGGTCAATAATTCTCCCTGTAAATAAGATTGAGGCGTATAATCCTGAGTCTTTAGAAAAATTATTGGCTCATGAAATATTTCATATTCTAAGCAGATATAATACCGAGGTACGTGCAAAGTTGTATGGAGTATTGGGGTTTGTGAATAGACAGGTAAATGAAAGTGACCATTCTGTATGTAAGCTTCGTCTTGTTAATCCTGATGCACTAGATTCTAATTGGGTGTTTCCAGTTGTATTAAATAATTTAGAAAAGTGGCTTATGCCGATTATTTTTCTAAAAGATGGTCGCCTTGAGTTTGATGCTGGGGATATTTTTGACCGAATAGCCTTTGAGCTGTATGAGGTGGATGCAAACTTAAAAAACGGGAGACTTATTAAGGTTTCTGATTCAGAACTCTTTAACAATAGGTTTGGGATGTTTGGATTCATGGCTCATCATCCAGAGGAACTTCTTGCAGAGGCATTTGTCGACTATATTTTTGATGAAAATAAACGTTTTATGAATACCGATTGGTATAGAGAATGCTGTGAAATCTTCAAAGAATTTCGAATATAGTAGAAATGTCACCTATTTGAAATCAATTTATTACCGTTTTGAGAGGAAGCTGTAACATACATATGCTAGACTCATATTGTACGAATACAATAACGGATTCATGGTAAATAGGAGAATGAATATGAATAAACTACTAAAAGTATTTATTATAACGGCTGTTTCAGTATCGGTTCTTGCTTTAGCAGGATGTACGGGGCAATCAGGAACTAACCAACAAGCTGATTCTGATGAGAATAAATCTATATCAGAAGAGTCAACAACATCTGAGAGTACACCCTCTGAAATAACAATAGAAAACATAACAAATGATCAATTGACAGAAATGACAGGCTTTGAAGTAGACTTTGCATCATATTTAAGCGATGAGCCTTCACAGATCACTTTCTTAAAAGAGATTGAAGGCGAAATGCAGGCAACATCAACAGTATCAGTTTTTAGTCACTCTGGTAACAGCGAAGATTCAACAGCCCTGTATATAATTGAGGAAAATGGATCAATTAAAAAATGCCAAGCTTGATGAGTTTAATGGGTCTATTAGCACAGAAGGATTCGATTTTGACTATATGTTTTACAGCTTTAGCAATATGCGAGAGAAACAACCAACAGAGGAGAGTCTTGAATACACAAATGATTCAAGAGACGCGTTTGAGTCGGAGTTAAAAAAAAGACTATGAAGGTCAGCCTTTGTATACGCTTCATGAAAAATTAGGTATTTACGTACCAGTGTATAAATACGAAAAGGCAAACTCGGATCTAAAACTGAACACTTATACTATTGTTAGCGAAGTTGGCTATACAGCAAGCACAGATGTAAATGTTGTTTATGATTCTGAAGGTACAATTAAGTTTCTCTACTTAGATGACAGCTATGGGCCAGGAAAATTTGACCCTCTCAAAACATTAGCAGAACAAAAGTAATTCATTTTGAATACAGGTGATTTTATTGCTAGGAATATCTAATGTTAAAACAGATGATGAAATAAAAGCGTGTGTAACATGTATAAATAATGCATTTGCAAATGTTGCATTGCAGTATAGTTTGACTATGGAGAACGCCCCAAATAATGGGGCGTTTCTTGGATTTGGTAAATTAAAATCAGAAATGTATAAAGGTCTAGAACTGTTCATGTATGTAGATAATTCTTCTGGACGTGTGCTTGGTACCCTTGGAGTGAAGAAAATTTCTGAACAGAAATGGGAAGCTTCAAGACTTTCGGTAGAACCATCTTTTCAGGGAAAGGGGATAGGTGCAGGACTTCTGTTATATTTAGAGAATCATATATGCAAGACAGTGACTGAAAATCCTAGTCAGAGTCGGACAAAAAACAGTAATGAAGAAAATATTACTTTGGGCTGTATAGCTGATGACCAAGGTTTAATAGGATTTTACGAAAAAAATGGATTCACAATAACAGCAGTAAAATCTTTTAAGAAACTACCACATAAAGTGTGTTTTATGAGTAAGAAGGTGAAAGTGTGAGACTCGAAAGACTCTTGTCCATAGTCATGTATTTACTGAATAGAAAAAGAGCGACTGCAAAGGAAATGGCTGAACACTTTGAAGTGTCAGTAAGAACGATACAAAGAGATATTGATGCTCTGAGTATGGCAGGATTCCCTGTTTATGCGTGGCAAGGGCGTGAAGGCGGTTACGAACTGCTTGATACCTTCAAAATGGATCGGAACTTTTTAACAGGGCAAGAGCTTGAGACACTTAGAACAGTACTTTCAGGCATTGAATCTACATATACTGACGACCGTATAAAGCGACTCATTTCAAAATTTGAGTATATGGACCATATAAAACCTGAATCATGGAACAACATTCAGAGCGGAATTATTCAAATTGATTTAAGCGGATGGGGTGGTCAAGAAAGTTTAAGTGAAAAGCTAGAAGACATGCGAAGTTCAATTGAGAATAGGCAAGTCGTAACATTCTCTTATGCGAATATGCGTGGTGAGCTTAGTCGTAGGAGCATTGAGCCTGCCAAATTGATTCTAAAGTCGAACAATTGGTATTTATTTGGTTATTGTTTGTCGAGAGAAGACTATCGTGTATTTAAAATTGGACGTATCGCGGATTTAAAGATCTTGAATACAAGATTTACTCGACAGCATGATAAAATACCACCTCAACTGAACGACACATATGAGGATGACACACGACCGTTAGTAAGGCTTGTTTTACGGTTTCATCCAAGTGTTCTTGGAAGAATAAGTGACTTTTTCGGACTGGAGCTTATAAGAAAAGACCAAGAGGGGTACTATATTATTGAGGTGACTTTTCCAGAAGACGAGTGGGTGTATAGTATGATACTTGGTTTTGGAGAACATGTAGAAGTTATTGAACCAGACCATATAAGAAAACTTGTAGAAAATAAGGTTCAAGCAATCTTATGTCACTATAAGGATTAGGGTAGAAAGAAAATTTTCGTTTTAAATACGACATACAGATGTCGCATTTACTGTCTTATACTATAAATATAGAGAGGCGCCTCTACTGATAACATTCAAGAATACTTATGGAATACACTGAAGCGGTACAGGGAGGAAATGAAAATGACTCAAATGAATGAAAAGTTTTGCCAAAGTTGTGGTATGCCAATGACAGAAGAGGGACTATACGGTCTTGAGGCAAATGGTGAAAAAAAGTAGTGATTACTGTAAATACTGTTATGCAGAGGGCAAATTCGTGACAGAGAATCTTTCAGTGCATGAAATGGTGGCAATTTGTGTGCCACATATGAAAGCACAAGGTTTTACAGAAGAAAAAAGCTACAGAAATGATGAATAACTTCTTGCCTACTTTGAAGCGCTGGAAGTAAGCGCTAGACTGTAAAAAAGTACTTCATAAAACATGGGATAAAAATAGCAGATCTGAAATTTCAGATCTGCTTTTTTATATATAAAATTATGCTATGAACTCATCATTATTGAAGAGCTCAAGTACTCTTTCGAGTGATGTACAGTCCATTGGCTTTGAAAAATAATAACCCTGATAAATCTCACCGCCAAGTGTCTCAACAACTCTAAGTTGTGAGGTTGACTCAATACCTTCAATAACATGACGGATTTCCAGCTGTTTGGCAAGGTTAATCATTGTTCCAAGAATTTTTTTAGATTTTAAGTCAGAGTTTATGTTTTTTAACAAACTGTTTATCAAATTTGACTTCATCAATATCTAAGTTCGCAAGATACTGCAAAGAGGAATATCCTGTGCCAAAATCATCAAGCGCGATTTCAAAGCCCAATGATTTAAATTTGGAGATATTTGCATTAGCAGACTCAAAGTCATTAATGAACACCGTTTCGCAAATTTCGAGCACAATCTGGCCATCGGGTATGTTATAGACCTTCTTTAGCTGTTTTAAAGCTCTGATAATTTCAGGACTTTGAAATTGGTCTTCAGATAAATTAATGGCGTATCTCATATAGTCATATCCAGATTGGTTGAGGTGCTGTATGATTTGGAAGCTTTTATCTATGACTGTAACACCTATGTTTTGCATGAGTCCAATACTTTCTGCAAGTGGAATAAAATCGCCAGGACTAAGAAGTTTCCCATCTTTGGTTTCCCACCGAATAAGGATTTCAGAACCGCTCATTTGTCCATTTTCTATATCGATTTGAGGCTGGAAATATAAACTCCAATCCTCATTTTTGGTTGCAGATTTTAAATTTTCACGAAATTGAGTTTCTTTTATAAAATCATTAAGAAGAGTTTCACTGTAGACTGCATGGCGGTCATCAACAGAGTGACTGGCAGTAGACATAGACAATTCAAGTTCACGCGTAATGCCGTCCACGTGTTTTCCATTAGAAATGGATGTGACCCCAATGCCAGCAGTCAGTGTAAATGGTAGCTCATTTGTAGTGGAATAGATTTGGAGTAAATGTTGAATTTTACTGCACAGGTCAAGGGCGGATGCCCGACTTGAGCCGTTATAGATAAAGGCAAACCGATCTCCTGTCATTCTATAAAGGGTGCTGTCTATAGGAAGAAACGCATGAATCTGTTCACTGAGTGACTTAATGACTTCATCACCTGAGTGGTATCCCATTAGTTCATTTATGCGCCTAAAATTATTCAAGTTAATAAGCCCTGCCCAAGATTCCCCTGATGACATGAGGGTTCTTTCAAGGTCCATTTCAAAGTGTCTTCGATTACGAAGTCCTGTATGTTCATCATAATGACTTGACTGATAGAGTGCATCATATGCTTTGTTAAGTTCGAATGTTTTGGTCTCAATATGATTCATATGTTCTTCAACAATACGACCGTAGTTGTCTAGAGCAATAAAGCCAAAACCATATAGTATGAGCGGAACGCTGGCTAGTAGAAAAACTTGTACCAATTCTGAAGGGTGCAAGTCTGAAAAAATTAAGCCAATAACCTGGAGTATAATGCCACCAAAAACATAGCTGGTACCAATATAATTATCTGGATTAAACTGTATGAATTTGTGGAACAATATGAGTCTAACACTTAAAAAAAATGAGTAGACCGGATGAAATCCATAAGAATAATCGGCTTAACTCTGGAGAGTATACATAATTGTGAAAGAGACTTATGAGCGTAAATACAGTCAAAAAAGAAAATGCTGTTTTTTTTGAGTTTGGGCACCTACTTATTATTTTTCTAAGATTATGAAAGGCGGTGGTCAAAATCAAGAATATTAGGGCTGTGAAACTCATAGTAAGAAATGACGATTGCATAAAAAACTGTTTTAAGTAAGGCAGCAAAAATAGCGCACTAACACTATACCAAGCAAGTGAAGCGATCTTCAGCCTTGTGGATGTATCAGTACGCTCTGTGTTTCTATCATCTAGAAGAATATACAGATATGATGCCGAACAGGCATTCATAATGGTTGCAATTCCAATCCAAATCGTTTCCATGGAATCCTCCGCAATTGGTCTGTTGCGGTCATCATATCATGAGTGAAAAATTTATGTCAATGAGATAATGGTTATGTTTTATATTTGGTTAATGATTTACATAAAGGAATTAAGCTAAAAACTAAGATAAAGCTTATGATTTAACTTAAGATCTAGCTTATGATAGAAACATAATAGATTCATACGGTTTTAAAGTTAATAAATTCCCTTTAAGAGTAAGTTTTTTATAGTTATGAATAAGTGTTTTATTGTTTTTTATGCTATTTTCAAGGGTTACGTGAAGCTCAGAGGTACCAAAATTATTAAAGCAGTATAGGGTCTCAGAATCTGTGAAGCGTTTGTAAGCAAAAAGGTCTTTAATATCTTCATAAATTAGCTCAAACTGTCCGTTGGTGAGTACGTCATAAGTTTTTCTCATATTAATGAGCTTTTTATAGTGATGGAAAATAGAGTCCAGGTCACCTACTGCCTTTTCAGCATTAATATCAACATAGTTTGGATTAAGGTTAATCCATGGTTTGCCATTCGTAAATCCTGCATTGTCACCAGAGTTCCACTGCATTGGCGTTCGTGCATTGTCCCTACCAATTTGTTTCATACTTTCTAGAGCGGAGTCATGAGAAAGACCTTTTTCTCTGCCAAGTGTATAGAAGTTCAGAGACTCGATGTCCCTATAGTCTTCGAGTTTTTTCGAACCCTACGTTTGTCATACCAAGCTCTTCACCTTGATATATATATGGTGTGCCTTGGAGTCCATGAAGAAGTGTAGCTAACATTTTTGCAGACTGTACTCGGTAGACCTGATCATTACCCCAATAAGACACAGAACGCGGCAAGTCATGGTTTCCAAGAAATAATGAGTTCCAACCTTGACCATGCAGGCCTGTTTGCCAATCTTTAACGACTTGTTTAAAGGCGTGTAAATCCAAAGGAACTGTGTTCCACTTGTTTCCGTCTTTCCACCTCAACATGATGTGGTGGAATTGAAAGACCATTGAGAGCTCTGAACCGTCTGGATTTGAGAATAGTTTTGCAGAGTCAATATCTGCACCCCAACACTCTCCAACTGTTAAAACGTCTTTGTTTTTATATGTCGCCTTGTTCATTTCTCTTAAATACTCATGTAGATTCGGGCCATTGTCCGTTATCTTTTCATCGGGGACCTTCCCAACTAAGTCAATAACGTCCATTCGAAAGCCTGCAACACCCTTGTCCAGCCACCAGTTCATCATTTTATAGACGGATTTTCTAACATTCTCATTTTCCCAGTTTAAGTCGGGCTGTTCTTTGGCAAAGAGATGCATATAGTACTCATCACTGTCTTCGTCTAGCGTCCAAGCAGGCCCGCCAAATATTGAGTCTAAGTCATTTGGCAGTGTGCCTTTGTTTTCTCTCCAAATGTAGTAATCCCTGTAAGGGCTGTTCACATCGGAAACTGCGCTTCTAAACCACTCGTGCTGATCAGAAGTATGATTAACCACAAGATCCATTATAATTTTAATATTTCTACTGTCAGCTTCTTCTATAAGTCTATCCATATCATCCATGGAACCGAACATGGGGTTTATATCATAATAGTCGGAAATGTCGTATCCGTTGTCAGCCATAGGTGATCTGTAGACAGGGCTAAGCCAAATGACAGTAATACCAAGGTCCGCTAGGTAATCAAGCTTTTCAATAATGCCTGGAATATCCCCAGTGCCAGATCCTGTTGTATCATTAAAGCTTGCTGGATATATCTGATAAACACATGCTTTTTTTCCACCAATTACTCATATTTAACACCTACCTGTCATGAATTGTTGTATTACTTCCTATAAAAAGTGTAAAATTTATATAGAGATTTATCAAAGGTGTTGATTACACATGAGGAGGTGAACCATTGATCGTAAAAGAAGAACATGTTGTTGTTTATGATATTTTTGATCGAATGGGGAACATAATTCAAGACCTGAACAACATATCTAACTATGTGAAGGATGGCTGGCAGCTTCCAAACTCCCTGCAAAGTGTACTGGGCAAGATTTATAGGTACGAGGGATACTCGGTTTCTGAGATTTCAAGAATATATGATATAGATCTTAAGAATACAACGAAATACGTTAATGAACTCGATAAAAGAGGATTAATATACAAGGAAAAACAGGGTAAACAAAAGATACTCAAGCTTACAGTAGAGGGACGGCAGTTACATAAAGTCCTATCGGAGGAAAAAGGTGAGCTTCTGGATAAACTCCTAGAAGTGATTGGCACAGAAAATATTGAAACAACTGCAAAATCTCTTAAACTTATGGCTGATCAAACCCATAAGTTTTATGAGACTGTGAAAGATAAGGAAACAGAAAAGAAGGAATAGTAGGTAAACTAATCTGAAACTGAGGTGGTTCCATGTTTAGCACCAAAGCAGAAATGATGAATAGAAAAGCTCAAAACTTTGATAGCCAACCAGAAAAGGTTCTTTCATCCCTAACTATTGAAAAGGGTGAGACCATAATGGACCTAGGTGCTGGCGGTGGTTACTATTCCATAAGATTAAGTGAGGCAGTTGGGGAAAGTGGAAGGGTGTTTGCTGTAGACACAAACAGTGAAATGCTTGACTATATGGACAACTATATTGACCTGCTTCAAAAATCAAACGTTGAGACAGTTCGTACAAAAGGCGGAGTACCAGACGTTCCGGATGAAAGTTGTGATTTGATATTTGCTCGAAATGTGTTTCATCATCTTGATAATCCGACAATGTTCTTTTTTAGCACTAAAAAGTAAGTTAAAGCCTTCAGGGCGTATTGCAATACTTGACTATAAACCAACAAACGGGTTCAGTTTCATATCACTTTTTAAACATCATACAGATGAAAATGATATTGTTGAGTCTCTTGATGTTGCAGGATTTAAACCATTAAAGAAATTCGACTTTTTAAAAAAAGCAGTCTTTCACAATCTTTGAAAGGAAGATAGAAGATCAATGATACAGAATGTAATTTTTGACCTAGGCAATGTTCTCCTTAGATTTAGACCTGACAAACTAATAATGGACATGTACGGCGATGAGACTGTAAAAAAGGCACTTATGAAAGCGGTCTTTAAAGCGCCTGAATGGAAACTCATGGACAATGGCACCATGACGGAAGCAGAAGCGACAGAGGCTTTCGTAAAACATGATCAAGATCATGAAAGTCAAATTCGTGAGATTATGAAAAACTGGACAAAGGCAATAACACCGATAGAAGATCATATTGATATTGTTGAGGATATGAAAAAACGCGGTTTAAAGTGTTACATTCTTTCCAATTTCCCGAAAGATGCATTTGAGAAACAGCGAGACAGGCATGATTTTTTCAAACAGTTTGATGGTGGTGTGGTGTCAGCTTATGTACATCAGTTAAAACCTGATGACAATATATATGAAAGTTTGATGTCAAAGTACGATCTTAGGCCTGAAACTTGTTTGTTTTTAGATGACATGAAAGAAAATATTGAAGCAGCAAAACGACTAGGAATGTATGGTATTCAAGTTACAGCAGAAATAGACTTAAAGGCAGAAGTTAACACCTATCTGGAGGAAAAATAATGTTTTGTATTGAGAATGAGTTTATCAAAGCAAGTGTAAAAAAGTCTGGTGCTGAGCTTTGTTCACTTGTGAGAAAGTCTGATGGAAAAGAATACATTTGGCAGGCAGACCCATCTTTTTGGAAACGCCACGCGCCAACCCTTTTTCCTGTTGTTGGCACTTTAAACCCTAAGAGGAATTTGAGTATGGGACGTCATGGATTTGCTAGGGACATGGTGTTTGAATGTATAAAGAAGAGTGAAACAAGTATGGTACTAGAACTCAAAGCCAACGAAAGTTCAAAGGCAGTATATGCCTATGATTTCATATTACGTCTTAAGTTTTCTCTTGAAAAATCCATTTTACATATTGGCTACGAGGTAATTAATGAAGGCACTTTAGAAATGCCATTTTCAATAGGAGCCACCCAGCATTTAATTGTGATCTTTCTGGCGGAAAGGTTGAACTAGAGTTTGAACAGAATGAACCATTAAAATGTCTTCTTTTAGACTTGGAAAAAGGACTATTAAATGGCCAATCTGAGATGTACGAAATGAAGGGTAGAACACTACCTATCAGACCTGAAACCTTTGACAAAGATGCTTTGGTTTTCAAAGGACTTAAGTCAAAGTGGATAAAAGTCCTTGATCCGGCAACTGATACCAAGTTGAAGGTTACATACGATGGATTTCCATACATGGGGATTTGGTCTCCAAAGGCGCCTTTTGTATGTATAGAGCCTTGGTATGGAGTAACAGATAGCTTGAATGACAAAGGGCCTCTTCAGAACAAAAAAGGAATCATAGTTCTTGAATCTGGTGAGCGATTCCATGCTGTTCATGACATTGAAATATTAGACTAAAATGTAACAGACACACCTGTAGTGAAGGACATTTCACTACAGGTTTTTTATTGTCTATGGGGTTAAGAAATTCATATTGTACCCATAATCAAGACAATTATAGAAAGTCGAAATTTGGGGTATATAGTAGATGTAGAAGTGCGATTGTTTCATGAAAAGCATTAGGCTTTATGGAAAGGAGGACTCTCGATGAAGAAACATTATGAAATTCAGAGTCAAAATACCATGAGTCAATGGCCTATTATGGTGAAGCGACCAGAACAGATTCCGGACAGTTTCTGTGAAGCGCTTGATGCAGAGTTTGGAGCAGCTTGGCCATATTCTGTATTCATTCCACCTACAAAGTGGGATGCAGCAGGCAAGCGACCGAAGGTATTTACAATGGTAGAGGATGGCATAATGTACTTTGAGGATATGAAAACGGAGGTGAAGCAAGTATTTTATCCGTTTAAGGACATTCTCTACGTTGAAATTGGGCGCATGCTGTTAAGCTCATGGATGACAATTCATGGTATGGTTCACGGTCAATATCGACAGTCCACTATTAGTTATAACACCGTTAGAGATGATTTGTTTGATCCGATCATTGATAAGATTAGAGAACAAATTTCTCCTGATGAGGCCTTGCTTGAGGGGCACAATGGTGAACGATTATCAGATCTTAAGCAACTAGACTTAAAATTCCTTAATTATACGAAACAGTCACTTCTTCCAGGAGAAAAAATCATTAACATTATATATCAGCCAAAGGCTCATGACGAACACGGTAGGAGTATGGAAACAATGCCAGAACATACTCATGCGGTTGTCTTAACAGATAATGAATTGATTCTGATCAAAGAGGACAACCACCAATACAAAAATGTTCATAGTAACTATGGTGTTGTAAAAGATTTTATTCCACTCAATCATATTTCAAGACTGAGTACTGATACTGTAGAGTCATATCTACAAATGCATGTTGAAGTGAATGAAAAAGATGAGCTTGACCGTGTATTTACAGACGATCAGTCTGACAGAGTGAAGCAGTTGATTAGTAAATTTAAGAAATTAATGCATTAGTTTATAGTTGAGATGCAAAAAAACCCGCTGTACTGGCGGGTTTTACTTGTGTCTTGATTTTTGGCTGGTATTAGTCTTTCTTAAGGAATGAACCTTGCATTAGGAACTCAAGGACTTTTTCGCCCTCTTCAGCATTTTCCACTTCAACAATAATGTTGTTTGGGTGTTCCTTAACGATATACATTGAACCAATTATTGACTTTGCATTAACTTTAATTTCGCCAGACTTTAGAAATACCTGACCAGTTAGTGTTGTTACGAAGTTGACAAACTTCTCAATATCTTCGATTTTAATAAATTCCGCTCTCATTATGAGACCTCCTTCAAATACTGTGAATCTGCAAATTGATGTTTCATTGTTCCGTATAAGTCAATGGTTAACCATTTGTTTAATCACTGACTTATGCGGAACACGTACATATGCAGATCAAAACGCAATTAGCTTTTACACTGTTAATATATCACTGTTTCAGTGAAATAAATACCCCTCAGGAAAATTAGGAAACGTTTCGCTGAAAAAAATCGTAAAAAATTTAAGAGTTTTTAGACAAAATATGAGAAATTTGATAGAATAAAATTAACATTAAAATTAATTGAACGTTGGGAGTGTGAAAAATGAAGCTCATTCAGGTACAAAAATCAGATGAAATTTTAGAGTATCTAAAGCTAAATAACATTATTAACCTAAATATTATTGGGAAAATTGAAAACAACAGTGAACTTCCAATCTATACAGATAACCCCAAAAAGCCAAATGGCGTCTTAGTGATAAGTGGATACATGCATTATTTATATACAGAGTCAGATGCTTTTATAGATGCGGTTCTGAATCAACATATGAAAGAGGGCTTTTTCGGATTTTCGGGTCTAGACATTAAGATCGCTGAAAAAATAAAGTCTAAAAATATTGTTCAGTGGAATAACCGCTGCTCAATCTACACATACAATGAAAAGCAGATCAGTTTGGTTGATGGGGAGTACGACCTTAGACCGATTGACTTAACCGACGCTAAGATTGTAAATGAGTTCTACGAATATAGCAATCCTGGCTCTCTTCATGACATAGAACGAGATATAAAGTTTAGACCTTCGTCTGCTGTATATGTAAACAATGAACCAGTTTGTTGGGTTCTTGTTCATGAAGACAACTCCATGGGCATTATGTACACAAAAGAAGAACACAGGCGAAAAGGGCTTGCAGAGGTTGTTTCAAGAGACTTAACAAGACGAATGATTGAGATAGATCAAATACCTTACCTTCAAATTGTGGATGGCAATACCAAGTCACATGGTTTAGCGAAGAAATGTGGCTATGAAAAGTTTGGTGACTGTGAATGGTTTGGCATTATAACAGGTCATCCTAAAGAGATTTCAGAGGGTGGTAAAGAAGTTCTAAAATCATTTGAAGAGGCTTATGGACACCCTAGGTTTACACAGGAACAGGAGCTTGAAGTTGAATACTTTATACTACATAGACAAGAAGAGGTAGACGAGAGCTATTCGGTTAGAGTTCTTGGAAAAGATGATGTTTTTGATGACTGGTCAAACTTGATTGAGCCGATTTGTGGCGTTACCCGTCCAAGTGAGACTATGGAAGCTTGGCTCATTGAGCTAAATGGCACTGTTATTGGAGCGGCTCTATTGCAGGTTGCTGAGGATCCTGAAGATTATATGTTGCATGCTTTTGAGTTAACAGAAAATGCGAATATGAAAGATGCTGTACACACATTAATTGCTAAAGTGAAAGAAAAAAATAAGTACTTTGTGTGTACTGTAATTGAAAAGGAAAAAAGTTTTGCTTACGAAGCGGCATCCTTCATAACAAATGGACCAATTGAGGTGTAATCGAATTAAATTTTCTTGTTTTATAGAAACCACTAAAAAACCATTGTCACCGATTTGAAAAGACTTTCTAATCATGATTTGTTACGATGTTTCCGACAGTGAAATAGGAGGCATTATGAGAAAAAATCAGATTAAAAAGGTTGGAATTATCCTTGCAGCTTTGATGCTTGCTTCGGGATGTTCTAATGCAAATGAAGTGAATCAATCAAACCAAACAAATATAGAAACGGGTTCTGTACAACAAGAGATGGATCAGTCACAGTCAAAAAGTGCGGTTGCAGAGTCCATGAAAGCTGTTGTTGAAAGTGAAACCTATACGTTTGAGTCAGAAAAAATATCAATTGATTTGAATTTGCCAGTGGTGAAAATAGGTAACGCTACCGATCTTGATGGAACGAGAGTTCTACAAAAACCATTCAAAGATGAAATTAACCGAGCAATGACAGATGCGGATTATTGGTCTGCCCGTGAAGAAGCATACGAACCTAGAACGCTAACGGGGCGTTTTGAAGTCATTTATGAGGACGAGGATATAGTTTCAATTCTTCCCCAAATTAATGAGAACAACTGGATGACAGCGGTGACACTTCAAAAGAAATTTGGTTCTGAGCTGGGCTTTAAAAATCTACCTAATTCAGAGTTGTTCTGGAATAGAATGAACAAAATTTCGCTAGAAAAAGGACTGGAGAGTATTAGTATTGAATCAAGACCTATGGTCTTTGGTCAGTTTTATGTGACTGAGTCAGATTTGGTATTTAATATTCCTGAGTGGTATAGAGGTGAAAGCGGGATCGGAAAACTAGAAATTCCACTTGAAGTCTTGGAAATTCAAAGAGGCGATTTACTTGTTGAATATGAAACGGTTGTGAATGTGGGTTCTAAACAGTACAAAGTATCATTACCCTATTATACATTTGCAGGAGAAGTCCCGATCTTTACCAGTGAATCAGACCCTAAATTGGCAATAGAATTATCGGAGTTTATGGAAACACAAATTGTCATGAACCAGAAGCTAATCGAGGATGATGCGAAAAGTGTAGCTGAATCAAATAAGGAGGATGGGTTTACCTATCCGCCTGAAATTCATAATGTTCAGTTTGACGTAAAAAGAAATGATTCATCTTACTTAAGCACATACATTACGTATTACTCTTACACAGGTGGTGCCCACGGGAACCACTATGACGTGGTCTATACATTTGATACAGAAACTGGAAAAATGGTTGAACTTAAAGATTTATTCCGTGAAAATATAGATTATATTGAACAAATCAATGGACAAATCAATGAACAGATTTCTAAGATTCAAGAGGAATACAGAGAAGATCAAGACAATCAAGAGGGCGACTGGGTACCTTACATGGGGTTTGAGACTATAGCTGAGAATCAAAACTTCTACTTAACAAATGATTCCTTGGTTATTTTCTTTGATTTGTATGAAATTGCACCATATGCATCTGGGATTCCGACTTTTGAGATTCCTTTTTCGAAGCTTGAAAGTGTTATGAAATTATAATAAATACAAATAGCAAATTATACTACAATTAAGAAAGAAGAATACACGTCCACCATGACGTCAAGTGGTGGACTTTTTTTTATGGTTGCCTTCGGATTTGGGTATGAACTTAGTAAACATTAAAGTAAGAGGTGAGGATTATGATTAGTGACAGTAAAAAAGAATATAAATCTAATGCAAGCTGTACCTGTCGTGGTCATGATTCTCGTGATTCTTGTTTTGATTTATACGCTTGTCTTATATAACAACGAAACGGACTCTGCAAAACATGATTTTATTGAAATTGGCTCAAAGTTGACTGGACAGTCTGCAAATGGCATGGAAATGTGGCTTGAAGACCAAGTTAGAATGTCGAGTTTAATAGCGGAACATCCGACCATTATCAATTTGTTACGCGATCCGCTTAATCCTGTGATTCGTTATGAAACAAGACTTCTACTTGAAGGCATAAATAATAGATACCCCTATTATGAAGTATTGCCAATTGCACTCTTTACAGAGGAGTCATTGACTGTGATAACTCAAAAAGAACAAGTGAGCGTAGAAGGTGGAGAATTTATAATTGATTCAGCTGGTGGAAATGTCATAGGCAAGGGTGGTTATAACTTTAGTTACATTGATGCTATAGCAAGTGGAAAATCTTATTATATAAGCGAAATTTATCCCAGTATTAATAGTGGTGAACCTATTATAGCCATTAGTCATCCAGTCATTCATAATGATGAACTACTTGGAGCGGCAGTTGTTGCACCAAAAATTGATTATTTCTCGTCAAGATTTGTTGATACTGCTCAGTATGGGGATACTGGATACATGCTGGTTGTGGATGGTAGAGGTCTAGTTGTGTCTCATCCCGATCATAATCATATTATGAAACCATATGAGCAGCAAAAGCCTGAAGTTCAGCGCATAATAAATAGAATACTAGCTGGTAGAACTTATTTTCGTGACATTTATGAAGAGGCAGATAAAAGTTACTATGTTAAACGTGTGACTGTTGATTCTGATCATCAACCATATGAATGGTATATGGTGTTCACTATGGAGAACTATGAGATATACAACAATGCAGACAAATTACTTCAAATATCAATTAGCCTTCTTATTGGAGGATCCGTTTTAATTGGTGTTTTACTGTATTATTATACGAAGTCCTTTGAAGGTAAGGTTAGAGAGTTGCAACAACTTGAAATGAGTAAACAACTCGAAGTTGAAGTTGCGGCGCGCACAAGTCATTTAGCTGAAATGGCTATTCGTGATGGTCTAACAAAACTATATAATCACGATGCAACCTATAAGGCTTTAAGTGTTGCAGTTGGAGGTGCGCGGGTCTCATTACAACCACTTAGTGTTATAATGCTTGATCTTGATTATTTTAAAACACTAAACGACACCTATGGGCATCAGTTTGGTGACAAGGTGCTAAAGGAAACTGCAGACGTCATTCGCAGCACTGTGAGAAACACAGATATTGTAGGGCGATATGGTGGAGAAGAGTTTTTAGTTATTCTGCCTGGCGCCCCAAAAAAATCCGCAGTTGGATCTGCCAATAGACTACTTGAGGAATTAAGAGGAATTGATCTAGTGAAGGATTTGACTATTACTGCAAGTATGGGTGTAACCGCCTGGGTTGGAGAAGATGTTGATGAGCTTGTAGCTAGAGTTGACAAACTTCTTTATCAAGCAAAACGCAAAGGCAGAAATAGAGTGGAATCCACTCTTGAAGAAGATGTTTAGTTATATGAATGTATAATAACAGCCCCTAAGAAGTGTACACTTCTCAGGGGCTGTTTTGTTAGTGTGTATAAATTAAATAATGTGAGTTTTAATAAAGCAACTTTTAATAAAGCAACTTATATATGTCACGTATTTCATCACGTGATAACTGCGTATAGTTGTTTTGAAGCAGTCTTTGCTGGCCAGTAATTACACTATCTGCCCACTCCTCAATCTCAGTAGTTTTCATACCATATTCTCTTAGCGACTTGCCTTTAATGAGTTCACTAAGCAATTTGTTAAGCTCGCCCCATACCGACTCACTATCAACGTTAATCATTTCAGCAATCAGATCCCCCAATTTAGAGAGAACCCCTTCGGGTTTCTTTTCTGAGTATTTTGCGAAGACAGCCATGAAGAATTGGTAGTTGGCTTCACCATGAGGCACATGGTACGTTCCACCAAGAGGATAGGACAATGCATGAACCGCACCAACACCTGCATTCCCAAAGGCAATACCCGCCATAGTACTGGCAAGTAACATGTCTTTATGGTGTTCATGTCTCACGTCAGGTCCGGCTGTGAGAAGTTGCTGGTACACATCCAAAATCATTGATACAGATTCCATAGCAAGTGTTTGTGTAAAAGAGTTTGCCTTTGGCGAAACATATGATTCCACTGCGTGAATAAGGGCATCCACAGAGCTGAATAGATAGTTGTCGTATGGCAAATCTTTAATGAGTTCAGGGACTAGAATTGCATGATCTGGTATTAGAACTGGATCTGCGAGGCCCATTTTTGTAGATTTCTCGGGAACCTCCATAATAGAAATGTTTGTGACTTCACTGCCAGTTCCACAAGTTGTTGGAACACAAATAAGTTCATGGTCTTTCACGAGTTTCATTTTTCTTTCGAATGCATCTTGGGCGTTATTAATCCCCTTCAAAATAAGGATCTTGGATATATCCAGCACACTACCGCCGCCAATGGCTATCATTCTATCAAATGATGTTCTATTGGCATCAGAAATTAGGGCATCTATCTTTTTATTAGAGGGTTCACCTTTACCATAGTCATCATGGTAGATGAATCTACATGGTAGCATTAATGCTTCCAGTGAACGTTTATACATTCCTCGGCTTGTAAGAACCAAATCGTTTGATGTGATTTGGAAGGCTTCTATGAAAGCACTCAATGTGTCAAATCTATGTAATTCTGTTTGCATGCTAAAAAGTTTCATAAAAAGTCACTCCTTTTCTCTTTTCATAGATATTATCTCATATCAGAATCGTGGATTCAACGATTCACGGATCCCTCGTAAAATTCTGCAAATTTGAGTTTGTAAGCTGCACTTTAAATATGAAGAGATTTTTTGGACCACTGATTGGAAGGGGTGTAGAAATAAATTGTTTCAACGATGAAACAAGACTGCAAATTTAGGATAGGAAGATTTCATAATCGGGAAACTTTGTTAAAACTATAACAAATAAAAAATATTCTTTATGCAAGTAACTTCCATTACGATGTGTATTTTACCTATGTAGAGTTCGTAATACTCGTAAAAATCTTAAAAAGAGGGTTTAAATATACATCGCTTTGTGATATTTTTAACGTGAATTTACAAGGTGAAATGCCCAGTTTAACTAGAGAAAGGATGGTTTTATGATAATTCAAGTTTGTATTGGGAGTGCATGTCACTTGAAGGGCTCGTATGATGTAATTAAAACAATGCAGCGTGTCATTGACGAGGATGAACTTAAAGACAAGGTGACATTAAAGTCATCATTCTGTTTAGGAGAGTGTTCAGATGCTGTTTCAATACGAGTGGATGAAGGTCCAATAGAGTCTGTTATACCAACAGAAGCAGAAGCATTCATAAGAAGGCAGATCGGATTGGAGTAGTTATGAAGTTTATAGAATTTGATTCTAAAAAATGTGATTCGTGTTTTAAGTGTTTGAGGGTCTGTCCAACTAAGGCTATTGCTTTTTCTGGAACACGTAGGCAAATTGTCGATGATCTATGTATCAAATGTGGACTATGCCAGGCCCACTGTGGGCCAGGTGCCTTGAAAATCCACCTCGATATTAAACGTGTAAAAGATGTAATTGCATCTGGAAAACGTGTGGTTGCATCACTTGCACCTTCGTTTGTGGGTGCATTTAGAATGAGTGAAGCTGGCAAGATGGTTGGTGCTTTAAAGTCACTAGGCTTTGATCAAGTTGAAGAAACAGCTCATGGTGCTGAGATCATTTCTCGTCATTATGAAATGCAGATTCAAGGCTCTGATAAAGCCAATATTATTACAAGCTGTTGTCCCTCGGCAAACTACTTAGTTGAACATTATTATCCAGATGCTGTAGATAGTGTGATACCAGTTGTCTCACCAATGCTGGCTCATGGTAGAGATATTCGATCTAGATTTGGTGAAGATGTATACATTGTTTTTATTGGACCATGTTTGGCAAAAAAAGCTGAGGCAGTAGAAATAGGCGGGTCAATTGACGCGGTTATAACATTTACTGAGTTAGACGACTGGATTCGATCAGAAGGCATTGCTCTTGACGGTGTTAAGCCTATGCCATTCGACCATCCTGTGAGTCGCCGTGGCCGTGCGTATCCACTAGGAGGAAGTTTGTGGCGTTCGGATCTAAAAACGAGAATTAACCCCAAATACAAGTACATTCATGTTGATGGTTTTGAGTCATGTCAGTCTTTTTTAGATGCAGTATCAAATGAAGCGGTAAGTGGGTACTGTGCGGAAATTAACATCTGCTCTGGAAGTTGCTTAAATGGCCCAGATATGCCAGCTGGTGCACCAAGTTTTTATGAAAGACAAAGTTATTTAAGCGATTATGTAGACCGTTCATTAAATGAGATGGATGATTTATGTGACAGCGAGGAGTATCATACGAAGCTGAATGTAGACCTCGACGTGAACAGAGGCTTCACATCTAAACCAACAAATCTGAGTGTCCCAAGTGATGAGGCTATTATGGACATTCTTTTACAGATGGACAAATACTCTGATCAAGACCAGTTAAACTGTGGTGCATGTGGTTATAGCACGTGTCACGATAAGGCAGTCGCAGTATTTCATGGGTATTCAGACGTGGATATGTGTATGGACGCACTAAAGAAAAAAGCAGAAAGTTTGCAGTCAATCATCTTTGAAAACAGCCCAAATGCAATCTGTATTCTTGATGAAGAGCAACGTATAAAAGAAGTTAACCCGTCCTTCCATAATATATTTAATGAGCAGCGCATTAAACTTGTGAACTGGCCAATTTACGCTATTATGAGCGATGAAATTTTCCAAGAACTTTCAGAGTCTGAGGAAGTACGCATTAGTCGTAAAGTATACATGGAAATGGTAGATAGGTTCTTCTACTGCAATATAGTTAAGCTAGATGATGGTGACTTGTATGTGGGCATATTTACAGATATAACTGCAGCTGAGAAAAGCCGCACAGAGCTAGACCGTGTAAAAGAAGAAACTGTATCAGCTTGTCAGGAGGTTATTGAGAAGCAAATGCGTGTTGCGCAGGAAATAGCCAGTCTGTTAGGGGAAACAACTGCAGAAACAAAAATTGGTCTTAACAAGCTGAAAAGTATTGTTCTAAATGACAATGGAGGGATGTAAATGCTTCCAGATTCACATTACATAGATATTGCACATCATTCACTTAATAAATATGGTGAAGAGCTATGTGGTGACAAAGTTGAAATTTTTAAGTCAAATGACAGAATTATTGTTGTGTTGGCAGACGGTTTAGGCAGTGGTGTAAAAGCTAATATACTGGCAACGTTGACAACGAAGATTATGATTACAATGCTCGAGAACGGTGCAGAAATTCATGAAACAATAGAGACCATCATCAATACATTGCCAGTGTGTCAAGTTAGAAGGATTGGCTATTCTACTTTTAGTATCCTTGAAATAGATGCAAACCTGAAATGTAGAATTATTGAATTCGATAACCCACCTGTTTTTGTTAACAGAGGCATAGAATTCATGAACTCGACAAAGATGAACTCATTATTGGTGGTAAAAAAGTAAAAATCACAGAGCTGCCCCTTCAAATTGGAGACGAAATTACTTTATGTAGTGATGGTGTCATCCATGCTGGTGTCGGAAATATTCTTAATCATGGATGGGAATGGCATCATGTAGCTGACTTTTTAACAATGCAAAGAATGTCGTCTGCTGAAAAACTGAATAGGCGCCTTGTAGAAACCTGTGGCAAACTTTATGGAGACAGGCCAGGAGACGATACAACCGCTGTAACTGTTAAGATACGACGTCCAGAACGTGTGCAGTTATTTACTGGACCACCAGAGGACTCTAAACTTGATAATGCATTTGTGAAGGACTTTATGAAAAGTAGAGGGCGAAAGGTCATTTGTGGAGGGACTGCTGCGAATATATTCTCAAGAGAGCTTGGTCGCGAAATTGAAACAAGCCTTGATTATATAGATGCGAAAATACCTCCAACTGCAAAAATCAAGGGCCTAGATCTGGTGACAGAAGGCGTCTTAACCTTGAAGATGGTTCTTAACAAGCTAAAAGAACTGGATCATGGGTATGAGGAGCCAGTCTTAAACAAAGAGGATGGTGTGACCCAGCTTCTAAGACTTTTCTATGACGAATCAACACACATTCATTTTTGGGTGGGCAGAGCAATAAATCCTGCACATCAGAATCCAGATTTTCCAAATGAACTTGGTATTAAGGTTAATGTGGTCAAAGATATTGTGAAGCAACTTGAGAAAATGGGCAAGATTGTAACACTTCAGTACATGGTAGAACAATAGGTTGGTGAAGAAATGCGTAAGTTTGAAAATCAAGTCCAGTTCATTAAAAACGAAGTCATCCGTATGGTGGCAAGATTTGCGTTTGAAGATGCACTGGTAGAAAATATATCAAGTATTCCCCTAATGGCAAATCCTGGTCAAGATCCAAGATTCAGATGCTGTATTTACCACGAGCGTGCTATAACTGCAGAACGTGTAACTATGGCTATGGGTGGCAGACACTCTGAACCAGGTGTGATTGAAGTTCTTGAAAGTGCTTGTGATCAGTGCCCAGTAGAAAGATACATTATAACAGAAGCATGTAGAGGCTGTTTGGCTCATAGATGTAAAGGGAGCTGTCCAGTAGATGCGATTAGAATTGAGAACAACAAGGCTGTGATTGATTACTCGAAATGTGTTGAGTGCGGTAGATGTAAAGAAAGCTGCCCCTATAATGCAATTGCAGATGTCATGCGACCATGTAGACGTGATTGTCCAATGGATGCTATAGAGATCGATTCAAGAAAAAAAGCTGTTATTGATCATGACAAATGTATTGCGTGTGGCGCGTGTGTTTATAAGTGTCCATTTGGTGCTATACAGGAGAAATCAGAAATTCTTCCCGTAATAGAACGTCTAAGAAAAGGTCATGAAAATATGTATGCCATTGTGGCGCCTGCATTTGCATCACAATTTGATTATGCTGATTTAGGTCAAGTGATTCACGGCATTAAAAAACTAGGCTTCAAAGATGTGGTTGAAGTGGCTTTAGGAGCAGATTTAGTTGTGAAACATGAATCGGGTGAATTGATTGAAGCGATGGAAAACGAGTCGTTTTTAACAAGCTCATGCTGCCCAGGATTTGTGAACTACATTGAAATTAAATATCCTGAACTATTGCCTCATGTGTCTAAAACTGTATCACCGATGATTGCAACGGCAAGGCTTATAAAAAAAAGTGGACACTCAAGCGAGTGTTGTTTTCATAGGCCCTTGTATTGCAAAGAAAACGGAAAAGGATAAAAAAGAAGGTGTAGACTTCGTTCTAACATTTGAAGAGCTTGCGGCTTTAATTGAAGCAAGGGACATAGACCTTGCAAAGTTAGAAGCACATCCTCTGAACAATGCTTCGTATTATGGCAGACGATTTGCGGCAACTGGTGGTCTAAGCAATGCTGTGTCAGCTTATCTAAAAGGTAAAATGAATGCTGAGGATGATGCAGAAAAATTGAAACTGCCAAATGACACCCTTCCTAGAATTGAAACTTGTGACGGTATTTCCGCTTGTGACAAAGCACTGAAACTAGGAAAGTTCAAAAGACTACAAGCTGACTTTATCGAAGGTATGGCTTGCAAAGGTGGTTGTATAAAAGGCCCTGTAACAATGCACCATGGACCAAAAGATATTAAAGATCTTGAAGCCTACAGCAAAATGGCTTTAGAAGAATGTCCTGACCAGTCTTTGAGAATATTTGATATAGAAGGCATTGATCTGGAATAGATAGACTTCAAATAACAGTAGTATAAATAAAGATGAGTAATCCAAGATAATTGAGTGATTCAGATTGATTAGAGAGTAAACATAGAGTAAATAGAGAAAAAAGAGTGATACAAAGAACATTAAAGGCGTATCAAACCTTCTGACAGGGTTTGATACGCCTTTTGATTTACGATTTTTAAGACAATCTGTGAGTCTTAGCGGAATTGATCCATGCCTTTATTGGCAAGTTCATCTGCGCGGTGGTTCATGTTAATTAAGTACTCAAATCGGTTCATAGGTACAGAACCATATGCTTTTGCGTACTTCTCATACCACTTCTTTACGTCAGAAGCCTTGGACAAATCAAGGTGACCTTTAACTTTATAAAAGTTAACGGTATCAATACTGTGGACAAGGTGGATAAGTTGCTCCCAAATCTCCTTGTTTTCCACAGGCGTTTTCTGAGATGTACGCCAGCCGTTCATTTGCCATTTTACATACCACTTCTGGTTGAAGCAGTTAACAATATAGGCACTGTCTGAATATACATTGACCTGGTGGTTCTGAGACTTCAGTGATTTAAGTCCCTCCAGTACGGCAGTGAGTTCCATAATGTTATTTGTTGTGTTAGCGGCTCCGCCAAAAAGTTCTTTTTTTATTTTCACCAGCTTCAAGGATTGTACCCCATCCACCAACGTTGGTTTCATTTTGGTTGCCAGAGCAGGCTCCATCTGTATAGATGTTAATTATCATTGTATCAGCCCCTTCCCCAACTATTATAGCAGACTGTTCTATCTGTTGACAGAGTACATATTTAGGCGTATGATCAAGTTGGCTCAATATGGCATATGCCAATTTAAAATGGAGGTACATATGATAGAAAAGTATCAGCTTAATGAAAACTCGAAGGTAAAACATACAATTGCTGTCATGAGTGGAAAAGGCGGTGTTGGGAAATCATCAGTAACATCGCTCTTAGCAGTAGCGCTTATGGAGCAGGGGATGAAAGTCGGAATTATGGATGCAGACATTACAGGTCCAAGTATTCCAAAGGTCTTTGGATTGTCTGGAAAAAGAGCGCGTGGAACGGAAGAACTTATTTTCCCAGTAGAAACGGCGAAAGGCATTAAGGTTATGTCCATTAACCTTCTAATTGAAAATGATGAAGATCCTGTGGTCTGGCGTGGCCCTGTCTTATCTGGAATTATTAAACGCTTCTACTCTGAAGTGGCATGGGGAGAGTTAGATGTTCTTCTTATAGATATGCCACCAGGAACGGGTGATGTGCCCTTAACAGTCATGCAGTCCGTACCTGTTGATGGTATTGTTGTCATATCTTCACCTCAGGACTTGGTAGGTTTAATTGTTAAAAAGTCAATTAATATGGCAAACATGCTTCATACACCAATACTCGGACTTATTGAAAACATGGCGTATTTAGATTGTCCTGATTGTGGCAGTCAGCACCATGTATTTGGTAAAAGTAAGGTACCAGAAGTGGCTGCGCAGCATAACCTGCCCGTTATAGCCTCTCTTCCTATCGACCCTAAACTTGCAGAGTTAAGCGATGAAGGTAAGGTTGAGCTTTACGGCAAGATCAATTATACTTTTGGAGAGAACTTCGGTTCAAAAGTGGAGAATATGATGGCAGAGCTGAAGAAGAAGCCAGTAATTTTGCCAACATTCTAGATCTTAATAAGTTGCGAGTGAGCCTCGTCAATTAGAAAGCGGGACAGCCTATGCCAAGACCAATGAAGCCTAGAAGAATCGGTGCCCTGCCGAGAAAAAGGAAATTTGTGCCTGAAGGGGCCGTACAAGATGAAGTTGTTCTTAAACTCGATGAACTTGAAGCGATTCGGCTAAAAGACGTGGAGGATTTGAGTCAGGAACAAGCCGCTGGACGGATGCATGTTTCCAGACAGACATATCAGCTGATTCTTGATTCTGGACGGAAAAAAGTGGCTTTGGCGCTAACAGAAGGACGAAGCATTCAAATTGATGGTGGCAATGTAACCATTAATATCTGTGAGTACACATGTGAAAAGTGTGGACATTCGTTTAGCAGTGAGTACGAGAAACGTGGTGGCGGTTGTCCAAAGTGTGGTAAAGACGAAACCGTCTGCAAGCCAAACAAAGCATTTTGTCCAAGGTGCTGCATGAGAAAACGTGACTTGGAGTAAAAGGAAAAAAAATAAACAGACTAATTGTTTTGAATGACTTCATCACAATTAGTCTGTTTTTATTTATCCAAGTTCAATTATTTACTTATTCATTCGTTTTTGAATCGTAGTTAAAATCATTTCAGGCGTCATGTTGTCGGCATTTATAACAAGCTGTTTGCCATGAACTTCAACAGGTTCAATTTCCTCATAAGCCATGTCCACATCGTTAATGATCGTTACGTGAGCGTCCATATCGTTATGGCCATACTTAACAACTTCGTACCCTTCTGTTTTTAACAGTTTTTCCACATCAGCCATACCTGGTTGAACGGAAATTTTCACTTCGATCCCCTTTTTGCAAGGCCCCTTACGTATTGCAGCAAGAACCTTATCAGGAGACATATTGTCTGCATTGATTACCAGCATTTTTTCCGTGGCACTGAAAAGGTTCAATTTCTTCATAAGCCATGTCCACGTCATTAATTATGGCCACTTGAGCGTCCATATCATTGTTGCCGTATTCTACAACATTATAGCCTTCTTGTTTTAGTTTGTTCTCAAGTTCTGTCATACCTGGTTGAATGGAAATTTTCATATCTATACACCTCCTATTACTCAAGATATACCCTAGCTGAATGTAAAAATATCGGAAAAAAATAAATTCATTTAGAAAACGTTTCTTTGTAACCTTTCTGTCCCGCGGGACAAGTAAATGGTATAATAGGCTCAGAAAGATAGATGAAACTAGGAGGCTAACAATGAAAATAGCACTTATAGCACATGACAAGAAAAAAGATCAAATTGTTAAGTTTGCAGTTAGACATAAGAAAGTACTTGCTGGTCAGGAATTATTTGCAACAGGTACAACTGGACAACGAATTATGGATGTTACAGGTCTAAATGTGCACAGATTTTTGTCTGGCCCATTAGGTGGTGACCAACAAATTGGTAGTATGTTGGCTCAAGATGATATGGACCTTGTTATTTTTCTAAGAGATCCATTAACGGCACAACCCCATGAACCAGATGTTCAAGCTCTTCTTCGACTATGTGACGTTCATCAGGTACCGCTTGCAACAAACATTACTTCTGCAGAGATTTTACTAAAAGCAATGTCAGCTGATCCAGAGTGGAGATCGGTGAGCGAAGACTATAGAAAATAGAGTATTTAAAAGCGTGGATCTGTATAAATGGATCGGCGCTTTTTTTTATGCCCTATAGAACAATTGAAATCAATATTTTAAGTGAATGTAGTTTAGGATAACCTAATGTTATTGTTCAAGCTTCTATTAAAAGCGAGTGAGGAAAAGTGCTTTTAAATTGGCAAATGCCACTTAAAATATGAACTTTTTTTTAATGTCAACTTTTTTAACGAAAAAGGGGTTTACATCTTAATCAGCTATGTTATACTACTGGTGAATATAAAGTTAAATAATTAACGATTATTGAAAAAATGACATTTTCGCTGGTCTTTAGACATTTGTGTCTACTGTGGCAGGGAAATATTTTTTGAGAGACTTCGTTAAATATTTAACTAATTTACGTTAAAATGGCGATACGTAGTAAACATATGCCAACAATCAAAGGAGTGAATCTACTATGAGCAAATCTTTGACTGCTGAAAATTTTGCAAAACTAGATGCAATCATCGCGCAGCAAAAGGGCAAGCGCGGAGCTTTAATGCCTGTACTACATGAAGGACAACACATTTTCGGATTTCTACCACTAGAAGTTCAAAAACATATCTCAAACGGTCTAGAAATTCCAATGGCTGAAATCTATGGTGTAGTAACTTTCTACTCTCAGTTTTCTCTTGAGCCAAAAGGTGAGTACCATATTGGTGTTTGTCTAGGGACAGCTTGTTACGTTAGAGGCGCACAGTCACTAATCGACATTATTAGCCGTGATCTTGACGTTGAAGTTGGTAAAACATCTACAAGCGGAAAATTCTCACTTGAAGCGACCCGTTGTATCGGAGCATGTGGTCTTGCGCCAGTACTGACAGTGAACGAAGATGTTTACGGTCGTCTAGTGGATGGCGATATTCCAGGAATTCTTGAAAAATATAAGGGTCTTTAAGGATCTTTAACCGAAACATTTGAAATAGGGAGAGGAGATTTAACATGAAATCACTAGCTGAACTAGCGAAGCTTCGTGAAGAAGCTCTAAAGAAAGTTAATATTAGAACAGATAGAAAAGGCACTCGTATCGTAGTAGGTATGGCTACTTGCGGTATCTCTGCTGGTGCACGTCCAGTAATGACTGCATTACTAGATGAATCAAATAAGAGAAATTTAGCTGACGTAGAAGTGACTCAAACAGGATGTATTGGGGTTTGCCGTCTTGAACCTATCGTTGAAGTATACAAAGAAGGTGAAGGCAAAGTCACTTACGTTGAAATGACAGAAGAAAAAGCGCGTCGTGTGATCGCTGAACATATAGTAAATGGACAAATCGTATCAGAATTTACAATTGGTGCATCAGAGAAGTAATGTACTTGACAATGATTTAAGGAGGAAGCACATGGAACTAGTAAGATCGCATGTCCTAGTCTGTGGCGGTACTGGATGTACTTCGTCCGGTGCGCTAGACATTGAAGCAAAATTCGCAGAAGAATTAGGAAAACACAACATTGAGAATGAAGTAAAAGTTGTTCGTACAGGATGTTTTGGTCTTTGTGAAGCAGGTCCGATCGTTATCGTATACCCTGAAGGTGCATTCTACAGCCGTGTTGATGCTAATGACATCGCTAAGATCACGGAAGAACATCTACTAAAAGGACGTATCGTAACGGATCTTCTATACGCTGAATCAGTAGAAGGAAACGAAATAAAATCTATTGATGAAGTTGGTTTCTACAAGAAACAACAACGTATTGCTCTACGTAACTGTGGTGTTATTAACCCAGAAGTTATTGATGAGTATATCGCTATGGACGGTTATAAGGCTCTCGGTAAGGTTCTGACTGAAATGTCTCAGGAAGAAGTTATCGAAGAAATGAAGAAGTCTGGACTGCGTGGCCGTGGTGGCGGTGGCTTCCCATCAGGTCTTAAGTGGCAATTCACTTATCAGGCTGAAGGTGACCAGAAGTACGTTGCATGTAATGCTGATGAGGGTGACCCAGGTGCATTCATGGACCGTTCTGTACTTGAAGGTGACCCACACGTTATCATCGAGTCTATGGCAATTGCAGCATACGCTGTAGGTGCAGATCGTGGTTACGTATATATCCGTGCTGAATACCCAATCGCGGTAAACAGACTTGAAATTGCAATTGAGCAGGCTAGAGAATACGGCCTACTAGGCGAAGGTATCTTTGGTACTGACTTCAAATTTGATTTAGAAATTAAA
>JDSF01000217.1_pt1 | contig 34224 bp, 37 predicted proteins | sample 199441 | NCBI WGS metagenome assembly JDSF01 (sample SAMN02592751, study PRJNA231836) | bioreactor metagenome | isolation source: continuous culture bioreactor denitrification-DNRA | place: Germany: Bremen
GGGGATGACTAATCTTGATTAATAACAAAGGATAGTTATCGGGGAAATCCAAGCGATCCATTATCACTAAACTATTATATATATGCTCATAATAACACTATTCATTGAATTTATTAGGAAATGATATTTGCATTGAAAGGATATGTCTGATAATATTATTTGTATTATCGGAAATTTGTTAGTTAGATGAAATTAGCTCATTCATTTCGGAGTAATTATCTATGGTGATTAAAGATAATCAATTGGATCTATTACAAAATTTTTTTTATAGTAGGAGGTATCATTGAAAATGGGGACTATATATATTTTCAGAGGAAAGGCGGCAACTGGTAAATCAACATTAGCCAATATGATTGGTAAAAAATCTGTCAATTCCTGTTTTTTGTAAAGATGATATTGTAGATGCATTGAAAAGTAGTACTAATATTGATAAACGATTTATTAGAAATGAGATTTGCTACAATATTCTATCAAAAATGATCCAAAGAAGCCTTGATTTAAATACTGATATCATATTAGATATTGCTCTTGGTGACAGAAGGTATGCGAAAGCCTTTTTTTGATAGGTTAGACTTTAAAGACAATAAAATTATGAAATTTTTTTCTTGACTGTAGTGATGTAGATGAATGGAAAAGAAGACATGAGGAAAGGCTTAAGAATCCCTTACCACATCAATCTTTTAGGTCAATTGACCATGTATTTGAGCATTATAAAAAGTTAGATGTAAATCCTTTTGATGATGAATATATAATCGATACTAGCAAATCTGTTGAAGATAGTTTACAACAAATTGATAACATCATAAATACTTATACATAATGTGTATGCTCTAACATTGTATCCTTATTCGTTGGGGGTAGGCTATTCTTCTAAGGTCACCACCCTCCATATGAGGCATGGGGACGTTTTGAGCGATCACTTGATACAATATACAAGGGGACGGCTATGCGTAAATCATGTTAGTAAACCTCTTGTCACAATTATCTTCCTTGTTAAACTATAAAAAAATCCCATCTTCAAAATTATTAGATGGGATTATATTCTAAGTAGCCAAATCACGCTAAGCTGTTTGATAGTGAAACATAATAAATTAATCATTAACATATATTAATCTATAGCTTTTATCGTTTCCAAAATTTTTGGAACATCTTCTAACATGGACATTGCTTTTTTAAAATCATTGTTTACACTTTCATCCTCATGATCCTTTAGACCTCCAATTGAAAAATCTGTCCCTGTAGCATAATAATAATTTTGTCCTTTAAATTTTCCGATTTCTTTAACACTATCCCAAACGTCACTTATAACATCTTCTCTTATAATTGAGAACATGTATAGACCATTTCCTTCAGGACCTTTACCCAAGTTACTGGTTCCTATAAATAGTATATTGACATACCTGCCATCCTCTTGCTCAAAGATAGTATAACACTCTTCCCAACTATTAGGTAATACCAAACTATAGCCGATCAAATCATTAACATATTTTATACCATCATTTAATTGTTGTGGTGGTTGTTCTTCTAATTGTTCATCTATCTTATCATCTGAGGTAATTGTTTCTTCTTTGCCCCCATCCTTTACATTAGGTGTATTATTTGCTTTATTATTACATCCAACTAATGTTATTAGTATAACAATTATTAAAAGTGACTTTTTGATATCCATTTTATCCCCTTTCTTAATTAACGGCTTGTAGCGTTTGAACCATCTGAAGCTTCTTCTTTTTTGGGTAAAATGCCTAAATTAGTGCTACCATTAACACCATAGCCCTTAATATAAGCATCGGTCTCTTTATAACTTCTTAACTTTACAGCATTACCTGAATTTCCTTCAATGGTATATACCTTTTTATCAACTGAATCATATGAAGCAACTATTCCTACGTGATTTTGTCCATCTTTTTCAAAAAATATGATATCTCCTTCATTAGGTTTATAGCCAGATTTTCTTGTTTGATATCTGTTGGCTAACTCATAATATTTCTTTTGGTAAAAAACACTTGCTTCTTTGGGAACAAATGGGCTATCTGTATTAGCTTCTGTTTTTCCATCATCCAGATTCTTTCGTGATACTTTAACCACAATACCGGCTTTTGCCGCATTATAAGAAACAAACATTGCACACCATGGCACTTCATTCATTCCATACCATTTACCATATGGTGTATCATTATCTCCATTGTTTTCTTCAAAGCCTTTTTTTAATTCATATTTTGCACTATCTACGAACTGTGTCATTAGATTATTTATTTGCTCCTGTTTTTCATCAAGAGAAACATTACTATTAGTAGTAATAATTGATGGTTGTGGTGTATCATTGTTATAAATTGGTTCAGTCACTGGTTTAGGTATACCGCCAATATTCAACTGATAAGTATTTACCCATGCTGTTGCATAACCATTGCCTGCTGGATATCTCACATGACTCTTTGTTCTATATTGTTCAAATACAATAACATCATCTGTAGTCCATATCTCACCACTTCGACCATTATCTTTTGTGACTTTTGTAGTTTTCGATACAGTTGCTCTAATATAGTCAACGCTTACTGTTCCACCACCTGTTGAGAGAGGTGTCCATGTTACTTTTGCACCTGCCTTTTCTGATGCTGTTCTTATACCTATCTGTATTCTACCATTTTTTATGGTAAGTTTGAACCATCACTAGCAATCCCCACGCCGTTTTGCATGCTATTTAAGTTGTAGGTGGTGATTCTACCATTGATTATGGTAGTGCTGTTCTGCTTGTTCCATCCCATGTAACTTCACCACCTAATCCTTTGGCTATATCCTTTAAATTACCAGTGGTTGTTCCATTGGCTAGGGTTGCATTACCAACTTCTATATCACCAATTTTCACATTAACATACCTTGAAATATTCTGTTCAATTATCTTCTCAATATCTTCTTTTGATAAATCTTTCTCTATCATTTCTTTATCTTGTTCATCAAATTCATCCCTTGGAGATTTTGTCCAATTTCTATCTAGTGTCTCCATAGCCGCTTTTGGCTGTTTGCTCTGTTTACTTTCTATTTCTCGTGACTCGTTAACTGCTGTTCCTAGTGTCACTATCTCTAATTGATCAAACATTTTGTGCAGTTCTTCTTCTTTCTTATCGTAAGTTTCAGCAGCATCCATAATTTGTTTACTATTATCTCCAACAAGGTTATAATTCTCTTGTAGTAAATATAAACAAATAGCTATATCATTTGATACATTCTGCTTTACATCGTAATCCAACTCTTTTGTAATCTGAATAAGATGATCATGCATGCCAGCCATACGTGTTGCTATCCGCTTTATAGAAGAACCCTTTTCTCTTAAATCCTTTGTTTGTACTATTAGATTGATAGGCACTTACCTCCTTGTAGTGATTAATAACAATACTTTCTATATTGAAAATAATGTATACTTACCTTATCATTTATTTCTATTTTTTACAAGAGTTCCTGAAAAATCAATTTGGCTGAAGAGCGTGGGGACGTTTTGGTTGACTCAATATATCATACAAGGGGATGAGTAGCTCTTGGTTTATTGACCCAAGAGCAAGACCAGAAAAACTTCTCCACTGCAAAACTAAGGCTTTGCAGGCTTTGACCCTAGTGAATTCACTTGATGGTTATTGGTATGGCAGTTGAAAATGGAGGGTTTCTATAAAAAATAGAATCAAAGCAGTGTTATGACTTGCTTGTCAAGTCTACTGCTTTAATTTAGGATAATTTGAAAGATATTACTTAAATAGTCATACTAAGCGTCCCCATGGTCTAAAACTCAAAAAAGACATATTAAAAGAAAAAAGAAGGAACTAGCCCATATAGGCTAGTTCTCACTTCATTTCAAAATACTATAATTTATTCTTTTGTTAGTAAGTGAATACTATATTAAAATTATAATTTTTTTTCAACTACATAAATGATATTCATACCGCAATCAAGTGTAGTTGGTCGCTTAGTAAATTCAATTTCTTTTTCAATCAATAAATCCCAAAAATCAGTATCAATTTTAGCTTGATTGAGTGCTTCTTCTTTTGAGTGAGCAAATAAACCAGCCGAACTTTTTTTCAAGAATTCTTACAGGTTTGTTCATAAACAGATTATCCATATCATTGCTTGTCATCATGTGTACATAGTGTTTGCTTTTAACTGGATAATGCTCTTCATCCTGTATACCCTTTTCAAAAATCCATCTAGATGCTTCGATACCAAATTGATCTTTTTTTTCATATACAACACCATTCATATGATAAATCAATGCACCTGTTAATGACATTGCACCTAAAATTAATTTACCATTTGGTTTAAGGATTCTTAACAGTTCATTAATTGCATATTCTTCTTTGTCAAACAGATAATTAATTGAACCGCCTGTACAAACGGCTACATCATATACATTATCATTGATGGAATTTAGGTTTGTTATGTCTAACTCTAAAAATGATTCAATCTTATTGTATAGCCCTAGTTGTTTCATCATCTTTTTATTTACTTCAAGTTGAACAGGCGATATATCAGATGTTACAAGAGAATTACACATATTAATAATATCTTTTGTAAACCTTCCGCCACCTGCACCAAATTCGATAACATTATCACGATGGCTTATATATCTTTTGAATATATCAAAGTGAACATGATATATTAATTCATGCTGTCTATCTGATTCTAATCGTTGCCATTCTCTTTCTCCATATTCATTATAGTGTTCAAGTGGTATTTGTGAATTGTATTTCATAGTGATCACTCCTTATCATACGTTTTCACTTTCATCCTAATGAATCCTTTAACCCTCCAATTGAAAAATCTGTTCCTGTAACATAATAATAATTTTGTCCTTTAAATTTTGACAGCATTATGATTTTATCAAGCTTTTTGACTCATAATTATTACTTGCTTATTACCTATAGATACAGTTTTTTTTAGTCATATACTCTCGAGGTTGTGTATTAATGGTATCGGCTAATAGTTCTTGTTGAAGGTAAGTCGCATACTGTGTCATGACTTCTTGGATTACCCTATCTTCTGAGATGATTGCTATATGGATTCTCTGTTCAAGCTCATAGTCTAGTTCTTTACGGAATACTTGAAAATGTCTTACCATATCACGCATATAGCCTTCTAATCTTAGTTCTTCGCTCATTGCAGTGGATAGACCGATGACCGCTTGATCTTCACTAGCTGTTAGGATATGTTCTAGGGGTCGATATTGTTTGGTAAATAATTCTGGAGCATAATTCTGTTGCTCAATAGTTATGGATTCCTTGTTGCCATGTGCTTTCACTAATTGTTCCATGGTATGGGTGTCTACATTGTCCAAGTAAGCTTTTACATGTGGCAACTCTTTTCCTAGAACAGCGCCTGCCTTTCTAAAGTTCAAAGTAAGATAGGTTTCCTGTAGTTGGTCCATGTCTTGGATGAATTCAATGGTTTTTACGTTCGTTTCATCTAAGATGACTTTTTTCACGGTCTTTATTTGGGTTCTCATATTACCATCATCCAGTATATAGATTGTGCTTAGAGGTTGCCTTACTTTGATTTGCTTTTCATTTCTTAATCTTAGAGTCAAGCCTATCACTTTACGGGCATATGCTACTTCTTGTAGTTCGTCCTCTTGGACATAATCTTTCATGATCTGCGGCCAGTCAGATAAGTGAACAGATGCTGGTACTGATTCTTCCATCTTTCTTATGCAGTGTTGCCATATATACTCGGATAAGAAAGGAACAATAGGTGCCATGATTTGTACAGTGGTTTTTAGTGCATGGTACAAACATATATAAGCATGTTTTTTTACTGTTGTCATCAGATGCTTTCCAGAAGCGTCGGCGGTTTACCCTGATGTACCAGTTGGATAAATCATCTACGTATTTCTCATAAGACTTGATAACACCTACAGTATTGTATTGTTCATAAGCTTCAGTACTTTCTTGTATGAACTGTTGTGTCTTGGATAGTAACCATTGATCCATCACATCCAATGTCTCTTTATCTAAACCTTGCAGATGAACATCAGGTTGGTCAATAGCTGCATACATGTTAAAGAACATATAGACTTGATAGAGATTCATCAGCTTTCTTCTTGCTTCACTACCTACTCCAAAACCAAATCTTACTTCATTGGTTACATGAGTACTGGCAAAGAGATACCTGATAGCATCTGATCCCATTTTCTCTGCTGCTTCATCAAATTTGATCATATGACCGGTTTTAGAGAACCTTGAACCATCTTCAGATACAACCATGTTGTATGCCAAAACTTTTTCATAAGGTGGTCTTTCTTCCAGCACTACACTCATAAAGAGCATGGAATAGAACCATAACCTGATCTGTTCTCGCATTTCTGTTATCCATTCAGCAGGGAAGTATTGTTCCCATTTCTCACGGTCTTCAAAGTAACCTAAAGTACTGTAAGGTACGATACCCGCATCTAGCCATACATCACCTATATCTGGCACTCTTGAAACTGTTGACTTGCAATGTGGACACGCTATCTCCACGGCATCTATCCACGGACGATGTAGTTCTGGTAAGTGGTTTTCTCCATGTTGTCGGTCCAATAACTCTTTTTTTTGATCCTATCACGGTTAATTTTCCACATGTGTCACACACATAGAAGGGTAATGGCAAACCATAGAATCGTTTTCTGGAAATATTCCAATCACCCATGTTGGTAAGCCAGTCATTCATCCGCTTGCCCATATGCTCAGGTTCCCATACAACTTCTTTTGCCGCTTCTATAAGTTTTGGTCTTATGTCATCACATTTTATATACCATTCTTTTACGAGACGATAGATGACTTCTGTCTTACAGCGCCAGCATACTGGATAACTGTGTTCATAATCTAAAACTTTGAATAATTTATGATCTTGTTCAAGCTGATGAAAGACTAATTGGGTGACATCTTTCACTGACTTCCCTGTTAGAAAATCAAATCCTTCCATGAAGGTACCCGACTCATCAACAGGCTGAACCTTCTCTAAACCAAGTGCCTTTCCTAACCCATAATCTTCTTCTCCACAACCTGGTGCTATGTGTACGATACCTGTTCCTTCATGGGCATCCACTTCATCCCATGGCACAATCTGATGGTTGATATTTTCTTGGTTAGGCATATGTGGGAAACATGTTTCATAGGTTTTACCTAGTAATTCTGCTCCTTTCATGGTCTTGAGCACAATCTTATCGCAACCTTTTAATATATTCATGGCTTCTTTTGCCAATATTAATGGACGATGATCTCCCTCTAGACGAACCATAACATACTCAATATTTGGATTAACGGCAAGAGCTACGTTAGCTGCAAGTGTCCACGGTGTGGTGGTCCAGACTAGCATATCATATGCCTCTCCATGAACAGGTAATTGAAAAAAACACGGACGGGTGAGTAATCTGTCTATAAGATCCTGACATCTCATGAGCTGATAGTGATGTACCGCATCTTGGACACCATGGCATAGGTTTATGGTACTGTACAATCCAACCTTTATCATGACACTTTTTCAAGAAATACCAAATGCCTTCTATGTTACTATCCTTATGGGTAAAATAAGAATTCTGCCAATCCATCCATTGTCCAAGGCGCTTGGATTGCTCTGTTAGAATATCTGAGAATTCCGTGATTCTTTCGATACATTTGTTTGTAAAATTCTCTAAACCATATGCCTCAATATCTGCCTTAGACTGAAAACCTAATGCCTTCTCCACCTCTACTTCCACCCATAAGCCTTGGGCGTCAAATCCATTACGATAATGGCAATCATAGCCATTCATCGCTTTGTATCTTAGATACGTATCTTTCATGGAACGTCCCCATGCATGATGAACACCCATGGGATTATTGGCTGTGATTGGACCGTCTAAAAAACGAAAGATTTGATTCCCTTCATTCTTCTTTTTTTAAAGCTTTGAAGAAATTTTCATCTTCCCATAATTTGAGTATGTCATGTTCCATGGTCACAAAGTCAAATGCTTGCTTATCTTTCTTACACATTTTTGTTCCTCCTTTTATAATTGTGACGAGGAACGCTTCAGGAACAAGGGATGAACACAGATAAAGAAGAATATCAAAAAAACCCCTACAGATATACTGTAGGGGCGAATATTCTCCGCGTTACCACCCTAATTGTCTTTCATAAAAAAAAGACCGCTCATTGAAGGTTCCATCAAACCCTGGTCTATAACGGGACCTCCCGTAATTACTTACTCTAGGTTCAGCAATTCAGCTCAGAAGGGATACGATTCTTACTGCTGTACCGATTCTCACCAACCATCGGCTCTCTGAAACAACGTACGCAACAATCATGTCTTCATCAGCGCTTTTATATAATGATGCTATTCTAACAGATGTTTATAATGCTGTCAATATTAAATAATTCTATTCATTGTCTGGATATGATATAATTCTATTCATTGTCTGGAATAGCTAACGTTAACTTCGTATATTGATCTTTTTTTTCACTGTGTATCTCTAAAATATTTCTTCCATAAAAGAGCATACATCTTCGAATAACATTACTCACACCTATACTATTATGACTTTTTTATTCCGTTTTTTATTTGGGTCACTTTCTGCATATAACATCATGTTATCAATGGTTTCTTGATCCATACCCACACCGTTATCGTAAACTGAAATAATGACCTGTCCTGGTTCTTTATAAATGGATATTTTCAATATACCCTGCCCTATTTTAGGCTCTAACCCATGTATCATGGCATTTTCGACCAAAGGTTGTAAAATCATGCTTGGAACAAGCGTATTAAGTGCAGTTTCGTCTTTCTCTATCGAATACTGGATACGGTTGCCAAATCGAATCATTTGAATATAAATATAACTATCAACAATATCAATTTCTTCCTTTAACCTTACGATATCATTCATTTTTTTTAAGATTATACCGAATTAAACTACTCATATGAAATAACATCTTTTCTGTTAAAGGTGCCTCCTCAATGTCAGCTAGGGTCTGGATAGAATTTAATGTATTATATAGAAAATGAGGATTGATTTGAGACTGTAAATAGTCTAATTTTGATTGTTTTTAAATGGTTTTCTGTCTCCAATAATTCGATTTCTTGATTCTTCAACTGCTCTCTAATATTGGCATTCTCATTAATTAAGTCGATGTTATCAGCGAGTTTTACTTTCATTTTATTAAAGTGAATAATCATATAATGAAGTTCACCAATACTTGACTGTTCGATTGGATCTCGGTTATATTCACCATTCGCTATTTTTTTTAGGTGAATAGATAAGGCATGAATAGGACGTGACAGTTTATTTGTGATACCATTATTGGCGAATAATGTTATGGTGATAATTAAAAAAAATGATGACATATATAATCTCCTCACGATTGGCTGTTGCCGCCTCAATGTCACCGTATTTATTCTTAATTTCTATTAATTCCACCGATATAATTTTTTCCTAATTGCTCTTTCACAAAATCTCTATTCTTAGAAAGCTGCAATACTTGTTGATTCACATATAAAGGCTCTGCCCCTTCTTCAAGTAATGTAAGACTTCTAGTTGCTTGTTCTGTAAAGCTAAGAAACATATTAAAGGCATCATAATAAAGATAATAACTTTTTGAACCTTTATCTTTCGTTGTATATAATTTGAAAAAGCTTAATAAAATATCTTTTTCGTCTTCATATTTGGCTAAGTAGTCAACGTCATTACTTAATGTATAGCTTCTAATATCATTATATGCTACATCTATCTCTTCTGTTTTGGATTGTAGATTAACTAACCTACCAATATCTTGATTTAACTGATTATAAAAAACATCATTTGCTTGCATAACAGATATGAGTAATACAGTCATTATGCCGACAATTGAAGTGGAGAACACGATTAATATACGTTTTAATGTCCATCGTTCATTCTTACTACTCATCCATTTTTTTTATTGTCATGTCAGTCACCTACCTTATTCAACCCTTGATCCGTGTTTTCTGTACTCTTTAGGTGTTATACCGAATTTTTTCTTGAATAATCGGCAAAAATAGTTTGAATCTTCATAACCAACTTTATGAGAGATTTCCTTAATTCTTAGGTGGGTAGTACTTAATAAATTCTTAGCTTCATCCATGCGTTTTCCGGTTATATAGTCAACAAAATTTGCTTTAAATATATCTTTGAAAAGCTTAGATGTGTACTGACTTGACTTGTTCAGTGCTTCTGCTAAACCATCTAATGAGATGTTTTGTTTATAATGGAAGTTAATATAATCATATATTGTCTTGGTCATATTCTGGTTACCATCTTCTGTTTCATCCAATAATTTATGGATTATTAGATCTAATTGTACATTTACAAGGATATTCATCTCATCGATTAATGTGCTATTAAGTAGATTGCCCACGAAATCACTTCTTAAACTATAAAAATCATGGGATACTTCGCAAATTAAAGTACGTATATCAAAACAATATTGTATTAAATATTCCTTAAGTAATGTCATCTCTAAACCACTTCGACATATTTCCTTTGTTAGATTATGGGCTAATGTATAGGATTCCGATTGTGACCCTAATTGTATTTTTTTTCTTTCAATACTTGAATGTCTTTATGAGGATACTGGTACGTAATCTCTTGTGGTATGACTTCTAAATCTTTAACATGCAAGACATACGCATTGGATTTAATGTGTTTTATGGTATTATATGCTTCAAAAAAAAGACTCTCTATATTTTATTAATTCTTTGTATGCATTTCCTATACCGATTTTTACCTTTATTTTTTCTACAATCTCCAATTTATGTATTACATGATTGGCTATCATATAACTTTCAGCTTGTTGTTCATATACTGTCAAATCAACACTATATATTAAAACAACGATACAATTTCCCAAAGGGCTTCCTATAATAAATTTAGTCATAAAAGGCATGTACTTTTGAATCCCATCAACTATCTTTTTTATGGTTCTTTCTCTTATAATAGAGCTATTATAGAGATTCTCTTGTGGTTCTTCAAAAGAAATACACATAAAATAACAATACACTATAGGATGTCCTAAAAAACTCCATATACCGTCTTATAATGTCCGTATCACAGTCTTTTTGAACAATTTGATCCACGAAATCCTTTTCCATTATGCCAACAACTGAATCCATATTCTTCTCTAAGGTTTTACGAGCATTTTCTTGTTTCTCAAGTAGCTGTATTCTTTCAATTATTGCCTTAATTTTTTTTTACAGTTGTTTCTTTACTAATGGGCTTCAATAAGTATCCTCCAATACCAATCTCCAGTGCTCTTTGTATATAATCAAAATGATCATATGCTGTTAATATTATGATGTGTAGATTTGGTAACTCAGTGAGTATTTTTTCAGAAGCCTCTATGCCATTTAGCCCTGGCATTTTTATATCCATAAAAATCAATTCTGGTGTAAAAACTTTTGGCTTTTTCTATGGCTTCAATTCCATTTTCAGCTTCAGCAACAACCTCAAGTCCGCTAAAGTGTTGACTGATTATTTTCCTTAAGGCATAACGCGTTAGTGGTTCATCATCAACAATCATCACTTTGTTCATATTAAGCTCCTTTTTAACTTTTATTCATCATTGGGTTTTACTCATGTACGATCGTGTATAAGATATTATCGTTGACTATATTATTTCTCTTTCATGCTATTAATATGAAAAGATTGATTTTTTTTATAATCAAACATAATGTCTATAGATAATTGTTTGTAGTCATAAACTTCATTATTAAGTTGATTTAACACATCCATTAATACCCTTAATAATGAAAATCGCTGTATTTCAAAAAGCTTATATTCTTCATCATATTGAAGCTTATATTGAAAATTACCAAATCGATAGCGATATAATTCAAGTATTCCCTGCATGGCTTTAACTTCATTTTCTAATACACCATAATCCGATTCTCTTAGTGTATAACGCCATACAATTTCTATAAGTTTTAGCATCTCATACGTACCATGAGCTTCTTCTATATAAGCAAAATCCTGCACTGAGATCAAACTGGGAAACAATATTTTCTTTAAAATTTGTTCCATCTAACCACCCTTTTCTCATTAAATTATTCATTAGGATTAACCCTGTTACGTTATAAAATGACAATAAGACTAGCATTTATGCTAGCCAATTATCATCCTCTATAGATTTTTAGTATTGTCCATATGCTTGTAATGCTTCCCACATGGCCATAAAATTCTCTGGTGATACATCACCTTGAATATTATGTACAGCAGAAAATACAAATCCACCATCTTTTTTTAAATCATCAATTCTTCTTTTAACTTCTTCTTTCACCTCATGAGGCTTACCAAAAGGTAATACTATTTGGGTATCAACACCTCCACCCCAAAAAGTAATATCTTTTCCAAATTCTCTTTTTAGTACTTTGGTATCCATATCTGAAGCATTGACCTGTACAGGATTTAAAATATCAACCCCTTCTTCAATAAGATAAGGAATAAGAGGTTTACAAGCACCACAAGTATGATAGAAAATGTACACTTTACTTTTTGCTTTTTTCTTAATGAATTCAAATAATTTTTTTATGGTAGGGATGTACGAGTTTTTTTATACGCATCTACTGAACAGAGTAAGCTACTTTGGGTAGCCAAATCATCTGCTTCTGATACAATAAGTACATTATCCCCTACTGCTTCTAAGGCTTTTTCCCAATATTGCATTTTTAAATCAGTAATCTTCTCCATTAGAGCATGGGCGTATTTTTCATTGATGAGCATATCAATAAAGAATTTCTCAAAACCGGACATCCAAAGTGCCGTTTCCCAAATACCTGCATATTGCCTACCAAGTATATACGCTCTTTTTTCGTCATGCACATAATAATCCGCTCGTTGCTTCATGGTTGCAAATCGTTTATGATCCATAGGGTCGGGCCAAGGAAATTGATCCAATTCTTCTTTTGTGTTGATATGATTAAGTGGTCCTTCTAGCATATCATAATATAAGCCTTCTTTAACAGGCATTCGCCACTTAATACCCCATTCATCTGTTTGCTCATAGTAGTCACCTCTTTGAACGGAAGGCTTTCTTAATCCTTTTTCTGATGGTGGTGATGGGTCTACACATCGCACATCGATACCTAATCGTTCAACCAGATCATCTTCAATACGAGCTAGCTGTTGCATGTCATCATATATTTCGATATGATCTGTAGGTAATCCAAGATATTTTCTTAAGTTGATATAACATGTTTTATTCATACCCGTTAGAACACTACCACCTAAGTCAAAAGGAATTTTATCAGGTTCTTTGTGTTCAAGTGCCAATTTGACACGTTCATAACTTGTCATTTTCAAACCTCCTATGCGTATGACTTTCTTTCTTTTCTTATTTTTCCATACTGATCAATAAGTACCGCTAATAACAGTGTTGCACCAATGACAAAGGTTTGCCAATAAACATCGACGCCAAGCAGTGTTAATGAGTTAATGATTAATGCCATCAAGAGAGAACCTAAAAATGCTCCCGTTACCGTTCCTTCTCCACCATTTAAGCTTGCTCCACCAATGATAACAGCTGTGATGACCCTAAGCTCTAAACCTGTCCCTGCCGTCACAGAAGCAGCTCCAAGTCTTGAAGTCATGACAATGCCTGCCATTGCTGCGAATGCGCCTGTTAAAACATAGTTTAATATTTTCATTTTCATAACGTCTATGCCCGATAGTTTTGCTGCTTTTTTCATTACCGCCTATGTAATAATTTTGCCTGAAAAACCGAGATTTTCTTAATAATATATCACCTATAATGACAAATAGAACTGCATACCAGATAGGCATTTGTATACCTAGAATCTTGGACTGCCCAATTAATTTGAAGGTTGCTCCTAAGCCTGTTACATTTTGACCTTTTGTTAAAATTAATGTTAATCCTCTATATATACTTAAGCTGGCAAGAGTTGTTACAAAGGGATTAATGCCCAATTTAGAAACAATGAAACCATTTATTAATCCAATGATACTACCAAGTAAAATACCTATTACAATAGCTACAATAACAGGTAACCCTGATCTTATAAGAAGACCTACAGCAGCCCCTGAAAAGGCGACGACAGAACCTACCGACATGTCAAAACCTCCACTAACCATTAAATTAACCATTGCAACTGCAATCATGGTTTCAATGGAAAGCCCTAAAAGTAAAGCTAAAATATTAGCTGTTGATAAAAAAATAGGGAGAGGCAAAACTCATGACAACAAAGATTGTAGTGACAATCATAAAAAATCATAAATTCGCGCATTTTTTGTTATTTTTTCTAAACCATTCCATATTAAGCCTCCTTACTCATTATTCATTTATAGCGATTCCTGCTGCATATGCTATAACATTCTCTTCTGTGGCTTCGTTTTTATCCATTTCACAAACTAATTCACCTGATTTCATAACCATAATTCTATCACTGATTCCTAATACTTCCATTAAATCAGATGAAATAACAATCACTGCTACACCTTTGCTTGCAAGATTCCTTAGATGCTGATAGATCTCTGTTTTTTGCACCAATATCAACACCCCGTGTAGGCTCATCCACAATGAGAACCTTAGGTTCAATATCACACCATTCACCTAACATAACTTTCTGCTGATTCCCTCCAGACAAGTTCCCTATTGATCGTGTATAGTCGGGGGTAACAACTGAAAATTTCTCTATGGATGCCTTCGCATAATCTCCCATCCTATCATCCTTCAAGAATAGTCCACTTGTAAAACGAGCTAGTTTATTGGAGACAAAATTATCTCTAACTGAAAAGTCCAAATACAAACCATCATGTTTACGGTCTTCACTCATATATCCTATTCCATTTCGAATAGCTTCTTTAGGTGAATGGATTTTGACTTTTTCCCCATTCACATATATGTCACCCGATTCGATAGGTTCTACGCCAAATATACCTCTGCCAACTTCTGTTCTACCAGCACCTACCAAACCTGCAAACCCAACAATTTCTCCTGCTCTTACAGAAAAACTTATATTTTTATAGGTGCTTTTTCTTCTAATATTCTTCACTTCAAATATGGTTTCTCCAATGCTATGGGCTTCAGACCGTTGCCCATACATGTTCTTGATTTCTCGTCCGACCATGTTTCTTACTAGAAATTCTTCATCAATATCCTTAACATGAGCATCACATACATACTGACCATCTCTTAAGATTGTTACACGATCTGCAATTTGAAATATTTCTTGTAAATGATGAGAAATATATATAAAGGTTATACCCATTTTTTTTCATTTTTTGTATATTCTCAAATAGTTTCTTTACTTCAACCTCCGTAAGTGACGATGTGGGCTCATCTAATATTAAAATCTTAGGATTAAATGACATGGCTTTTAAGATTTCAACAATCTGTTGGTTAGCAACAGATAAATCTTTTACGAGCATATCGGGTCTTATATTTTCCACATCAAATAAATGCAACATTTCTCGGGTTTGTTCATTGAGCTTATCACGATCAATAATATTCCACTTTTTAACCGGCTGGCGATTAGCAAATATGTTCTCTGCTACAGTAAGATTTTGAACTAAACTTAATTCTTGATAGACAATACTAATTCCTTGTGCGTTCGCTTCTTGTGTTGATTGGAATTTCACCAATTCACCTTCCAAATATATATCTCCTGCACAAGGTTTATGAATACCACATAATGTTTGCATTAATGTACTTTTTCCTGCCCCATTTTCACCAATCAGCGCATGAACTTCACCCTTTTTCAACTTTAAACTCACTTTATTAAGGGCTTTAACACCTGGAAAGTTTTTTTTCTATATCTTTCACTTCCAAAATATACTCTGCCAAATCACTCACCATCCTTCTTGCTACTTTAAAAGTTGTAGGTGGTCCGGTGGACCACCTGTGATTGCTTTATCGCATGAAATATTGATTATTGTCTTTATCAACAATAATAACACCGGTATCTACATTTGCTGGAATGCCAAGTACATTTGCTTTTGCATTGTCCTTTGTGATTTGCACATTACTGTTATTTAGGTTGTACAGAATTTGAACAGCATAGTAGGGCATTAAAGCTGTTTGCTGAGCTACAGATGCTGTTATAACACCTTCATCGATCGCTTCTATTACTTCATTACCTCTGTCCATAGCTATAATTTTTACTTGATCGGCAACACCTGCTTCTCTTACTGCTGTTGCTGCTCCTGAACCACCTGCTGCTTCAACACATACGATACCCTTTAAATCTGGATATTTTTTGTAATAGTGCTGATGCTGCTTGTGCTGCAATGACAGGGTCTGACTGTGTGTCTACTATTTGCACCACTTCTATATCTGGATGATTTGCAAAAGCTGTTTCATAACCTTTTACACGTTCTTCAAGGTTTGATTGACCAGGCTTCGTCATAATCGCTACTTTACCTTTTCCACCAATGGCTTCTACTAAGTAATTACCACCTGTTATCCCTGCATTAATATTACCTGTACCTACAAATGCCAAACGATCCGATTCAGGTAAATCTGCATCTACCGTAACCACGGGGATACCTTCTGCTATTGCTTTATTGACAATACTGTTTAATGACGGTTCAAAACCTACTACTACGATACCATTAGGTTTTTTGGAAATAGCTTGTTCAAATGCTGCAACCATAGCATTCATATCATACTCTGCTGGTCCCACGTACTCTGTTCTTACACCAAGTTCTTCTCCTACTTTTTCCATACCCATTTTATGGTCATAAAAATAATCTAAATTTCCAAGAGCTGATACTTCAATATACAATTGTTCTTCTTTTGTCTCATTGGATACCACATCATTCTTCGTTTCTTTTTTTGTACAACCTGCTAATGACACCATAATTGAAATAAGCATTATCATTGAAATTATCTTTTTCATTCTTATCCTCCAATACATGATATAATTTATCGTACTACAGCTGTATTACTTATATATTGATTATAGCACCGATTTCCTCTAATCATTTCTGTACAATTTCTTTTTTTATAGCAAATATTTAATATTAGAAAACAAAAAATTACCAATCTCTATGTATTTGGTAATTTTCTAGTTTGTAAAAAGATAAAATAATGCTATTTTTCTATTGTCTATGGTCTTATTATACCCATGACAAACACATTCTCAATAGAACAAAGAAGTTACGTCGCGTCTTGCGAAGCAAGTTGTTTCGTTAGGAAAGTAACCTTAACGCATATGAAAATGCTTCTATTTCATATGCTAAATTCAAGGACTTGCCTATAAGGATAATGGTGTCAAAAGTATTTAGTTGAACTTGGATATACAATATCATGTGTCCAAGCGCTTCATAGGACACATGATATTGTATATCCATTAGAGAAACTTACTTTTGACACTTTTATCCTATAAGGTAAAAACCCTATCTTTAGTAAGATAAGGTTTAATAGATTAACTTAAGGTATCAAATGAATCTTCAGTGATGTCGTTCAATACATCTCCTGCTTCATCTTCAAATCTCCCAGCCTGTGATAAATCTTTTAAAGAAATCATACCTACTAAGTTTTTGTTTTCTACAACAGGTATTCTCTTTACTTGATTATGTGACATAAGATCAGCCACATCTTCTACATCCATATCTGGGTCTACTGTAATCACATTTTGGGACATGATATCTTTACACTTTGCTTGGTTAGCATTTAAATCCTCTGCTACACTTTTTAATACAATATCTCTATCCGTTAATATTCCTACTAACTGATGGTCTTCTTCTACAGCTACTGAACCTATATCAGCATCTTTCATTTTCATAGCTGCTTCTTTAATCGATGCATCATCACATACCGAAATAATATCAGAAGTCATTATTTCTTTAGCTTTCATATATGAACACTCCTTTTCTAAAAATCAGTTACGCCTTTATTATTAGAAAGATCTAGTATTACTATACGAAAACTTATGCTACAATTTCTTCACTTTGCTATTTCTTCCATCGCTTTAAAGTTGGTAAAGTTTTCTCCATTATCTCCCTAGCCTGACCTTCTTCCATGCCTTCCTTCACCATAAAAGGAACACAAGTTTCAATCATCTCTTCCATTGTCTCATCTGGATTATTAAAAGTTCCATTAGGATAACAGAACTTACAATACTCCTCATTCTTGGTTCCATCCTGATTGGCTCCATATAAACTTGAATCTTCCATTGGCATTCCACAACTTTGACATATTTTACTCATATTCGTTTCCTCCTATTATATGAGGCTTATCATAACAATGGGATAGTCTATATCCTTCATTGCCTCACCTCTTAATTGATGAACTTATTATATAATACTTAATATGACAACTCTATGTCATATTATAAAACTAATTATATTTTTTCCATTTTCTTATATTTCTCATACCTCTTTATAGAAATACCCCATCAAGCAAAAATGGTTATTAACAAATCACATAGGACTTATTAATAACCATTTTTTATATTATTATTTTCGGGATCTTATTCATTAAGCATCTCTATTGATAAGCTTCTTCTTTTAATATCCCAACAAATGGAAGATGTCTGTATTTCTCAGCATAATCAATACCATAACCTACTACAAATTCGTCAGGGATATCAAAGCCTTTGTATTTTACATCAATGTGCGCTTTTCTTCTTTCAGGTTTATCAAGTAATGTACAAATCTCAATGGCTTCTGCACCTCTTGAACGAAGGTTCTCTGTCAAATAGCTTAGCGTTAAGCCTGTATCAATAATATCTTCAACGACTAATACATACATACCTTTAATATCTTTGTCCAAGTCCTTAAGAATCTTAACAATACCTGAACTCTGTGTCGATGTTCCATAACTGGATATTGCCATAAAATCCAACTCAAGTGGAATGGAAATCTTACGAATAAGGTCTGCTACAAACACATTAGCACCCTTCAATACCCCTATAACTATCAATGGTTTACCAGCAAAATCCTCTGAGATTTGCTTAGCAAGTTCCAAAACTTTATCTGCAATCTTTTCTTCTGATAGAAGCACTTCTTTTACATCATTATACATCCTAATCCCTCGCTTTCTACTCAATAGCCAAAACTATTATAGCATTAATTTCATAAAAAAGTGAACATTTTTTTTGTTTTTTTTTATAAAATGTTCATGTCTAGCTTTTTTTTATCTACTACATACCTCCACTAGCCGCACGCCTTAATATCCTTATATTATCTTCATTTCTTTATATTGATATAGAATTTCACTTATGTTACACTACTTCCAAGAAATAATTAGGTATATAGGCTACCATGATTCACCGTTAAATAACATGAGGGAGGTAATAGCATGTATGATTTCAAAACAATAAATTTTCCAGTAACACTGACTAAACTTATTGATAAACATTTTTCTTGCGACATCACAAACCTACAAAAAAAATTGGAGAAGGTTTCTATGGTGTTGTTTTTAAAGCTACTATACCCAAAGAGCCTTATAGAGTGATTCTTAAATGTTATAAGACCCCAGGTAGACATATATCAGAAGGGGATCAACTGGATTTACTACGTGAGTACTCATTAATCAAAATACCCAGTGTCTATGTGGTTCACGACCAAACGGAGGGGATCCCAGTGGATGCTCTGATAATGGAATATATTGACGGTACGAATGCAGCTAATCTACCAACTGACCACCCTCACCGCAATCATTTTGTAAAGCAAATGGTTGACAATTTGCTTCATATACATAGCATTACCCACCACAAGGGATTTAGTATAGGTACACATGTATTCTACCCTGATTGGCAAAAATGTTTTAGTCATCATATTAACCAATTGTATCAGATACTACTCACCAATCATCAAGACCTTGTCGTACCTTATGTCTTAAACATTGCTGAATTATCTATAGAAAAAATGGGGGATATATTTAGAGACCCTGTTAAAAAATCATCTCTTATCCATAGTGATTATAATCTATGGAATATATTAGTGAATGAGAAAACCGCCAACATCACGGCTGTTATTGATCCATTAGATGTTAGTTGGGCTGATCGTGAACTTGATTTATTTCATTTACAGAATGCAGATGGGGACCGGTTTGGTCTTCTGGATTATTATAAACATCATCATAGGCTTAGTGATTTATTTGAAGTCAAGAATGCTTTTTTATTGGTTTTGGGATGATATAAAGCATCTGGAGAATATGGGGTGGTATGATGAAGAGCATTTTGTTAGACAAGGGAAAAAACTAGAGAAACTTATGGAGCAGTATTTATAGGTCATAGCTAAACTACCTTTTATATAGACTAATAGATAATCCACAACAAAAGTGACTTCGTCACTTAAATATTTCAAGGAAAGTAGAACTTTCTTATACTATAAGAAAAAAAAGATGTTCATTTACAGCAATAACTTATGTGTAAATGAACATCTCTTTATGTACTTACATCATGTCTAGTCTTTTCATAAGAACTTTCTCTGCTGTTATGGGTAATTCTCGCACATATACGCCTGTTGCATTATATATGGCATGAGCAATAGCTGGCGGTGGTGTGTTGATAACTACCTCACCTATTGACTTTGCTCCAAATGGTCCCGTTGGCTCGTAACTACTTTCGAAGGCTACTTGTACATGTCCTACATCTAATCTAGATGGTATTCGATATTGCATAAAAGAATCATTAACCATCTTACCTTTTGTATTGTACTTAATGTCCTCGTGTAATGCCATACCTATACCTTGTACAATACCACCTTCTGTTTGAATTCTTGCTAGATTAGGATTGATCGGTGTGCCACAATCCACGACACCCACATAATGAATCATATCTGTTTGTCCCGTTTCAAGGTCTACTTCTACTTCAGCGAACCCAGCCATAAAAGGTGGTGGTGACACAGGGCTAGCATGAGAAGCTCCTGCTTCAATGCATACCCCATCTCCAACGGATAATTGAACTGCTAATTCATCTAGGGTTATGGATACTTCCCCATTACCTATCTGGTACCCATCAAAATCTAGTTCACCTGGAGATACTTTCAAGCTTTTTGCTGCTTCATTTACAAATTTGTTTATCAGTTCTTCACAAGTTTTGATGACTGCCATACCTGTAAGATAAGTTGTGCTGGATGCATAAGAACCTGTATCGTAAGGGGACTGGTCCGTATCTACACCTACCACAACAATTTTATCTAGATCACATTTTAGACATTCTGCTGCCATCTGAGCCAAGATCGTGTCGCAACCCGTTCCCATATCTGTAGCACCTACCATTAAGGTATAATGTCCATTATCATTAAATTTGATTTTTTTTACGGCTGCAATGTCGATGTTAGCAATACTTGATCCTTGCATCGTAATCGCCATACCAACACCTCGAACACGATTTTCACTGACCTTTTGATAAGGATATTTTTCATCCCATCCAATGAGTTTCTTACCACGCTTAATACAATCCACTAGGGCACAACTACCTAGCGTCTCACCCTCATATGTGGGAAGTACTTCTCCTACTTCTAATAAATTTCTCAACCTTATTGTAACAGGATCTATCTGAAGTTTTTCAGCTAATTGATTGACAGCAGATTCAAGTGCAAATGTACCTTGGGTCGCACCATAACCTCGAAAAGCACCAGCTGACATGGTATTGGTATACACCACATTATAGTTGAACTTAAATGCATCAGCTTTATTATATAAGGTCATTGTTTTGCACGCAGATAAACCAACCGTTGTTGGACCATGTTCACCATAGGCACCTGTATTTGATAAGGTATCTATTTCAATGGCTTTTATATGTCCTTCACGATCTGCACCAACTTTTACACGAATCTTCATCTCATGGCGACTGGTGGAGGCACAAAAGGACTCCTGTCTATTAAAAATCATCATGGCGGCTTTCCCTGTTTTTAAGGTCACCAGTGAAGGAAATAATTCGCTGACTAAAGTCTGTTTCGCACCAAATCCACCACCAATACGTGGTTTTAGTACCCGAACTTCTGCTGGATTCATATCTAACGCTCTTGCCACGATACGTCTAACGTGAAAGGGTACTTGTGTGGAACTGACAACTGTTAAGCGCTTATGATAATCTAAATAGGTATATGTACGAAAAGTCTCCATAGGCGCTTGATTATTAGCCTTGGTATGATACGTTTCCTCAACAATGGCATCACATTCAGAAAAAGCTTTACCAACATCACCCTTCTCAAATCCACCAGAACTACATATATTACGCTTCACATCGTTGCCAATGTCAAAATTCACATGATAATCTTCTTCTGGATGAATGACTGTCCTATGATCCATAGCTTCATCCATATCCAGTACAGGCTCCAACATATCATAGTCCACTTTAATCAACTTTAAGGCTTGATTAACACTTTTCTCATCTTCACCAGCTACAATGGCTACAGGATCACCTACATATCGTACATACTCGTCAAGAATACGCCTGTCATATGGACTTGGTTCTGGAAAAGACTGTCCAGCCATGGTGAATCTGCCTGTTGGCACATCTTCATAGGTTAGAACACATGCAATTTTAGGCATGGCTAATGCTTTATCTGTATATACTTTTCTAATTCTTGCATAGGCATGAGAACTCCGGAGTACTTTCACCACAAGACAATGTTTTGGTGCGATATCTTCTGTATAGACAGGTTGTCCTGTTACTAAAGCTCTAGCATCTTTTTTTATGCACATTCTGATTCACACACTTCATCTATGCCTCACCCCTTCCTGCTTGTAAATACTTCACAATAGCACGAAGTTGTCCCATATAACCTGTACAACGACATAGATTGCCCGATAAATAGTCCTTTATCGCTTCTTCTGTAGGCTCTTCCAGCTCCCGTTTCATGGCTAATACTGTTAATACGAATCCTGGGCTACAGAAACCACATTGTTCTGCCCCTTCATCTGCTAGAAACATGCCGAACTCTTCTGCTTCTTTTTCAACACCTTCAAGGGTAGTAATACACTTTCCTTGGGCCATAGCAGCTAAAATGGAACATGACAAGACTGGCTTTTCATCAACCACACGGTACATAGCCCGCAGCTGCCTGTGTCACATCCTCTTTTTACACTAAGAAAACCAATGTCTCTAATAAAATCTATTAAAAGTGTATCCGCTTCTATATGTTCTTTATATTGTTTACCATTAACCGTACATTCTAGTTGCATAATGCCTGAACCCCTCTCTTTACAAACACTTTTGCTAATGTTTCACGATATGTTGCTGAACCTCTTATGTTTGTCCCAAAAGTGAGTTCATGAGTCAACTGTTCTACTGCTTTATCAACTTCTTCAGGGGTTGGTGTTTCTGATAATAGATTAGCTGTTTTAATAGCTAATTGGGCTCTATGAGGTCTTGAACCAATAGCAATTCTCCAGCCTCTTTCATCCACGCTCATAGCCAGATTTAAGATAGGTAAATCCGTTGCTGACAACCTTTGACTAAAATAGATGCCTTGTTTCTGATCTTTTTTAATGATGATCTTAACTAAGATATCTTTTTTCATAGGTGCTTGCTGGATAAATTCCTCTAAAGGCAAAATGCCGTTTTTATGTAATTCTACCTGACAATCCAATGCCAATAGTGCTGTGATCACATCCGAAAACCCAAATCTTGAGTAAACACTTCCCCCCAATGGTTGCTAGGTTTCGAAATTGTACCCCCCCCACGATTTGCTTGATAGCCTTAGGCAGCATACCATTACAATAGGTTTGTAATAATGGACTCTTCTCCATTTGTCTCAATGTAGTACTGGTCCCAATCTCTATGGTTGTCTCATGTTCAACGATCTGATTTAACCCAATTCCACTTAGGTCAATACCTGTTTGATACGCTTTTTTATTCATTTTTAACCATAATAATCCACCTAAAATGACGTTATGCTTACTCTGCAATAACGCATGATAGGCATCTTCTACACTGGTTGCATAGTAATAATCCTGTAATGTAAACAAAGATGCTCTCATCCTCTCGTATACGCCAATTGAATATATAAGCGCTATTTAACTGATTAAGAGGAGTTTATTCATCACACATAACACCTTTGAAATATTAAGATATCCACAATCAACTGGGCTCTTTTATGATTTATACACAGTTAAGATATAATTATTCAGATTGGATGTTGACAATGCTCCTCGGTATCTTCATATATTTAATTCTGATATGGAGGAGATCTAGAATAAGAATAGTTTCTTGGTAAGATTGCATCGTAGGATTAGGCAATATTATTGCCCTTACGTTTAATAGAAAACATTGCTTATCGTTCATTATGTAGATCCGTTCACTTCTGTCTTCAAAAAGTCAGCTAAATGTCTATAAAAACGCATACCTATTACAATACTTTACCTCGTAGTCTGCTTCGTTTACGGTTAGCAGGTAGAAACTCATGACCCATATCGTCAAAATTATACGAAATAAAACATATGAATATTGCAGTGGTATTATATCACACTATTTCCCATCCCGCAATGGACATCAAAGGGAATAGCGTGTAAAATAGAACTATCTATAATATGATATTTGGCGTATATTCTATATGTAAATAGACATGCTTGTAATCAAGGAGGGTTTTATATGAAATTATGCATTAAAAATGCAAAAGCAATTGTTACGATGAATGATACGGGAGAAGTACTATATGGGGCAAATATACTCATTCATGATAACAAAATCGTTTATATTGGAAAAGATGAAAAAAGAAGCAGACTCGGTTATAGATGCTTCCAATATGTATATCTACCCTGGTCTTGTGAATACGCACCACCATCTCTATCAGACCTTCACAAGGAATCTACCTGAGGTTCAAAATATGGAACTTTTTCCATGGTTAATCTATTTATATGACATATGGAAAAACCTTCAAGACTCTACAATCTACTACAGTTCCATGGTAGGTATGGGTGAGTTAGCTAAATATGGTTGTACAACTGTGTTTGATCACCATTATGTGTTTAAAAATACTAAGAATAGTCAATTTATTGATACTCAATTTCAAGCCGCAAAAGACTTAGGTATACGATTTCATGCTTCGAGAGGAAGTATGTCCTTAGGTAAAGACCAAGGCGGACTACCTCCCATGGAAGTGGTTCAATCCATTGAGGATATTCTATACGATAGTGAGCGATTAATTAAGAGATATCACGATACAAGCAAGTATTCTATGAATCAAGTAGCCCTTGCGCCTTGCTCACCATTTAGTGTGACCACAGAGCTTTTAAAGGAAACTGCTCTATTTGCAAGGGATAAAAACGTAAGACTTCATACCCATCTCGTAGAAACCATTGACGAAGAAAACTTCTGTATAGAAAAATTTGGTAAAAGACCCCTAGAATATATGGAAAGTGTAGGTTGGGTTGGAGAAGATGTATGGTTCGCTCATGGTATACATTTTATTGATGAAGAATTAGACGTCATGAGAAAAACCAGGACTGGCGTTGCTCATTGCCCTATTTCAAATCAAAAGCTCTCTTCTGGTATAGCAAGAATAAGTGAAATGGTCAACATGGGCATACCTGTTGGTATAGCTGTTGATGGAAGTGCTAGTAATGATGGTTCTAATTTACTTGAAGAAATTAGAGCTGGCTATCTACTACAACGCTTAAAATATAGTAATCAAGCACTTACAGCAGATAAATTTCTTAAATTAGCTACACGAGGTGGCGCTCAAATTTTAGGACGAGATGATATTGGTTGCTTAGAAGAAGATATGGCAGCCGACCTATTCATGATCAATGTAGATAAGCTTCAATATGTAGGTACAGACCTGGACCCTACTTCGTTAATATGCACTGTGGGGGTTAAACACCCTGTTGATTATACGATTATTAATGGTGAGATCGTTGTTAAAGATGGTCAACTTACGAAAATAGATGAGGCAAAAATAGTTGCTGAGGCACAAAAAGAATTCAAAAATTTTATAGCTAAGCAATAGTTATATCATCCATATTTTTTGCAAATCTTACCCGCTTTTGTTATAATGATACCATGAAATTTAGTAAGGAGGCCGCATAATGAATCAAGCCAATGTACAAGAAATTATTCGATTTGCCATAACCATCGAAGAAGAAGGGGTTATCTTCTATAATAAATACAGCGAACTTGCTAAAGGAGACATGAAAAAAGCTTCTCTTAACACTAGCTTCCGATGAAAAAGCCCATGCTGAAGTTTTTTCAGCGCATACTTGATGAACTGGATATAACAACAGATGATTATCTGTTCCAAGAAGAAGTTGACACGTATTTTCATTCTTATGCAAACCACGTTGCTTTTAATCGAAGAAAAGAAAAATTATCATCCTTAAAAGAAGTTCTCCAAGTAGCCATTGAAACCGAAAAGATTACCACAGAATTTTATCGAGGTCTTATTCCAAAAAAAACATCAGATGATAAGATCCTTGCTATTTTGAAGCGCTTAGTTGATGAAGAAACAAAACATCAGCATGTCCTGGAAGATTATCTGGGGACTGTTTAGCAGCCATATATGACGTTCACACATTAATGATACTAGAAATATTAATCCGATGATTATAATATTTGCCAAAGTTAAAGGACCGCTTATCACAAGATAGGGTCCTTTTATACTATTCACACTTTGTGCCATGACTTTACTGGACTTTTAACTTAAAATCACCAGTCTCATATATTTTTCCGTTAATCTGTATTTCTATTTTATAATCACCACTATATAGCTTTTTTAGTGGTCATTTTCTTAAAAAGATGCCTTTTCTCAATGGTTAATCCATCGCCTTGTTTCATCCGAACTTTCTTTATTTTGAATACTTTTTTTTCAGACTTTTTTATGATTTGCCATTGGATAGATTATTTTGTAATCAATGATGAGTCCTTCTTCACGTTGGGCTATGATGTCAAATGAGAACTCTAAACATTCACCTAATATTAACTCTTTTTTGCTAATGTGTAATGGCTTTACTTCTATCTTGGGTTGATGATGATAACCTAAAAAAAACTCCAAGGTACCTATATGACCTCTTTTAATGGAAGTTCTAAGTGCGTGACCAATCATATATGACATCTCTTTATCTACCTGTTTCTTAGAATTTTGCCATTTGCCTAATAGCTCAATCACATAATCTGGATCAATCTTAGACACGTCATTCAAATGATTAGCTACAGACCTGGTTACGTATCTCTCTTGATCATAATAGAGATTATTTAACACTTCTGCACCCTTTTTATAATCAAAATCGATGGCAATAGCCCACGGCAATTTAGGTCTGAGTCCTTCACTGGCTAATCTTCTCTGATCTACATTATCGCTAAGTGACCATGTCTTCATCTGCTCATAAGTTTCCTCGGGGAACACATTAATAAAAGGTCTAATGACAAACTCCCCTGAAAAAAAACTGGGTAAACTCGCCAATGGCATTTAACGACAGTTCCAAGTACTCCCTTGTACACCCATTAACCATGACATAGTCCGTATAGGATGAAAAAGTAAAATCACCAGCTTCGGTTACGTGTTCTAGAGATTTCAGTAAAATAGCAAGGGTTGTCTCATAGTCATCTGGTAAATACTTTTCTATTATCTCACGCATCCATGACATGCGTTCTTTGAGTTCACGCTCAGGAAAGCCCCTAAGTATATCATCTATGAAAAGCGATTTATCAAGGTTTGGATATACTTTCCCAATACAATTTGCTACGGTATAGACTGTTTTTTTTATTAAATAATTGATCTTTGAGTAAAACGGGCACTTTATCTGCCATGACAACACCTGCTTTCTACTTATGCTAAAATCACATAATAGTATATTGATTTCTACCTTGTTGCTTGGATTGGTATAATGCCTTGTCCACACGAATAAATACTTCTTGCATGGTATCAGACGCTTGTATGCGTGTTATGCCTGCGCTGATGGTTATATGCATACCATTTGCTTTTATTTTACCAATTCGTTGATTAAAACTATCCATATACGTCCTTACTTCATCTAGTGTACCAAAGAACAATATAGCAAATTCATCCCCACCCCATCTAGCCATTAAGCTCGATTTCGGCAAAATATCTTCTGCATAAGCTGCTAATTGACAGATTACCTGATCACCCGCACTATGACCATATGTATCATTAATTTGCTTAAAATAATCAGCATCGAAAAGCACCATATAGATTTCTTCTGTTACTGCTTTCTCATTGGTAATAATCTCTTCCAGCTGAGCGTCAAATAGACGTCGGTTGTAAGCCTTGGTTAATACATCCCGATTAGCCATGAATTCAAGCTTCTCATTTGCAATCTGAAGTTCCTTACTATAACCGTCTAGGGCTTCTCTTTCTTTCATATAAGCATCTGCAAACCTCTTTAACAAAAGGAAACCACCTGTTAATGTCAGAGGAATCTGAATTAAACGATCTAAAAATTGGGTCTGTGGATCATGCATCTGAATAACCTGAGGATAAAAATATTCTATACAAATCATCATCATAAACATGGTAATCAAAGTAGCTATAAGAAAGATACGTCTCTTACCCTCGAATAAAAAAGTGATCATAATCATGCCTAAAAAAACATAGGCAATGCCATTGTTATTACTACCACCTGATTCTGTCCACCCATAAGGTAAAAGGATTAAAATAATGCACAAGAAGTACAGCATAGGATAGATGTGATTTTCTTCATGAACTTTTTTATGATTTAATAGAAATAGCGAAAAAACACCTATGATAATCCACTTGATATTTAATTTTAATGGAAAACCAAATAGAATATTTCCTATGATGCAAAACACCGACAATATTGCTATGATTTGTACAATGATTTTAAACATACGTCTACGTAAATCTGTACTCGTTTGCATTTTCTCACCCTAATTCTTCAATGTTTTCACAGTAATTATACTACTATACCGTTTTTTTTAGCAATGATAGTAAAAAAAAGCAATATGCCTTAAAAAAGAGCGTTCGTAAAGTCCCGATACTTTAGAACGCTCTTTTCTCCCTTATTCCCTCATCTTTGATTTCATGCAAACAAACAATCTACCGACTAACTTGAACATGCATTATTCTAATAGGTTGAACCCTCATTCAACTTATCGATTATAACGTTCTTACCCTTATTGCTCCCTCTCATAGTGATAGGATGTTTCTTCTACATCAAATGTTTTATATAACCCTAATAATTCTTTCATCGCATCTTCATCTACTTCATACCATAGTCCATTTACTTTCATTGTGTTACCCAAAATGACTATGTTATATCTGGTTCCATTTCCATTACTCAACTTAATAGTTGCCATCCATCCCTTAGCCATTTGAAATAAAATGGGTTTACCATTAAGCTTATTGTAGCATTCTAAAAACTTATGTACATCTTCTGTTTTAGTTAAGTGTTTCTGCTTCGGTGGTGAAGGAAGCGTTACAAAGGTGATTGTCTGGATATGATTTGTATTAAACTTAGGTAGATTGCGTGAAAAAAAATAGTGCATGCGCAACGATCAAAGCGCATAGTATAACCAAGTAAATAATATATTTTTTCTTCATCATATCAAATAACCACCCATAACCACCTTCATACTCCCACTTCTTGTTAAATGCATTCAACATATATATCATAGCATATAGGGTTTACATTAGTCATCACGATTCCATTAATATATATTTAACTTTTTATTACCAAATATGAACAAATTCTTATAACGTATTACAAAAATATGTAATAAATGTCAATATTTTTAAGAAGTAGTCATCATTTATGACTACAAAACGCCACTACTTATCCATACCCATAAAAAGATTATTTATGATGAGTGTTGCTGCTCCTATTACTCCTAAATCTTCTTCAATGGATGACACGGTTATTTTAGTCTTTACATAATTATCTGAAATACTTGCTGAAGATGCTGATTCTTTAATGGCATCCATAAAAAATTCTTTTACCCTTAGAAGGGGTCCTGTTAAGATGACTTTTTCGGGATTAAGTATATTAATAAGCGAGCCAATACTTCTCCCAATATAGTCACCAGTTTCTTTTAATAGTTTCACTATAACTTGATCATTATGAAAAGCAGCATCATATATTTTATCAATGGTTACATCACTAACCTTCTCTATATTATATACACGATTATCTGTATAACTTATAATCTCTTTCACTCGTTCTAGGATACCTTCTTCACTGGCAACGGTGGTTAAACATCCTTGATTACCACATGTACATGCATACGGTTGTTTCGTCACCTTAATATGCCCTATTTCCCCTGCACCAAAAGTACTGCCTGAAAATAATTTACCATTGATAACTAATGCCCCACCTATACCTTCACCTAAATTAATTAAAATAAAGTTCTCACTTTTTGTAGCTTTTCCAAACCACTTTTCTCCTATAGCCATGACACGAACATCGTTATCAACGATAATATCTGTATCAAAAGTTTCACTTAATATTTTTTTTAATGGAGATATGGTGCCAATTAAAAGCAGGAGCAAAAATGGACTCACCTTTTTCAGAATTTACTAATCCATGCATGCCCAAACCAATCCCAATTATTTTATCCTGATCTACTTGGGATTTATCAATGATATCTTGTATAGCATGAATAATAATGGATAGCATCTGATTTCCAGTTAATTCGCTACCAGTAGATGGATAACCATATACCTGTCTAATGATGATTTCACCATCCATGTTGATCATGCCAATATTAACATGGGTGAGTTCTGTATGAACACCTATGATATAATTCTCTTTACTATTAATACGCAGTAAGATAGGTCTTCTTCCACCACTGGAATTGCCAATGCCTATCTCTTCAATTAATCGCGTTTGAAGTAAATCATTCACATTGCTTGATATAGTTGCTGGATTCAAAGCAAGTATTTTCGCAATATCAGCTCTTGAAATGGGTCCTTTTTGTTTAATAACATTTAGAATGGCATTGGTGTTAATTTTTTTGATTGATTTTTTATCAGCAGTCGTTAGACTTTTCATGACATCACCCTTCAGTAATATGTGATTTCCCCAAATAATTCTTCGTCCACATACTCGTTTATCTGTCTATTATAACCTTACAATAATTGGATTTCAATCATTATTATTGTACCGTTATGGATAATCTTTGTTTACCAAAATGGACTGAGGAGATACTGATGTCAATCATTCCCTTCCTATTAACTGTTTCAACCCAAAATGCAATAGAACCTCCTTTAAGGGTAAGTAACTTTGGTCCAACGATACGTCCCACTCCTATGATTTCTAGCTGAACAATTTCATCAAAATAAGGCATTATATTTCCATATTGATCAGTTGCTTCAATAACAATACGGGTAGCATCCTTTTCCTCTGAATTTAGTACTAGATCATCCCCTTGAATATTTAGATTGGTTGGAATAGGCGATTTTGCCAGTTTTTTTACTCACAACTTTTTTCATTACCTACAAAACCAATTATTTCACAATCTTCCCATCGCATACCCCATTCACCTATTTCGCTTGGCTCCATAACAGATTCATCTATTATAATTGGAGGATATGGTAAACTACTAAATGTATTTCTTGAAGGGTAGATTCTCTTCGGTAGAAAACTGCCATACTTAAACTCGATATAATCACAGTTGGTTAAAATCACTAATGGTAGTACCCCTCCAATACTTCTTTCCCCTCTTGCCCAAAAAGTTACCGGTTCCAATACAGGTTCAATTGTTGGTGATACCTGTGACCCATAAACATAAGCCGCAAATTTCTTTGTTCGAAACATATCCATTACACCGTGATAACAAATCTTATCTCCTGAACCAAAGTCTTTATGTGTATTATAATCAAAGGCACACCAACCTATAGCTCCTGATACATTATCCATCGAATATGAAGCATCTTGAACTTTCAAATGTCTTAATACATGTTCCATTTGACGCTCTTCTTGATCAAATTTTTTAGTTGGATACATATGCCCATTGTATTCTGTAACAAGGTAAGGAACATCTTGATCTAAATGGGTGACATCTTGTTGTTTTCTTAGCACGTATTCATGACCATCATGAATAAAATCATTCATGGTGTAAACATCTTCCAGCATCCTACTGTTTTCAATACACCGTACACCACCCGTTTGACGTGTATGATCTATTGTTTTAGCAACACTGTTCGTTAGCTCATAGAATGCATCATCGTCCGCTGATTCGTTAATTCTAACACCCCAAAGAATGATTGATGGATGATTCCAATCGCGCCTAATCATCTCCTCAACATTTTTATGGCAACCTTTTTCCATTGGTCATCGCCTATATGTTGCCACCCTGGTATTTCTTCAAAAACTAATAAACCAAGTGCATCACATCGATTAAGAAAATCTACGGATTGAGGATAATGAGCTGTTCTTACTAGATTAACATGACATTCATTCTTTAAAATATCTGCATCTTTCTCCTGAACTCTTTTAGGCATAGCATACCCATTATAAGGGTAAGATTGATGTCTGTTTAGACCCATTATCTTCACTCTTTTATTGTTGAGATAAAAGCCATCATCTTTAAATTCACATTCTCTAAATCCTATTTTCGTTGTAAATGTATCCGAGAATTCGTCCGAATTAAGGGTTAGACTCACATTATATAGGATTGGCGTATCCAAATCCCATAATTGAATATCTTCAATCTTATCAAATATAACACAAGCTCTATGGGTTTCTCTGCCTATGTTTATTAACTTATTAGCCTGATACATGATCTTATCTTCATTGTCTAATATAATTAAATCCAAATACCCTACTGCATCCTTTGATGTCAAGTTATTGGTATAGATGTCTATTTCAAGCTCTTTCGTACCATCATATACTTTATTTGTTTTTATCTGAGCATTTTGAATATGTATTTTATCATAAAAAAGTTAAACTAACTTCTCTATAGATACCACCATAGGTTAAATAATCAATTTGTCCTCCGAATGGGGTATATCTTCCCTTTCTGTTGAATCAACTATAACCGTTAATCTATTCTCTTTTCCAAAAGTTAATGTATCGCTTACATTGAATTCAAATGGTGTGTAACCCCCTTTATGCTCGCCTATATACATGCCATTTAAGAAAACTTTGGCATAAGCCATAACACCTTCAAAGCGAATAATACCTATCCTATCTTTATATTTTTCATCCACATGAATAGACAATCCATAACAAGATACAAATTGATAAAGCTTTTCATCAAAATAATTGTAGGGTAATTCCACATTCGTATGAGGTAAATGGACATTCTCATACTCTTGCCATTTAGTTTCTATTTCCATTCCTTCGACGTACTGAGGTACATATTGCCAATTATTATTTAACCTTATTTTCTTTCTCATGTTAGACTCCTTATAATGCAATATCGTAAAACTTAAATAATCTTATTTAACCGATCCAAGCATACCTTCTACAAATCTTTTTTTGTAATAAGAAGAAGATTAAGATCGTAGGTAATGTGGCTATAACAATAGCAACCATGATCACACCATACTCTGGAAAATAGGCCGAAGACAATGAGGATATAACCAATGTAATGGTTTTTTTTTGAATCCGATTGTAGTATAATAAGGGGCCATAGGAAGTTATTCCAACTTGTCATAAAAGCTATGATTCCAGCAGCTGCATAAGTCGACTTCATGGTTGGTACATAAATATAAAAAAAAGATTTGAAATTCTTTTAATCCGTCTACCCTAGCAGCTTGAATGAGTTCTTTAGAAAAAGACTTTGTGTTTTGTCTAAAGAAAAATATCATAAAAACAGTTGCTATAGTAGGAAGCACAACAGCAATGTGGCTATCAAGCAACCCTATTTTCGTAAAGATTCTAAATAAAGGAATCATTAATGCAGCAAAAGGCACCATCATGGTTAATAATAATACACCGTATACTTTATTTTTTTTAATTTTAGACTTGTAGATTTCAAAGCCGTAACCCGCTAATGAAGCAATCAATAACAATAAGATTGTTGAAATGATAGCAATTTTTGCTGAATTCCATAATACCAAAGGTAAATCAACCATTTCTAATAACATGTTGAAGTTGTTGATTACATCTCCTCCTGGTGTCAATTTGCCTTTAATAATATCCGTTGCTGTGTTAGTTGCACCTGTAATCATCCATATGAAAGGAAATATGGATATAAGTGATGCTATGGATAGAAATATATACTTAAACATGATTTTAATTCTTCTCATCACGATCACCTCCTATTTTAAATTGAATAATCGCTAATACAGCTATTATCAATACAATGGTATAGGAAACTGTAGCCGCATACCCAAAATTAGGTACATATTTAAAGGATAAGTCGTATATATATTGAGACAATGTGAG
>JDSF01000218.1_pt1 | contig 34139 bp, 43 predicted proteins | sample 199441 | NCBI WGS metagenome assembly JDSF01 (sample SAMN02592751, study PRJNA231836) | bioreactor metagenome | isolation source: continuous culture bioreactor denitrification-DNRA | place: Germany: Bremen
TATTATAAAAATATGGATATAAGCTGATAATGAAAGGAACAACAATGGATTTCAAACGTAAAGAAATTAATCATGAAATCAACATGCGTTACAGACAGTTGGGAAAAAGACTTTTTGATGATTTGAAAAATGATCGTTTAAGGGTTAGTAAATATAAGAATTATGCAAAACAAATTGATGAGTTAATAGGAACGCTTGTAAGACTTGATGTTGAGATGGATAACATCGAAGAAGACAAGCATGCCACTAGTGATGAATCAAATCTTGAAGAAGTTAAAACAGTCGATGGCATTACTATGTACAAATTCTGTTCATCCTGTAATGCAGGCAATCACCCTGAGGCAACAGTATGCATTAGGTGTGAGGCTCGTCTAGACTAACTACAAATTAGGAGGTGTCCCATGAAGTGTGAAAATTGTCATGTCAATGAAGCAACCGTATTTCTGACTCAAAGTGAGAATGGTCAAACGACAGAAGTTCATCTTTGTGATACATGTGCTAAAGAGAGTGAGAATATAGTTCTTGATAACGGGATTTCCTTCCAACAATTCCTAAGTGGCTTGTTGGAAAGTAACAAATCACCACAGGTAAAAAGTCATGTACCAACTTGTACACAATGTGGTATGACGATTGAGGCATTCAAGAAGAATAGTCTTGTTGGTTGTGCCAATTGTTACAAATCATTTGATGGCTATTTGCAACCAATCATCAAACGTCTACAAAGCAATATAGTCCATACAGGAAAACGTCCCAGCCATGTTGATACAACTGTAAAAATCCAAGAGCAAATCAGTCGCTATGAAAGTGAGTTGAAAGTTTCCTTAATGGAAGAGGACTATGAAAGAGCTGCAATCCTTCGAGATAAGATTAGAGAACTTAAAGGGGATGGCATATTATGAAAAAATGGTATGATCTAGAACACGAAAACTATCATGGTGTCATTATATCCAGTCGTATTAGACTAGCCAGAAATTTAAATAGTGTGGCATTCCCAAATAAAGCAAGTGCACCTGGAGCCAACGATGTGATTAAGAAGGTGAGAGAAGCTCTCGAATCAGCCAGCAGTGGTATAAACTCTGTTTTTAACCATTTGGCAATGAGTCAAATAAGTCAAGTTGATAAGATTGCCATGATGGAGAAGCACATCATTAGTCCATTTTTTGTGAAAGTCAAATGGCCTGCCTACTTGATTTTATCAAAGGATGAAGCGCTAAGCATTATGGTCAATGAAGAAGATCACATTCGTATTCAGTCTATGGCCAGTGGTATGAACCTTCAAAAAGCTTTAGATGAAGCCAACCGTATGGATGATTTGTTTGAAGAAAAAGTGGTATATGCATTTGACCAGAATCTAGGGTATCTTACGGCGTGTCCCACTAATTTAGGTACAGGGCTAAGAGCATCTTATATGATTCATGTGCCAGCACTTGAGACAACAGGGCAATTACAGTTTATATTAGACGCAATAGGAAAGTTTGGACTAACAGTTAGAGGAATCTATGGTGAAGGAACAGATGCCCTTGGGTCCGTATTTCAGATTAGCAATCAGGTCACTCTTGGACAAACAGAGAATGAGATTATCGAGAATTTGACCAGTGTCACTAAACAGATTGTTGAGCAAGAGCTTATTGTTAGGAATAAACTCTTAAATGACAAACGTACAAGATTTGAGGATGCAGTGTACCGCTCTTTTGGTATATTGAGCCATGCACGTATGATTACGTCGAAAGAAGCAATGACCCTTCTATCTGATATGAAGCTTGGTATTGAACTAGGCATCATCAAAACAAAGAATAATGAGAAAATTAACATATACAACCTAATGGCTAAGATACAACCAGCCAACTTACAGATAATGCACAATAAGAACCTGAATGTAGATGAACGTGACATTGCCAGGGCTGAATACATCAGAGAGAATTTACCTGAATTAATCAGTGACTAATTGATGCATAACCTAAGGAGGAGATTCTATGGGAAGATTTACAGAACGTGCACAAGCAGCAATAAATTTATCTAAAGACGCAGCAAAAGAACTTGGACATGGTTATGTTGGAACTGAACACCTATTACTTGGTTTGCTTAAAGAAGGTGAAGGTGTTGCAGCAAAAACATTAGCAGGGCAAGATATTACATATGAAGCCGTATATGAAAAAAATCAAAGAAGTTATAGGCAGCACTCAGGTACAAACTCAAGAACCAGAGGGTATGACACCAAGAGTTCTCAAAGTCCTTGAACTTAGTACCAATGAAGCTGGAAAAAAAATGAATTCAGGAGAGATTGGTACAGAGCATATTCTGATTGCACTACTGAGGGAATCTGATTCTATGGCCATAAGAATCATAGAAGTCCTTGGTGGTTCCAAACAGAAAATCTATCATGAAATTCTAAAAGTCCTTGGTGAAGAAGCAGCCAATCAGAAGTTAACACCAAACAATCCTAACGAGAAGAAGGAGTCAACAACACCTGTCCTAGATCAGTTTAGTCGTGATTTGACATCAATGGCCAAAGAAGGTAAATTCGACCCAATTATTGGCAGAGATAAAGAAATTGAACGAATAATTCAGATTCTAAGTCGAAGAACTAAGAATAATCCTTGTTTAATTGGAGAACCAGGGGTAGGAAAGACAGCCATTGCTGAAGGTCTTGCCCAGAAGATTATCGAAGGGAATATTCCAGAGACCATTAAAGGCAAAAGAGTCGTAGCCCTTGATTTATCATCTATGGTTGCAGGCTCTAAATACCGTGGTGAGTTTGAAGACCGTATCAAAAAAGCTATTGCAGAGATTATCCAAGTGGGCAATGTCCTCTTGTTTATTGATGAAATTCATACAATTGTTGGTGCGGGTGCAGCAGAAGGCGCTATTGATGCTTCCAATATACTGAAACCTTCACTGGCAAGAGGTGAGGTTCAGCTAATTGGTGCAACAACTATGGATGAGTACCGTAAGTATATTGAAAAAGATCCAGCCTTGGAGCGACGCTTTCAACCAGTGCAGGTTGACGAACCAACAGAGGATGAGGCAATTGATATTCTAAGAGGCCTAAAACAGATGTATGAAGACCACCATCAAGTTAAGATTCTTGATATAGCCATAGTGGATGCAGTGAAATTGTCTAACCGATACATATCTGACCGTTTCCTTCCAGATAAAGCCATAGATGTTATTGATGAAGCGGCTAGTAAAGTACGTCTAAGCACATTTACCGCACCGCCAGATATCAATGCAATGGAAAAACAAATTGCTGAGATGGAAGATGATAAAGAAAAGGCCATCAAAGAAGAAGCTTATGAAAAAGCTGGTGAAATCAAGCAAAAGCAAAATGAAATAAGAGAAAAATTGATGTCAGCCAAAATGGAGTGGGAAGCCAAGAGTAGTATGGCAGACCAAACAGTTGGCGAAGAAGAAGTAGCAAGTATTATAGCTGGATGGACTGGCATACCAATTCAAAAGCTTACAGAAGAAGAAGGAGAAAGGCTTAAGAATCTTGAATCAGTTTTACATGAACGTGTGGTTGGTCAAGAAGATGCAATTACAGCCTTATCAAAAGCAATTAGACGTGGTAGGGTTGGTCTTAAAGACCCTAAGCGACCAATTGGGTCATTCTTGTTCCTTGGTCCTACCGGTGTTGGTAAGACAGAATTAACTAAGACTCTGGCTGAGGCTTTGTTTGGCGATGATGAAGCTTTAATCAGAGTGGATATGTCTGAGTACATGGAGAAACACTCCGTATCCAAGCTTATTGGATCTCCACCAGGCTATGTTGGTTATGATGAAGGTGGTCAGCTTAGTGAAAAGATTCGAAGAAAACCTTATTCAGTTTTGTTGTTTGATGAAGTGGAAAAGGCTCACCCAGATGTTTTTAATATCCTTCTTCAGGTTCTTGATGATGGTCATATTACAGATGCACAAGGTCGCCGTATAGATTTCAAAAATACGGTTATAATCATGACATCCAATGTTGGCGCCAGGAATATTGTTGCACCAAAAAAAACTTGGCTTTGCATCAACGGACGATGAAGCTAGTAACTATAAGAGCATGCAAGGCAGTGTTATGGATGAGGTTAAGAAATTATTTAGACCTGAATTCTTAAATAGGATTGATGAGACCATTGTCTTCCATTCATTAACAAAAGACAACATCAAAGAGATTGTTAGCATTATGTTTGGTCAACTTGGCTCAAGGATGGAGAAAAACATAGGTGTTAGTCTGAGTTTGTCAGATGAAGGAACTGATTTTATTGCTAAAGAAGGTTTTGACCAGGTATATGGTGCTAGACCTCTTAGAAGGGCAATACAGCAAAAAATTGAGGATAAGCTTGCTGAACACATTTTAGATGGTTCAATCAAGGAAGGGGACAAAGTCCTTATAGATCTTGATGGTGAAGCGTTAACCTTTACACCAAAGAATGATGAATAAGTCATCAAAACAGCTAGTATTTGTAAGTGAAATACTATATAATAGGTATCTAGAAAAGAATATTGTTTGCAACATTATTTTAGGAGGTAAGTAAATGGCTGGTATTTCTGAACTGATCCGTGTGGAAAATGACAATGCCTTAAGCTTTGGTAACTACTTGATGGACAACAAGAGGAAAATCCAAGATTTTGAAGTCGAAGGAGACTTGTACAAAGTCAAGACATATAGTGCAATGACGAAGCTTGAAAAAAATGGGCGTCTGTTATATGAATCCGTACCAGGCACGACTGTATATAATCTTAGTGTAACTGAAGCACAAGTTGACTTCGAAGTTGAAGGCAAAGAAGATGCCCAAGTTACGGTTGAACTTGAGTCAGACCAAAACTATGTATTGTTTATTGAGAGCAAAGAAATTGGTACGCTTAAGACAAATCTTGCAGGCAAAATCAGCTTTGGTGTTGATTTTGTTGAAGGTAACCAAAAGGTTATGATCAAAAAAGCTTAATAATTGAACTTTAAAAGGTATGCAACTAAGTTGCATACCTTTTTTATTTCATAAGTAATTGCTCCACAATTTCTTATGAAATAAAAACGTTCCACTAGGGATGCACACTACGCGGAAAGGAAATTGTCGTAAACGACCCGCTCCGGCGCGTAGATTCTAGCAAGCAAGAATCTTTCTTGTATATCAAATGAAATTCCTATGAATTTAATGAATGATATTGTGACAAAAGCTTGTTAAAGTATTATAATTGAAATAGTGAGAATTTTGACAGAGGTGGGAAGTCTTATGGCTAAAGCAAAGAATGTGTTTGTTTGCAGTAATTGTGGGCATGAAACATCCAAATGGATGGGACAATGTCCAGGGTGCAGAGAGTGGAATACTTTCGTTGAGGAAGTGAAAATGACAGGGGCAAAAGCTAAAGTAACCTCTGTTTTGTCTAAAGAGATTTCTAAAAGCAAAGTAAAAAAAATTAAATGATATATCCATAGATGATGAAGCAAGAACCAAAACGGGTACCGGTGAACTAGACCGTGTGCTTGGTGGTGGCATAGTTAGAGGCTCTTTGATATTGGTTGGTGGAGATCCTGGTATTGGTAAATCAACATTGGTGTTACAGATGTGTGAGGGTATCGGACGTCAGAATTTGAAGATACTCTATGTGTCAGGTGAAGAATCCTTAAAACAAATAAAGTTACGCGCAGATAGACTCAATGTGGCTAATGATGGCGTACTTTTGTATGCAGAAACCAATTTAACTCATATTGAACAGGCAATTAAGAATGAGAAACCAGACATACTTATTTTGGATTCTATACAAACTATCTACACGGATATGATTACATCAGCGCCAGGCAGTGTGTCTCAGGTAAGGGAAGTGACCAGTTCTGTTATGCGTATCGCCAAACAGATGAATATATCTACCTTTATAATTGGGCATGTAACCAAGGACGGAGCAATAGCTGGTCCAAGAGTGCTTGAGCATATGGTCGATACTGTACTTTATTTTGAAGGAGAACGTAGTGTTTCTTATCGTGTTCTTCGTGCAGTCAAAAACAGATTTGGGTCAACCAATGAAATTGGTGTTTTTGAAATGGCAGACTCTGGATTGGTGGAAGTGACAAACCCATCTGAGTATATGCTTACGGGAAAACCTTCTGGCGAGTCTGGCTCAGTTGTGACTTGTTGCCTAGAAGGTACAAGGCCATTACTTGTTGAAGTTCAGGCCCTTGTATCACAAAGCAACTTTGGAATGCCAAGGAGAACTGCTAATGGTACTGATTACAATAGGGTTAACTTACTGGTTGCGGTCCTTGAGAAGAAAATTGGCCTACAACTTAGTTCTTATGACTCCTATGTCAATATTGCTGGAGGTATCAAAATAGTTGAACCAGCACTTGATCTTGGTATAGTATGTGCTGTGACTTCAAGTTTTAGGAATAAAAGTATACGTGATGATATTATTGTTATGGGTGAGGTTGGCTTAACAGGTGAAGTCAGAGGTATCACACAATGTGAAAAAAGGGTCATTGAAGCCTATAAGATGGGATTTGCTGCATGTGTAGTACCAAAAGCCAATCTGAAACATCTGAAGGATATTGAGGGTATTAAGGTCCACGGCGTTAGTAATGTAGAAGAAGCACTTAGTAAGTTGTTCTAATAAACATAATTGTAGAATAAATCTTGTTTGGGGTGTTGATATGTCACAGGAAAATAATCTGATTGTCAGTATGTTGTTGGCGTGCTATGTGTTTATTGTGTTTTATGCCATGATTACAGCCAATGAACTTTTTCGGCATATGAAAGAATGGGTTAAGAAGCTGATACTTATTCTACTGGCCTTTGTGGCTCAAGTAGGGCTTATTTATCTTGCCAGTCACAATGAATGGATTATTACGCCGGATGGCCGTTATTTATTTGTTGGAATCGCAGTTTATTTATTTGGGCCACTGGTAGGTCTTGTGGCAGGACTGTTCAATATTGTCATAAGTATTTTCTTTGGTCATGAGAAATCACTTATATTGCTTGGTGTTACCTTGATTCATTTAGTTTTATACTACGGTGCATTCTTTATAATTGAGAAAATCAAAGTTTTCCTTAAACCCCTTGGACTTATTGTATTACTCTTACTTGTTGTACTATCAACATATTTTTATGTTAGTATTTTAGATTTGGATTCTGCTCACATTGGTGATGTTTCACTACGTTGGATTGGGATTAGCTTTGCTATTAAGTTTACATTGCTTATAGCTATCGGACTTAATAGAGGGAGAGAACTTGAACGTTCAAGGACTATTGATGAGCTCGAAGCCACTAAGGAAGCAATGATTATTCGGAACAACAATGTTAGACAACTGAATGATGAATTGATATTGTCAGAACAGCTTTTGGCAAAATCCAATGCTGAACTTGAATCAAAAGTCCTAAGAAGAACCAAAGAACTTAAACAGGTCAATGAAGGTTTGGAAGCAGAGATACTTGAACGTAGCAAAGTTGAGAAGGTCCTAAAACAAACCCAGCAAGAAGCAATTCATGCTAGTAAAGTCAAGTCAGAGTTCTTGGCAAACATGAGTCATGAAATTCGAACACCAATCAATGCTATTATGGGATTTAACTATTTGCTTGGTAATACAAGGTTGACTTACCAACAACAGACCTACCTAAAAAAAGCCAATGATTCTAGTGAACACCTGCTAAATGTCATTAATGATATATTGGATTTCTCTAAAATTGAGGCTGACCAGATGTCCTTACATTATACAAAAGTTAGCATCTATAAGATTATTAACAATGTATTTGACAATGTTATGTATCAGATATATAAGAAAGATTTGGTCATGATGTTTGAAATTCACCCTGATGTACCTGAGTATGGCTATTTCGATGGCAATAAATTACAGCAGATTATGCTTAATCTACTTAGTAATGCTGTTAAGTTTACAGATCAAGGGACGATTACCTTGGCCGTTAATATGCTTGGTATTGTTGATGAGAAATGTCATTTACAGGTTGTTATTTCTGATACGGGTATTGGTATTTCAGAGCGAAATCAAAAAAAACTTATTTGATGCATTCTCACAAGTTGAAGGAAAGCTTAACAGACGTTATGGTGGTACAGGCCTTGGTCTTAGCATATCAAGAAGTCTTGTTGAGCTAATGGGTGGGAAAATCAAAGTTCAGAGTCAGCTGGGAAGAGGGTCAGAGTTTTCTTTTGACATATGGATAGACCGAGTCATCTATGAACCTAACTATACAATTACGGATAAAATGAAAGTAGCACTTGTTTATGGCTTGGGTTCAAAACAAAATTTGTTGACCAAGCAACTTAAGAAGTTAGGGTGTGAAGTCAAAATGTTTGAATTAGAAGCCTTTGAACCATCACCTGTTTATAAACATAATTTTGACAAGATTATCATTGAGTGTGAAAGACCAGAAGAGTTCAATGTGGACCGTCTAGACCAAGTAGCGAAATTGTTAGACTGTAAAGACAAGTTGTATTTTGTTAGTCATTACCGAATTAGCAGACTCCAAAATGTGGTACAACGTGGTATTTTGAAAGACTTGATGATGAATCCTATTAGTACTGAAGATTTGTACCATATCTTAATTGACAAAGTAGAAGTTGAATCTGTTGGGACGGTTACTGTATATGAGTCTAGATATCATAATATCAAAATCCTTCTCGTTGAGGATAACCCATTGAACCAGTTGGTAAGTTTGGAGATTCTTCAGGAAAAAGGCATTGATGTTATAGTGGCATCAGATGGGCAGGAGGCTCTTGAACTTATTGCTAATGATGAATTTGATTTAGTATTAATGGACATTCATATGCCTGTTATGGACGGATTAGAGGCCACCAAACGCATAAGATCAATGGAAGGGTTGAAAGATATTCCAATCATTGCAATGACAGCGGATGCTATGACCGAGAATGAATTATCAATTAAGGAGGCAGGACTAACGGATTGTATCTTAAAACCTATTGATGTTCGCCAGATGTTTGAGAAATTAGACCAATATATATAGTGAAAAGAATAAATGGTAGAACATATGGTGCGTATGTATCATACTTATGTTTTATGTGTGTCTATTCATCTGATAGTATAGACTACCTAGAGTCATAATGATATAATACTTCTATGAACAGGCTTTATGAGGGGTCATAAGGAGGTTCAACATGAAAACAGTCTTAGTGGTTGATGACACAGAATTCATGAGAAAATCGCTTAAGATTATACTTGAAGGCGACGATTATAAAGTTGTAGGTGAAGCACAAAATGGTGAAGAGGCAATAGAACTGTATAACAATCTTAAGCCAGACTTGGTAACTATGGATATTACAATGCCAGTGATGAATGGTATTGATGCAACCAAGGCAATAATTAGTAAGGATCCGAAAGCTTCAATAGTGGTCATTTCAGCCCTTGGTCAAGAAACATATATTAAGAACGCCATAGTGAGTGGCGCTAAGAATTTTATTGTGAAACCATTCAAACCTGATACAGTCATTCAGATACTTCATACAATAGCGTAAAGTTTAAAGCCATACTTAAGTGTATGGCTTTTTGTTTTCTAAAAATAACTTGAACTTCTATCAGGATGTGTTTATACTATACATTGGCGTCAAAATGTGAACTTGAAGAGACCTTTTCGCCTGTTACTAGTATATCTAATACATTATGAAGTTAAATAGGGGTTTATTATGAGAAAATTAAGTAAACAAAGATTACGTTCAAGACTGAGTCGAGGCGCCAGTTTCGCAGAAATTTATATGACAGCCATAATAATGATTGGTGTCCTGATTTTTTCAGCAGGCATCATCAAAGAATTGTATGACATTGTTGTTTCATTCCCTAACTACATGTTTACTATCGAAGAATTTATGTCTCATGTCCTTGCATTGATTATTGCAATTGAATTTGTAAAGATGCTTGCTAAACACACGCCTGGTTCAGCCATTGACGTGTTGGTGTTTGCAATAGCCAGGAAATTAATTGTCAATCATGGTTCTATGCTTGACTCATTGATTGGTGTGGTTGCAATAGCCATCTTATTTGCAGTTAGAAAGTATTTGTCAAGCAGTATCACCCATAATGGTGAAGGCAGCAGTATGATTAATGGTGGACTGACAATCAAAGAATTTAATGAAATATTCAAAACTGATTTGTCTTTAGATATGGGCTATACTGTGGCTGGTATGATCTATAATCATTCAAAAACAAAAGGTGATACAATAAAATGTGGTTATATGGTTGATTTGGAAACTAAAAAGGTAGAAGTCTATTCAATGGATGATGCCTTAATTAAACAAGTGAAGGTTTTTGACAAAATAGGTTAAGTCATAGTTATTTTTGTGAAATTTGCATGAAAATTCCTATAAATAGCAAAAAATATTAAAAAATGTGTAAAAAACACTTGCATTTTTTTTGTAGATGCTATATGATAAAAAGGAACCTTGTATTATTCAGTAAAAGAAGAATCACAGAAATAAAAATTATCTAGAAGATGTTCCCGTTAGGATACCTTTGAATTTTTTTTATTTTGGATGTAATTTTACCATGATGATAGTAAGGAAATAATATTTCGGAGGTCATTCAAATGACAGGTACAGTAAAATGGTTTAACGCAGACAAAGGATTTGGATTCATCACTACAGAAGCTGGTAATGACGTTTTTGCTCATTATTCACAAATTCAAAAAGACGGTTTCAAAACTCTTGAAGAAGGACAAAGTGTTTCTTTTGAAGTAGTTGATGGTGCTAAAGGTCCACAAGCAGAAAACATCGAAGTAATTTAATTTTTAATTTCTATAATTAATAATTAAAACAATGGCCTGGAGCTTATGCTTCAGGCCTTTTTGTAGGAAAAGTTATAAATCTTTTTTACATTTAATGAAAGGGCATATATGGATTTTACTCAAGTCATTACACAAGTTGTCTTACTATTTTGTATTATGTTTTTAGGTTATTTTCTTAGAAGTCGATCGATTCTTAGTGGGGAAGGTATTAAGAACTTCTCTATTTTCATATATTACGTTACAATGCCTGCCATGATACTGGTCGCAATTGCAAGAACAGAGACTGCAACTATGGATGAAGTTGGAGACCTTGCTATAGCGGCTTTGTTTTCATATGTTATTCTGATAATTTTGGCTCAAATTGTACCAAAAGTTGTTAAGGCACCACCAAGCTCCAAGGGTCTATACAAGTTCATGGCCTTGTTTGGTAATGTTGGTTATGTAGGTTTTCCTATGTTGATTGCGATTCTTGGCAAAGATGCCTTATTCTTAGCAGCCCTATTTAATATACCTTACAATGTATTGTTATATACCATTGGAATATATTTTGTTATGTCAGACCATAACAAAGACCATAAGATGGAAATCAGCTTTAAACAATTCCTAAATCCAGGTATTATGATGACTTTGATTGGTTTGTTGGTTTTTTTTGTTGGAGGTGAACAAGCCATTAACCAAAGTGGTAATGGGTTTGCAATCAGAGGGACTAAGATGTTTCTTGATATCGCTCAGATGTTAGGGAGTATTACGACACCACTTGCAATGATTGTTGTTGGTGGTTCATTATTTGGCGTGAAGATTGACAATATCTACAAAAATTATAGAGTCATCATATTCAGTCTTATGAGAATGACAATTTTCCCACTGATTGTTGGTTTTATCCTTTCGTTCCTAGGTTTGAGTACAATTGTGGTAGGTGTAGCGATTGTTTTGGTTGGGATGCCAATTGCAACAAATACAGTAATTATCACCAATCAGTATGGCGGCAATATTCTTGAAGCATCTGAAGCAGTTTTCATTTCAACGGTACTTTTGTTGTTGACAGCACCGGTGCTTGTATGGATTATAAGTATGGTAGGATAGAAGTGTATCTAAGTTAGGATAGATAATGATGATTGAGTCAGAAAGAAGCGTACATATATGAAATATGAAATTATTCCTGTAGGACAATTAGAGACAAACTGTGTACTTATGTGGGATGAGATAACTATGAAAGGTTGTGTCATTGATCCAGGAGAAGAGGCACTTTCCATAAAAGCTCGTATAGATGAACTTAGTATTGATGTTGTCTATATATTGCTCACTCATACCCATTGGGACCACATCGGTGGGCTTAATGAACTGAAAATGAATCTTGAAAATGATGTCATTGTAATGGCCCATCAAGTAGAAGAATTATTGATGAGAGAGTCACTGAGTCACCCTGAAATAGACAAGTCCTTCAAAATAGATCATTATATTGTTGGACAAGCAATTAGTATGGGAAATCTAACCCTAAATACCATTAAACTGCCAGGGCACACAGATGCAAGTATTTGTTTTTATGATATGGATAGTGGGGTTGTGGTTGCAGGAGATACTCTATTTCAAGGGGCAATTGGCATTACACGGTATTATCATGGGCCAAGTAGTGATTTGGCTAAAAACATTAAAGAAAAACTAATGACATTGCCAGATGATACAGTCATAATACCGGGTCATGGTCCAACCACCACTATAAGTAGAGAACGTGCAGTAAATCCCTTTTTAAGATAAAGTTGTTAAAGTCTATAACGTCTGTAAGTGAGTAAGGTAACTGTTTTAAACACAGTACCTATTACAGCAGAAATCAGAAATGAAGCAAGAAAACCTACGAAACCAAAATAACCAGGTAGATTGCTGATAAGCATAGTATGGAAGAAAAAATATTAAGAACATAATCTTCCAGTTCTTAGCTCCGAATCGTATGTTTTGTCCAATACTCTCGAAACCACCTTTATGACTATCGATCATTATAAGTGCCCAATAACCAGTTAATGCATAAGCATAACCAGATAAGAGTAATAGTGCCCAACCGCCAGATAATAGGCCGATTGTAAGCATATAAGCAAGGATGGGTATAAGCAAAATTAAGAATGCTATGCTATAAATGATTGTGAACCCCATAGTTGTTCCAAATGCCCTCAGATAATATTTGCTGAGGGTTTCTTTGAATACATTAAAGTCGTAGGGATTGCCATTTAGTGCATTAATAATTAAACCAATAGTCCCTATTTCAAAGATTAAAGTCAGTGAAATGATTATAATACCACTAAGAGTTAAGCCAAGAATGAGAGGAATTAAACCAAGGAAAATATTGCCAAACTCTGCACTTATGACTACGCCTATGACTGAAAATACGATTACAACTGCAACGATAATACTTAGGACAAATGTGACCAAGGAACCAATTATTGGTGGAAGATAGATTTTTTTTATTAGTGGCTAGAAGTGAAATAGAAGCTTTCAAATCATCCATCAGATTTTCAAAACGACTCATGAAACCACCTCCTCAGTAGACAGTGTTTGTGATGCAAGATAACCATTATCCCAGTCGTCAAGATATATGATGGTGATAAGCAGGCCAAAGAAGATATCAAAAAAAATCATTTTAATGAGACCTACAACTACTGCGATAATTGTAATAAGGGATGTGGCAACAATTACAAGTATTTTTATGATATCGGCTAGACTGTAGTCAAAGAAATTATTGAATGTGCTACCATCAAAGGGCTGTTCAGTGAGAGGCATATCACTAATGATGTTGTCTCGGTTAGAAGAAGATGATCCCAAATTTCCAGATGATCTCCAATTGAAACTATTACCATTGTTTGCCAAGTTTGATAAAGAACCCTTAATCATTAATAAGAAGGCAGCAGGTAGAAAGTGTCGCTTTCCAAAGGAAAAACTTAAGGCAAGTGCTTTAAAGACAGAACAATTCTGACTAACTACAGCTGCCTTCCATACCATGAGGAAGGCTTCTATAATGATAGGTATCAGAGAAAAACCAATAGTCAGAGATAGCAAACCTGCTAAGATATATAGTGGAAAAGCAAATAACCAAGTGAATCCAATTAGAATATTGCCTCCAAGAAATCTTAAAAAATACCTTGAGGCTCCAGTAATGAAGTCATTTTCATTACGATCATTTGTAACACGCTTATAGTACATATGGTATAGACCAGATTCTACAAATGTCGAGCCAAAGAGTAAAACTACAAGGCTAAGAACAACTAAAGCAAAAGGTCCACCTTTAAATTCATTCCAGAAAATTGATAGGAATTTGCTGAAATCTAAGTCAGTCAATAAAATCATTTTCTCACCAATGTTCAGTAAGGTTAAGACAAGAGCAAATACTAAAAGTGCTTTAAGCAGTATGTATAGAATCTGTGGCTTATAAAGTTCAATGTGAGTTTTATTGATTCTATAAGCTTGCTTGAAATAGTCAAAACTATCAAGGAGTTTGAGGTAAGTAGTTTTTTTTCATTAATATACACCCTTTCTGTATGTAATGACAGTATACCATATGAGTTTCTACAACAACAAATAAAAGACAAATTGAGGTGATTTAATATGAAAATTCAAGAAAAAATATTGAAGAAGAAACTCAATATACCTTTAATGCATTCATAGCTAGCAAAAAAAGAACTTGTGTAAATAGTGATAATATGCGATAATTATTAGTGTTGTTGAGGGACGACGAGTGTATTTAATGTGATAGGTATAGACAGATAATCATTTTATTCCATTAAGTACAATTGAATACTATAAATGTTGACGTTTTTGATTGTGTATACAACGAAAACGTTGTCGCTATATCAATTTTTCTAATGGAGGGAATATCTATGCGATTATCAAACTTGGTAAACATCGGACCAAAACTAGAACTCATGCTTAATGAGGTCGGTGTAGAAAGTGCAGAAAGCCTCAGGGCTATGGGTAGTGTAGAAGCTACGTTTTTATTGTGTGAAAAAAATCTAGAATGTGTCAACAAGTTGTTTGCTGTTGAAGGAGCAATCAGAGGTACTAGGTGGCACAATATCAATAAAGAAGACCGTGAAAGACTTCAAAGTGATTTGGAGCAAAAAATCGCAATAAAATCTTAATACTTTTATATTTTCTAAGAAATCACCCAGCATTGTATCATGGGAAATATATACATGTTGTAAATTTTGGACTTTTCGCTGCTCTTGATGGGGCAGCGATATTGGCTGTGTATTTATGGTATATGTATGCTCATCTAGGTGGTTTTTCTCAATCTTTCTTTGTATTAACAATAATCTTGCCACTCTTTGTATGGGGTGGTGCGAAAATCTACTTCTTCGCAGCTCTTGGAAAAAAAATTATAAAGAACCCATTCAAATATCTTATTCAAACAGGCTTTTATGTGCAAGGTGGCACAATTGGAGCTGTTATGTTTAGGGGCTCTTCTTGTTCAATTCTTTGGAAGGCTTGGATGTTTTAATTATGGATCTATGCTTAATTTGACTGTATTTATTTGTGCATTTATATTAATACGTTCTACAAACTATTTAGGAATTATGACTTCTCAACTATGTTTGATAGTTGTACCAAGGCGTTGAATGGTGTATCTGCGACACATGTAATGCCGGTTGCGTCAGGTGATATGCTACAAAGTTTCCTAAACAACAAGCAAAGTCGTCAACATAGTTTTGTTGGTATTATGACGGGAAACCTTCTTACACGTCCTTGGCTAAAATTCAAGTTTCGTCATTATGATAATGTGATTCTTAAAAATAGAGTTGAGATCAATGAAAGAGACTACCTTGTTGATGGACAAAGGTTTTTTGATCTGAAAAGTATTTCACTTGACCCAGTACACACGGTGCAATACGTACCAATGCTTAATGATTTAATTCAAAAAAAAAACGGCATCTGCTTATGTCTTTTGGATGACACAAGCAGATACCGGTTATTTTAAGTGAACTTTTTTCCTAACTATTTGTAATCAAGAATAAACTGTATGTCTTCCTTGATAAGCTCTAGTGATGCTCTGAAGAAATCAGGGTTATGTGAATCAACACCAACTGTTGCTAATACATCTTTGATATTATGACAACCCGTTGCCTTCAGAAGGGTATCATATTTTGGTAAGAAGGCATCGCCTTCTTTTTTGTACATAGCATAGAGACCTTTTGCAAATAATAGACCAAAGGCATATGGGAAGTTATAGAAGTTATAATCAGCATAATAGTAGTGTGGTTTTACAACCCACATATATGGATGTAGCAAGTCGTGGTCGAGTCCGTCGCCATAGGCTTCTTTTTTGAGCGTTCAACATGGCAGTATTTAATTCGTCAACTGACAATGAGGCTGTTTTGCGGCCTTCAAAGAGTGTAGACTCGAATAGGAATCGGCTATAAATATCAACGATAACTTGGTTGGCACTCATCACAGAATTTTCTAAAATCACAAGCTTCTCTTGATCAGATGCTTTTTCAAGAGCAGCATTGGTGACAATGGTTTCGCAGAATATGGATGCAGTTTCAGCTAGGGGCATAGGGTAATCGCTGTTTGCAGGAACCACATCTTTTAGGCAATCACCATGATAGCCATGACCTAGTTCGTGAGCCAATGTAGAAACATCATTGAAACTACCATTGAAGTTTGACATGATTCGGCTTTGTTTTTTACTGTGAATGTTACTGCAGAAGGCGCCGGCTACTTTACCCTCTCTTGGGAATGGGTCAATCCAATCTTCATCAAAGGCGGTTTTAGCAAAAGTTCCCAAGGTACTGCTGTATGCGCCAAAATTGTTAATAACAAAATCTCTTGCCTCATCATAGGTATATGTCATATTCACTTCTCCAATTGGAGCGAATAAATCATAAAATGGCAATGATCCTTTATGCCCGAGTAAGTCAGATTTCTTCTTAAGGTAGGCTCTAAAAGACGGTAGGTATTCTTTGATGGCAGTCATCATTGCATCAAGAGTTTCTTGGTCCATTCTAGAACTGTTTAGAGTCATATCAAGAGGTGCCTTATAGCCACGTTTATCTGCTACTGTAACAACCTCACCTTTGATAGCGTTTAGGGCAGAGGCAGATATACTGGCAATACTACCAAGAGCTTTAACTTCAGCTTCATAAGCGGACTTACGTTTGTCACGGTCTTCATCGTACGCGTAAGATCTAATCATTGTAATAGGTTGATTTTTTGCCTTCAAAATCAACCATAAGGCTTGCGATAGTCGCATCTTGTAGTTTGCTCCAAGCATTTGACCCAGTATTTTTTCATTTGTGCAAGTAAAGATTCTTCAGCATCACTTAACATATGTTTGGCTTGTTGCTTTTCTTCTAGAATTGCAAAGGCATAAACCTTTAGTGCTTCATCTTGTTCAAGGAGAGATTCAAGGTTGTCCACAGTTATGAGCCATTTTCTGAATCCTACGGCATTCACTTGCATAGCAGGAGCAAATCCTTCAACTTTTTCAATTAATTTTAGGGCATCTGTGTTGCTTGTATCAACTGCATAAGTCAGTTCTCCCATATTACCAATGACTTCAATCATTGAAGAAAGTTCATCAGTAATCATATAATAACCGAGTAATTTCTCTTTTGTGCTTATGTCTGTATTAAGGGTATCTTTTACGTATACTTCCAATTCTTTGATTAAGGATTCAATCTTGACAATATCCTTTTGTAAAGAAGGGTCTTCGAAGGAAGTGTATAGTATGTCCAAGTTCCATCTCTTCATAATATATAGGCTCCTAATCCATTAAATTTTTTTTCAAGTTCTTTAGATTGTAACACAATTGAATCTTCTTTCCAAGTAGGCCATTATAGTTTATAATAACTAGGAATGATTAAATACGACAGGCATTTTATGTGTCTTTTATTGGAGGGTTACAATGGCTTATTGTCCGAAATGTAAATTGGAATATGAAGAAAATATACTGACTTGTGCGGATTGTGATGTAGAGTTGGTAGCAGATTTGGCAACGCATATTGAGCTGAAACCACTCATCAAAGTTAAAAAAAGTGGAACTAGAGGAAATGTTACGATATCTTGAGTATTCAGGTATCAAAAATGTAGAATCAGAAGAGCTTAAAGATGGTGTGTTGATATCAGTTGGCGAAGAACAGTTTGAAGAAGCTATGACCTTCCTTAAGGTCTATGTTCGTGAACATATGGAAGAAAGCAATGAAGATGATTACTATTTTGATGAGTATGAGACGGAAATAGTGGATGTTGAAGCCAAAGTTTCAGATATGAAATCCACAGTCTATACATTTGGGTTTGTAGGACTTGCTTCGGTTGTTATTGCAATCTTAAACTATTTTGATATTCTTGTTATTGGTGGATTCGATAAAACCATGCTTACTATTATTCTGGGTGTAATTGGTCTTTTATTCTTAGGGGTCGCCCTAAAAACAAACTTTGACATCGCAGATGCTTCCAATGATGGGGAAGAAAAAAGAGCACCAAATCAACAATATCTTCAACTGGTACAAGGATGAAAAAGACTTTGAAACATTCTTTAAACGTCATCGTATCAAAAGGGACGAAGTGGATGAAGGTGCACTTTACTTTTTTGTATATGATATTCTCAAAGCAGAAGTTAAAAAGCAATACCCTGATATGGAAGAGAGTATTGTTAATGCGGCCGTTGAACTCATCTATGAGGAACTCAGTTAAGCCTTACCTTCTTCTTTCATTTTTAAGAACATGGCCCTTTCTTCAAGAAGGTCATCAATTAAATCACAGAAACGCCATGAGATAGAAGTTTCTGTTACCATTGCAAACAAAGGGCTCTTCAACTGGAGGGCCCTAAAATTATGGACAAATTGATTGAGTTCATTGCTTGATACGGCATTAAGCACAATTGCCGGTGAAGGATTTTTAGGTAATTGTTTGGATACATTACCAGTTCCGTCAATCAGTTGTTGCAATGTATTGTAGGTCTGATCAATTTTAACTTCAATAACATCAAGCTCATTTAAAGCTTTTGCATATTCTCTTATTTTACTTAGTTCAATAGGGTCATAACCAAAGACCAATATACATGTTTTGCCTTCTGGTCTGATTGTATCATCGTGATCTATTTTTTTGAAACTCATAATATCATCCTTTCTTATTTTAGCTGTCATTTTTAACAGTTAATTGTTTCTATATATCAATGTATATCAATTTTCAAAATAGTGCAATAAAAAACAAAAAATCAGTGAAATAATAAATAAATTAAAGGAAAATCACCTTTTATGAAGTATATTGTAAGTAGGACTTCAAATTTAATTTGGTATCGAAGATGCAAGGGACGAAGGAGCTTAAGTCCAAGTGAAGTAGGACATTGATTTATAAAGGGTGGTGTTTTAATGGATATAAGAGAGAGATCGGAACAGATTGAAGAGCAATTGTTAAGCCAATACGCTGTTTTATCACGTAACTCTAAAGGTAGAGAGGCTGACGAAGAACCGTGTGATATCAGAACTGATTTTCAAAGAGACCGTGATCGAATTATTCACTCCAAAGCCTTTAGACGTCTAAAACACAAAACACAAGTGTTTATTTCACCAGAAGGTGATCACTATAGAACAAGGTTGACCCACACACTTGAGGTTGCCCAGATAGGTCGTAGTATTGCAAGGGCACTAAGGTTAAATGAGGATTTAACAGAAGCAATAGCCTTGGGCATGACCTTGGACATACGCCTTTTGGACATGCCGGTGAGAAGGCTCTTGACGCAGTCTGTGAAGTCGGCTTTAAACATTACGAGCAGAGCATAAGAATTGTTGAAAAACTTGAGAATAAAGGTTTAGGTCTGAACTTGACATGGGAGGTTAGAGACGGTATACTCAATCACCCTACCAAAGGTTCACCAAACACGTTAGAAGGAAAAAATAATACGTCTTGCGGACAAAATCGCCTATATCAATCATGATATTGATGACGCAATAAGAGGAAAGATATTATCCGTTGAGGATTTGCCAAAAGATGAGCTAGACATTCTTGGTTTGTCGGCAAAAGAGCGGATTAATAATATGATTCATGACATTGTAAGAAATAGTGATGGGACCAATGATGTTTACATGAGTCCAGAATTCTTATCTTCCATGAAAAGGTTAAGAAAGTTTATGTTTCAGAATGTTTATATTGGTTCTAAAGCAAAGACTCAAGAGAAAAAGGCTCAGAACATGCTGACTCAACTCTTCCTTTATTTTAAGGAACATGAACATTTGTTACCATATGAATACTTAGAGCGAATTGATAGTGAAGAAGACAGTTTGGACCGGGTTGTATGTGATTACATGGCAGGTATGACTGACCGCTATGCTATCAACATTTTCACTGACATATTTTTACCTTCATCATGGAAAGATTGATTTTCTGATAATAAAAAAAGGATATGCACTTTTTGCGTCGAACTTTAAAAGGGTGTGAAGGAGCATAACAATGCTATATGATGAAAACTTAATTGAAGAAATTAGATTGCAAAACAATATCGTTGGTGTAATTTCTGAATATGTGCACCTGAACAAAAAAGGCAGTTCTCATTTTGGGTTATGCCCATTTCATAATGAAAAATCACCTAGTTTTTCGGTTAGCGATTCGAAGCAGATGTATTATTGCTTTGGTTGTGGAGCAGGTGGCAATGTATATACATTTATCATGGAGTATGAGAACTATAACTTTGTTGAAGCGGTGAAGCATTTAGCTGAAAGGGCTCATATCGAATTACCTGAGGCAGAAGTGTCAGAGGCTGTCAAACGTGAGATGAGCCGTAAGCAGAAAATGATTGATGCCAATAAGGAAGCGGCAAGGTATTATTACTTCCAGATGTCTAAAGATGAGAAGAAGAAAGCGGCCCAGTACTTGGATGAACGTGGTATAGATCAGGAAACACGTAAGAAGTTTGGATTAGGTTATGCCAAGTTCTTTAGAGATGATTTGTACAGATATCTAAAAGGTAAAGGCTATGATGATCAGCTTCTTTTTGATGTTGGATTATTGCTTGAAGACAAGCGAAATAAAGGTTCTTATTATGATCGATTTTTTGACAGACTTATGTTTCCCATATTTGATGTTCATAATAGGGTCATTGCTTTTGGTGGTAGAATATTAGGCGATGGTAATCCTAAGTATCTAAATTCGCCTGAAAGCAAATTATTTGATAAAAGCCGTAATTTGTACGGAATGAATATAGCTAGAACTGCAAGAGGACGCAAGATTATACTTGTAGAAGGTTACATGGACGTTATTGCCATGCACCAAGCAGGTTTCTCCAATGCAGTGGCGTCACTTGGTACAGCATTTACAACTGGCCAGGCAAGTCTTGTTAGGCGTTACGCTGATGAAGTGGTTATTGCTTATGATATGGACAATGCTGGTATCAATGCAACACTTAGAGCAATACCTATTCTAAAAAATGCTGGTCTTGGAGTTAGAGTACTTTCGGTAGAAGGTGCGAAGGATCCAGATGAGTTTATTCAAACTTTTGGTGCAAAAGCATTTGAAGGTTTGATTGCAAAAGCAAAATCCAGTCTCATGTTTGAAATCAACCAACTAGAAAGAGACCATAACCTTGACGATCCAGAAGGTCGAACGAATTTTGATGTGGCAGTAGCAAAAAAAACTACTGGCATTAGAAAATGAAATTGAACGAGAAAATTATCTCGATGCAATTGTTCAAACTTATAACATTAAGCGGTCGGCTATGGAAAGTCTTCTTGCTAAACTGGGGAAAAATGTTGGTATAACCAACAAACCTGTGGAAAAAGAAGTTATTAGATCAAGAGATTCCAAAGATGTTATTATGCGAGCGCAAAAAAAACTTGTTGACATTTATCACAAGCCATAATAAAGTGTTTGGAGCGATAAAGAATTATTTGTCACCAAAAGAATTTACAGATCCTGTTTACAAAGTTGTGGCTGAGATGGTATTTGCAGCTTATGAAAGTGGCAAAGAAGTTGAACCAGCAAGTATTGTTGCACAGTTTAACACCATTGATGAACAGAATCAAATAGCCAATATCTTCAATAATAATATGCCCGTGGAACATTCAGGACAATTTGAGAAAATGATAAAGGAAAACATTCAGATTATCAAACGACATTATATAGAACAACTCTCAAGAGAAATAAGTGACCCAGTCAGACTTCAAGATATGATTGAGATGAAGAGACAACTTGACAACATAAACATATCGCTGGACGCATAAACTAACCGTAATCTGAGGATTAAGGAAAGGATTGAAAACAATGGCAAAAGCAAACAAGAACGTACAACCACCTAGTGATGAGCAAATCGCGTTGTTCCAAGACAAATTAACGGAGCTTCTTGATATTGCAAAGAAAAAGAAAAATGTGCTTGAATATGCTGAAATTGAAAAGCATTTTAAAGCTCTAGAGCTTCTACCTGATCAGATAGAGGCCATATATGAGTTTTTGGAGAAGAATGAAGTGGATGTTCTTGGAATGGTCCCTGCAGAAGAAGATGAAGAGGAAGAAGAAGGAAAAGTTAAACTTGACTTGTCTCTTCCAGACGGGATTAATATCGATGACCCAGTACGTATGTACTTAAAGGAAATTGGTAAAGTTGACCTTCTAACAGCTGAAGAAGAGGTAATGCTTGCAAAGCGTATGGAGGCTGGCGACGAGATTGCCAAACAGAGACTAGCCGAGGCTAACTTAAGGTTGGTTGTTAGTATAGCCAAAAGATACGTTGGTAGAGGTATGTTATTCCTAGACCTTATTCAAGAGGGTAACTTAGGTCTTATTAAGGCTGTTGAGAAATTTGATTACCGTAAAGGGTATAAATTTTCTACATACGCAACTTGGTGGATTCGTCAAGCTATTACAAGAGCGATTGCTGACCAGGCGAGAACTATACGTATACCAGTACATATGGTTGAAACAATTAACAAATTAATCAGAGTTTCTCGTCAATTACTTCAAGAACTTGGCCGTGATCCGTTGCCAGAGGAGATTGGGGAAGAACTTAATATGCCAGTTGAGAAGGTAAGAGAAATTCTTAAAATATCTCAAGAACCTGTATCCCTTGAAACACCAATTGGTGAAGAGGAAGACAGTCATCTTGGTGATTTTATTCAAGATGATAATGTGCCAGTACCAGCTGAGGCTGCAGCTTTCACATTACTAAAGGAGCAATTAGTGGATGTGCTTGATACATTGACTGACAGAGAACAGAAGGTCTTAAGACTACGTTTTGGTCTGGATGATGGCCGTGCTAGAACCCTTGAAGAAGTTGGAAAAGAGTTCAATGTAACAAGAGAGCGTATTAGACAGATTGAAGCTAAGGCACTTAGAAAGTTACGTCATCCTAGTAGATCACGTAAACTTAAGGATTACTTGGAATAATCAATTACATTATAACCTTTTAAATAAATGGTCTTAGTTTTGGAGAATACTCTGGGACTAAGATCTTTTTAATATAAGAATGTAGCTCAGCACATTCTTATGCATTAAAAAGATCAACGTAGGGTAACGTTTTCACATGACATATACGATGAAATGTATATAAGTAGTGAAAATGTTTGCCGGAGAGACCTAAGGTGCATTGAAAAGATCGCGTAGAGGATTGTTTTTATGCATATATATGTTGAAAGTATAATAGCGATGAAAATGATTGTCGAAGAGACTTAAGGTGCATTGAAAAGATTAACGTAGAGTATCGTTTTACAGGAGGAGAAAATGATTTTATCAAAAAGACTTAGTGCTATAGCATCCATGGTACCAAAATGTGAATGTATTGCGGACATAGGGACTGACCATGGATATTTACCAATAGAATTAGTTAAACAAAATAAATGCCAAAAAGCCTATGCCATGGATATCAACAAAGGGCCACTTGACAAGGCAGATGAGAATATCATTCGCGCCAATGAAAGTGGTAAGGTTAAAACGATTCTATCAAATGGCTTGGATAAATTACCTGAGGACGTGGAATGTGTTGTTATTGCAGGGATGGGTGGTATGTTAATTGGCAAAATCCTCGAGACAAATAATAATAAATTAAATCAGTTGTCTTCATTTATTGTATCACCACATCTTGATGAAGCATCACTAAGAAGAACAATTCATAGACTTGGTTATAGAATAGATTCTGAGATAATGATACATGACCTTGGCAAGTATTATCCGATTATGTATTGTCTTCCAGGACATGAAGAGTACACGGAAGTAGAGTATACTTATGGGAAGTGTCTTATGGAGGATAAATCGGATGTATGGTGTTCATATCTAGATTCAGTGGTCGAAAAGAACTTGAAAATACTTTCTTTTTTAGAAGGTAAAAAGGGAGAAAATATTGAAGAACGGATTAAGATGATTAAGAAAGAAAATAATCTGATAAGAGCTATTAAGGATGGGGAGATGAAATAAAATGATATTGAAAGATGTACTGACTAGACTTGATGAAGTATTACCTAAAAGCTTAATTGAAGAAAAGGACAACTCAGGATTGTTGATTGGCAACCTTACAAAGGAAATCAATCATATTCGTGTTGGACTTGAGGCAAGCAATGAAGTTGTTGAAAGTGCTATAAAAGATCAAGTGGATCTGTTAATTGTGCACCATCCTCTAATATTCTCATCACTTAGAACAATTACATCAAAAAATGCCACAGGTCGTAAAATACTTAGCTTATCTGAGAATGGTATAGCCCTATTTGCAGCTCATTCCAATCTTGATAGAGTGGAAAATGGCCTTAATCAAATGTTTGGTCAAAAGATGGGACTTAAAAACATTGATATTGCTAAGATTGAATCTGATGGTTATGTTCTAAAAGGAAGTCTTCCAAAACCCCTTGATTTAAAGGGTTTGGTGGATTTGGTCGGCAAAAAACTTGGTATGGAATGCATAAGATACGTGGGTGACGAAGAGAAAATAGTTGAAAAAGTTGGTTTTTGCACAGGCAGTGGCATGAGTTTTGCCAGTAATCAATTATTTGAAGATGTGGATGTATATCTAACTGGTGATCTTAAGTATCATGATGCAATGTGGGTACATGAAGAAGGGTATGCTATTGTGGATATTACACATTTTTTATAGTGAAAAGTTCTCTACTCAGGTTCTTTACAATATGGTACTTAAAGTTCTAGAATCTGATATAATGGTAACTAAAGACGAAGCAATTATCAACCCAATACAAACAGCGAGGTGTTGTCATGAGTGATATGATAAAAGTTACAATCATGGGAGAAAGTTGTGAAGTAGAAAGTGGCCTAGATTTGTTGTCAGTGGCTAAGGATTATCAAGAAAGATTTGATACACCAATTGTCCTAGCGATTGTTGACGGTAAGTTAAGTGAGTTAAGGAATAATGTAAAAGAAAATACCAATATTGAATTCTTAGATATGCTCAACAAAGATGGAATTAGAACATACCAACGAAGTCTTTCATTTGTACTAATAAAAGCGGCACACGACGTACTTGGTCATGAAGCCCATGTAAAAGTAATTGTACAATACTCAATAAATAACGGTTTTTATTGCGAAATATCACCAAGAGAATTATTAACTAAAGAGAGTATGGCTTTGATTAAAAGTCGTATGCTTGAGATGATAGATCAAAAAATGGCTTTTGATAAACATACCGTAAAAACCAGTGAAGCTGTGAAAATATTTGAAGAACAATATATGGAAGATAAAGTAAGGTTATTTAAGTATCGTCGTGTTTCAAACGTTAACCTATACAGCATTGATGGTTTGTACGACTACTTTTATGGATATATGGTGCCAGATACATCTTATCTGAGTGTCTTTGAATTGTTCTTATATTCAGAAGGCCTAGTCCTTCAGTTTTTAGATCCTAAAGCACCCAATCAAGTGTCTAAATTTGATCCTGACAAGATGCTTTTTTTTGAGACCCTCAAATTATCGACAGATTGGGCCCACTTAATGGAAGTGGATAACGTTGGTGATCTTAATGATTGTATAACCAGTGGCGATATGAAGGAAATGATTCTTGTCCAAGAGGCTCTGATGGAGAAGCGGGTCGGCATGATTGCTGATAGAATTATGGAGGACATAGAACATAAGAAGTTCGTATTCATAGCAGGCCCTTCGTCATCAGGCAAAACAACTTTTGCTCATCGCTTATCAGTTCAGCTAAGATCTCAAGGCTTAATTCCAAGACCTATTTCAGTGGACAACTATTTTGTAAAGAGAGAGTTGACACCCCTTGACGCCGATGGCAATTATGATTTTGAATGTCTTGAGGCCATAGATGTACAGATGTTCAATCGGGATATGTCAACACTACTGACGGGTGGTGAGGTCGATATGCCTACCTTTGATTTCGTCAAGGGGGAGCAAGTCTTTTCCGGCAAGAAGTTGCAACTTGGACCAAAAGATATATTGGTAGTTGAAGGTATTCATGGCTTGAATCCAAAACTTTCTCATTCTATACCAGAAGAGAATAAATTCAAGGTCTATATCAGTGCCTTGACACAATTGAACATAGACAATCATAATAGGGTTCCAACGACCGATGCAAGACTGCTTAGGAGAATTGTTAGAGATAGCCAATATAGAGGTGCGTCTGCTGAGAGAACTATTGGCATGTGGCCATCTGTACGTAGAGGTGAAGAGCTACATATTTTCCCATTCCAAGAGGAAGCGGATATTATGTTTAATTCTGCTTTAATCTATGAGCTATCAGTCCTAAAGCAATATGCAGAACCATTACTGTTTAATGTCCCAAAAGACAGTGCGGAATATATAGAGGCAAAACGATTAATCAAATTCCTAGATTATTTCCTTGGAATCACAAGTGAAACCATACCAAACAATTCTTTGATTAGAGAATTCATTGGTGGTTCGAGTTTTAGATAATGGTGGAGATAGTCTATGAGGATAAGGATATTATTGTTGTTGTAAAGCCACCGGGCATGCCTAGTCAAAAAGATTTGTCGAAAGACAAAAGTGTGTATCAGTATGTTTGTGAACATACAGGTCAAGATGATATAGGATTGATTCAGAGGTTGGATCGTCCGGTTGGTGGCATTATGGTTTTGACCAAAAGTACTTTGGCTAGTAAAGTAATGACAAAAGCAGTGAAAGAAAATTTGATAAACAAACATTATCTGGCTCTTGCAAATGGCTATGCGAAAGTCGATGATGAATTGATTCACTATATTTCAAAAGTTAGAGGCAACAAGGCGATTGTTTCAAGAAAACCGGGTCAAAATGGGAAGAAGGCACATCTATCTTATAATCTTTTGGCTAGGGAAGAATCAGGCGACAATCATCTGAGTTTACTCGATGTAAAGTTATATACAGGAAGGTTTCATCAGATTAGAGCTCAGTTATCATTTGGTGGATTACCCCTTGTTGGTGATACAAAATATAATGGGTCGTATGCAAATAAAAGAGGTTGGTTTAATATTGGATTGTATGCTTATAGGCTGGAATTTCCCCATCCAAGGAGTGGTGAGGCAATGAGGTTTAAATCGGTATGTGACCATGAACCTTTTGATATATTTGAAGATTTTTTGGACACATATAGGAACTAGTAAAACCAAACAATACTAGGAGGACCAATATGATGTTTAGGAAGCAGAAGAAATTAACTGGTAGTGAAGGGCGAAATGACTTTAAGCTCATAAGCGATTTGCAAGCACTTGTTGAAGGTGAAATCCTTTTACTTGATGAGGAATCAGAGGAATCAGCCTTAATTAACCAGTATATTCACAATCAAGTACAGATTCGCGAAAACGTTATCGCTGGCAATTCTAGGCTGGTTCAAGAGATTACCAGAATGGATATAGTTAGAGATATGATTGACAATATTAATGAAAATACAGATGCGGTTGAACTTATTAATATTAACACTGAAGAGATGGCAAAGGCTGTGGATGAAGTATCTGCCTTTGTTCAATCGTCTACTGCGACGACGCATCAAGTTGTTGAGGCTTCCAGTAGAAGTGTTGACACAATTAACCAATCCTTTGACTTTATTGATGAAGCATTTAAGGATATGGATGTTATTCGTAGCAAGATGAAGGTTGTTAGTGATAATACAACAGAAATTGATGAAATGACCAATATCATTAACTCTGTTGCAGAACAGACGAATTTGTTGGCTCTGAATGCTTCGATTGAGGCGGCAAGAGCTGGTGAAGCAGGTAAAGGTTTTGCGGTTGTTGCTGATGAAATTAAGAAGTTGGCTGAAAGTACCAAAGAATCAGCTACATATATTAGGGAAAAAATTACCAACCTTCGAGAGGATATTAATGATTCTAGCAATACAATTACAGAGGTGGCAAAGACTTTTGAAAAAAGGTAAAGAGTATATGGAAGAAGCAGCTAACTCTGTTGAATTAATGGAAAAAGGACTTCAAGGTATAGACAAAACTTTTGAAAGCATTGCTGCCAGTGTTGAAGAGCAAACAGCTTCAACAGAAGAAGTGGCTGAAAAGATTAGTGAGTTAAATGATGGCTTACACAAAGTGAAGGAAGTCTGCTTAGCCTTAGGAAAAGACATCTGTGGATTAAGTGAGAATATGAATGCTGCAAGAGTCAAATATGAGAAGTCTGGTCATGTAAGTAACAGCGTGATTATTGACGTTGCAAAAACAGATCATCTGATGTGGCGTTGGCGTGTATACAATATGTTGTTAGGTTATTGTACATTTGACAGCAACAAAGTCAAAGACCCTAGCTTATGTAATTTGGGTAAGTGGCTAAATAATAAAGAAGCAACGGCATCATTTGATGCCAATTTATTACAATCATTACATAAACCTCACCATGCCTTACATGCAGCGGCAGTGACTGCAATAGATGCATTTAACAGTGGCGATGAGAAATCAGCTGATAAAGCGTTATCAGATATGGATAAGATATCAAAAGAGGTTGTGGCAATATTAGATGAATTGAAGGATGGAATTTGAAGTATGGAAAGTAAGCTAGGGGAAAACAACAAAAGCTATTTATAGCTTGGGTATAAAGGAGAGGTCAACATGGGAACAGAAGGAAAAAACAATGATATTTTACAAAGAATGATTGAGAACATTGAAAAAGTAATGGTAGGTAGGAGAGAACCTATTGAGTTAATGTGCATGGCATTAGTGTGTGATGGACATGTGCTTATTGAAGATGTACCAGGAACAGGTAAAACGACCCTAGCTTTGGCGCTGTCAAAAACAATGGGTGGTACGCTTAAACGTATCTCTTGTACACCGGATGTTATGCCTTCAGATATCACAGGTTTTACGATGTACAATCCTAAGAATCAAGATTTTGAGTATAAAGAAGGAGCGATTATGACCAATGTCTTCTTAGCTGATGAAATCAATCGTACACCACCAAAAACTCAATCGGGACTTCTTGAGGCAATGGAAGAAAAACATGTGACGGTTGATGGGAAAAAGTATAAGCTGCCAGAACCATTCTTGGTTATTGCAACACAAAACCCAGTAGAATATTTAGGTACATACCCATTACCAGAAGCTCAACTTGATCGTTTCTTAGTAAAAGTTGATATTGGGTATCCTTCAGTAGAAGAAGAGAAGAAAATAATCGAACGTTTTGGTGCAGAAAATCCACTGGATACTTTGAGTGCGGTGACTACCCTTGAAGAGATTGAGCAAGTCAAAAAAGATGTAGCAAGTGTTCATGTTAGTGAAGAAGTGATGAATTACATAGTTGACCTTGTGACTAAAACTAGGAATCATCATAATATTTTACTTGGATTAAGTCCTAGAGCAACATTGTGGTTATCTAAGGTTGGGAAAGGTTGGGCCTATTATCAAGGTCGTAATTATGTGACACCAGATGATATTAAAAAGGTCTTCTTATCTGTTTGTTCTCATAGGGTAACACCAAAAACTGAGGCTAAGTATGAGGATTTGTCCAATGAGGCAATACTACAAGAGATTTTGGATAAGACCTCTGTGGACGGGTAAAGCCTATGAAACAAAATATTTTGATTTATATAATTGGCTTTGTTGGTTCATTAATCCTTGGCAGACAAAGACCTGGTTTCGTCTCGACCATGATATTCTACATGATGATATGTTTGCCTATTGCTGATTTGATTATGATGGCACTGACATATAAATTCTTTAGGTTGAGTCATAGTATAGATAGAAGGACTGTTGTTAAAGGGCAAGATGTCAAATATGAAATATCTCTTGTGAATCCGTCTTTTTTGGTCTTCTCACCAATAAAGGTATACTATACAGGTGACAAACTCCTATTTGATGATTCTCAGTTACACGAGAACAATACCTTGATACTGTACCCTTTTACCCGTGAGGATTTTGTCAAGAACATTCATTGTAAATATAGAGGTTCTTATAGTGTGGGTGTAGAGAAGATTGAAATCACTGGTTTTTTTTGGGTTGTTCTATTTTAAATACAGAGGAATTGAGACCCATAAGATTCTTGTTTATCCAACCATTCATGACTTAAAGCCAATGAACTTCAAACATGTCCTTAGTGATGCTTCTGAAAGTATCGTAAGCTTTGATAAATTTGACAAGAGTATTTTCTCAGAAATAAGGGATTATCAACCAGGTGACAGTCTTAATAAAATACACTGGAAGCTTAGCGCCAGAAAAGGCGATTTTGTTACCAAAGAATTTGAAGGTAATGTCAACAACAAGACAAAGATACTCATTGACAATGAATCACTTGATTTGGGATTTGAGAAAGACATTATTCTAGAAGATTATATAGTTGAAGGTGTGGTAGCACTGACAAAATATATGCTTAAAAACAATACGCCTCTACAGATGCATTGGCATCATTATGACAATATGATGGAGTATGGAGAGCAACCAAAGGACTTTGGTAAGTTCTACGAATCACTAGCAACAATGAACTTTGAACATGATCATGAGGCATTCTTACCTTTGGTTAAGGAGCAGACAAACAATCAGTATGAAAAATGCGTTTTGATGGTGTTTACTCCTCGCATCACCAATGAACTTAGCGAACTCTTACTTCATAGAAAACGACAGGGCTACGAAATTAATATTGTTACCATTAATCCAACAGGCTTTGTCATTGCAGAGGATAACATAAGTTTTGAAGTAAAACCTTTGTACAGACTTATTGACAATGGTGTGAGAGTCTATCATCTCAGATTTGAAGATGGTTCATGTAGATTGGAAGTGGCTTAGATGATGGTCCTAGTCTACGGCTATAGCTTGATGTATATTTTATCAGGGCTTATGGCATACGAACTTAACGGTTTGGAGGTATTTGGTATTTCTCTTGCCTGTTATGTATTTGACAAGGTGATTTTTTAAAACCCTTAGAAGGTTACTGACGATTGTGCTTACGGTACTAATTACCCTTGCAACGGTCACCTACATTTTGTATAGGCTTGAGCAATTGGTTGAAGTTTGGATGGAAATAGTTGATTTTACACAGGTATATTATTTATCAGTGACAGTGGACACAGTATCAATTGATGTCGTCCATCAGGTTGTTTTGATCGTGTTTATTGGGATTATTTTGATGCGTGTTCTTGAGAAGTTCATTCAAATCAACCAGTACAACTATTTATACTTAATGGGTATATCAGTTATTTTGGTTGTTGTTGCTATCTCAACCAGACGATGGGCAGCAGCAGAGACCATGAAGCTTTTATGATTTTATCAGCTACCATGATCTTGTATTACTTCTACAATTATTACCGTGGATTTTATGCTGACAACAAATCATTTAAACCGCTAATGACAACTGTTGCAACCTTTATCATCATTATAGTTATAGGTGCTAGAATGCTTTATTCATGGGACCCAAGACCTTTGACTACACCAGTTGTGAAGCCTAAATTCCAGGTCAGTTCAGATGTTGCTACAGAAGTGTTTGAACAAGATAAGATGAGTTATTATAGACAAGATTCTTTTACTATTCAAGAAAGCTTTGAATTTCAAGACATTGAAGTTATGCGGGTCAAGACCTCCAACCTTAGGTATTTGAAAGCAGAGACCTACGAAATCTATGATAGTGGTTCCTGGCTAAGAGATGAGGACCTTCAGTACTTGGACAATGACGGTGATACGATTCAAAACAGCACCTTATTTGATCAGATTGACTACAGAGACTTCTATGATATCGAAAATATCGAAGTGACCATAAGGGGCATTAACACCAATGTACTTTTTATGGCTAACTATGGAACTTCGGATACATCCTTTGATGCAGGGATTCGTGTTATGTACGACCCTAGAAGAGGTATCTACTTCGCTGATAAGTTATTAGAACCAAATTATTCCTATAACTTTAATGCCGTCATACCAGCATATGGCAACCCAAGTTTTGACGAGTTGGTTAGACAAAGAAGTGATTTGGCAGTACCTAGTGGGTTAGATGTCTATAAAATAATGCCAGAAGAAGGTTATAGCGACCTTGTTGCCTTAACTGAAAGCATTGTCGATGGTATAGATAATAAGTATGACCAGGCACTGGCTATTGAGAATTATCTGAAGTCCAACTATGTGTATAGTGAGAGTCCAGGTTCAGTGCCAGAAGGTGTTGACCCAGTCAATCATTTTCTCTTCGAAACGGGAGAAGGATTCTGTCAGCAATTTTCATCAGCATTTATCTTGATGTCACGTAGTGTAGGTATTCCGACTAGGTATGCTACCGGATTCTATGTGGATATATTTGAACCAGAAGATTTGGAAGATGCTTATATGATGGAGATGGATTTCATGCGTGATGGTACAACAAGCGTATTAGATTCAGACTCTCATACATGGGCAGAGGCATACTTCCCAGAAGTTGGTTGGATAATGTTTGAAGCTACACCTGGCAGATTATACCGTAAAGATGTTGTGGCTGGCCCAGACTTAAATTTAGACGACTTAGATCCAAGGGGCGAAGGCGTAGGAACTTTTAACTTAGATTGGAATTACGTCTATACATTATTCGGTGTTATAGCTATTGGTGTCTTGTTATATATGCTTTCAATATTCTACAAGAAGCGTAAGGCCATAAAACACCGAACCCCAAAAGAAAAAATGCTGGATATCCATAGGATTATTAGGTACTACTATGGTTTTGGTAGAACAAAGAAGAAGATTAATGAAACGCCTAGAGAGTATGCACATAGAGTCGATGACTATATGCTCGACAGTTATGATGAAGGTATGATTAAACTGATGAGTGATTATGAGGATGTTGTTTATGGCGGCAAAGAAATCACTTATGAGGATTTGGCAATCCATGTTGAGTATATGAAGAGAACTAAAATCATTATAAGAAGAAGGGTCAATAGGTTTACTTATGATCGTATGCGTCTATATGATTTTTTGAATTATATTCCTCTTAGAAATAGTGCTAAAGCTTGATTTCTAGGGACTATGGTGATATAATAACAACAAGAAAGATATTCCTGGGGTGTACGGAGAAACCTGTATTTTGAACCTACATAGTAACATGGGGAATCCTATATTTTATGGTGGACGTCAAGCCTTTTTTAGATGGACGGCGGAAGTCATCGTGCGGATACCCACCTAGCAGACGCTAGGGATCAAAATCCGGGGAACGGCATTTCGGGGTAACTTTGTAAGTTTGTCGACGTAAGTAGGTAACAAATTATATTTGGACTATTTTGGAAGACAATATTAAGAGCTGACTCACTGAGTCAGGCTCTTTTCAATGTTATTATTTATGTGTAGATTGTATAGCCTAAATCACGTAGCAAAGTAATACTTCTGTCCATATTGCTTTGATCTTCAAACTGTATGTTTAAAACACCGCGGTCAATTTCTCTGTTATTGACAACACCAATATTTTTGATGTTGATTGCAGATTCGCTAAGTAGCGTGGCAATTCTAGCAATAATTCCAGGTTCGTCATCCACATCTATACCAAAAGCATATTGTCTAGATAATATGCCTTTTTTGTTATCATTGAAAGTTGAACGATAATTCTTGGCATCTTCAAACATATAATGCAGACTTTTGGAGTCATTGGATTCAATCATTGATTCAACATCTGTTAGTAGCTCCTTGTAGTGAGCCAGAGCAGAAAGGATTGGTGTCTTGTTGCTTAGACATATCTGTTGCCACATAATAGGGGAGGCAGAAGCAATTCTTGTGATGTCCTTAAAGCCACCGGCAGCCAATGTATGCATGTAAGCATCCTCTCCATCAAGAGCTTCTACAGCATTTACAATGAGTGCTGCAAGTATATGAGGTACATGACTAATAGATGCGGTTGTCATATCATGTGTTTTGGAATCCATAACAAGTGGAATGCTGTCAATACCGTTGATGAGGCTTTTAAGAAGTTCAATGTCCTCTTGTATAATATTAATCCCTGGTGTCAAAATATAGAAGACATTTTCAAATAACTGTGCAGTAGCAGCTTCATAACCACTTTTTTCAGAGCCAGTCATTGGATGACCACCTATGAATTTGGTTGATGACTTGGTATCCTTGACTGCGAAATGAA
>JDSF01000219.1_pt1 | contig 34111 bp, 43 predicted proteins | sample 199441 | NCBI WGS metagenome assembly JDSF01 (sample SAMN02592751, study PRJNA231836) | bioreactor metagenome | isolation source: continuous culture bioreactor denitrification-DNRA | place: Germany: Bremen
GACCAAAAAAATTGATAAACAAGCTGCTCTCAAATAAACTTTTGTCAGCAATGCTTATAGCCTACACCACGCTTATGTTTCTAAAACCTGGTCTTGGCAGGTCGGCAGTAGTCATTGCAAAAGACAACATCCTTCAACTTTTAATGGTTATGCCCATTATTTTGGCAATGACGTCATTAACAAAAGCCTGGGTTCCAGAAGAACTCATTAGCAAAAAAACTTGGGAAAGACTCAGGTTACATTGGTTCTATCCTGGCACTTGTTCTAGGCAGTGTATCAGCTGGTCCCATTTATGCAGCATTTCCATTTGCTAAAGCACTATTAGATAAGGGTGCAAGTCTTAAAAACATTACAATACTGCTTAGCAGTTGGGCAGTTATAAAAGTTCCTATGCTTGCTAACGAACTTGCATTTCTTGGACCCACGTTCATGCTGACACGTTGGTACTTACTGTCATTGCAATTCTGATCCTTAGCGCTCTGCTTGAAAAAGTCGTTTCAATTGATGATATTTCATGTTCATTAGATGATGATTCAAATACTCCTATACTCTCATCTAATACTGTAAAAATTTCTGAACTTTGTACGGGATGTGGTGTCTGTTTGAAAGTTCTCCCAGATCATTTGAAAGGTGCCATTCAAATAGAATCAGGACAAGCTCAACTCGCCCCGAATTTGAGCCTTTCGCAAAGTTTGCATAATCAGTTACAAAAGGTCTGTCCAAGGAAAGCCATATCATAAAAGTTATATATTAAAAAAAATTAAACGTTTTTCCTATCATTCTGTTAAAATTTGATGTAAAATTGAAACAATAAAACTAAAACAATTTAATTTAAGCATGAAATGGCGTCAGATATGAAGGAGGAACCACGTGAAATTTCAAGATTTTAAATACGTTCGACCTGATATTGAGTCGGTAAAGGCTTCCATGGCAGAAAAGCTTGATTTATTCGTAAATGCTAAAAGTTTTGACGAACAGGATAAATTTTTATCAGAAATTAATAATATCCGTGCAGAAATTGATACTATGGACAACATTGGTTATATCCGCCATACAATGGATACCACCGATGCATTTTATGAAAAAGAGCAGGATTATTGGGATGAAAACAGACCTTATTTTGAAGAGCTAGATAGTAACTTCTACAAAGCACTCGTTAATAGTGTATACAGAAAAGAACTAGAAGAAAAATGGGGCGACCAACTATTTACTTTGGCTGAAATGACACTAAGAGTGTTCTCTCCAGAGATCATCAATGACCTACAAGAAGAAAACAAGCTTGGCACTGAATACAGAAAACTTATGTCTTCTGCAGAGTTAATGTTCCAAGGCGAAAAAAGAAATTTAGCACAAATGAAGCCATTTATGGAGTCACCAGACCGAAATGTAAGAAAAGAAGCAACTACAGTTCACTGGTCATTCTTTGAAGAAAATGAGGCTAAGTTTGATGAAATATACGACAAACTCGTAAAAGTACGTCATACAATTGCTACAAAATTAGGGTTTGAAAACTTCATTGAAGTTGCATATTTAAGAATGAGCCGTTCAGACTACAACCATGTTGATGTGGCGAACTATAGAAAACAGGTTCTAGAAAACCTTGTTCCAATTACCTCTGAGCTACTAAAACGTCAAAAAAAACCGTCTCGGTCTTGATGAACTGCATTATCATGACGAACTACTTGAGTTTACGAGTGGTAATGCTACACCAAAAGGTGAACCCGAGTGGATTCTAGATCAGGGTTTAACAATGTACAAGGAACTTTCTAACGAAACAGAGGAATTCTTCAATGTTATGACCCAGAAGAACCTGCTTGACCTAGTAAGTCGCGAAGGTAAAGCACCTGGTGGCTACTGCACATATATAGCAAATGAAAAGGTTCCATTTATTTACTCAAACTTTAACGGCACTTCAGGTGATGTCGATGTCCTAACTCACGAAGCTGGTCATGCTTTCCAAGTATACAGCAGCCGAAACTATGAAGTTCTAGAATACAACTGGCCAACGACTGAAGCGTGTGAAATCCACTCAATGTCGATGGAGTTCTTCGCATGGCCATGGATGAACCTATTCTTTAAAGAAGATGAAGACAAGTACAAGTTTTCACATCTTTCTGGTGGACTGATCTTCATTCCTTATGGCGTTGCCGTAGATGAATTCCAACATTTCGTTTATGCTAATCCAAATGCTACGCCAGATGAGCGTAAAGCCATGTGGAGAGAAATTGAAAAAAAAATACCTACCAATGAGAAATTACTCAGAGTACCCATTTGTAGAAAAGGGCACATTCTGGTTCAAACAAATGCATATCTTTGAAATCCCAATGTACTACATTGATTACACATTGGCTCAAGTATGCGCATACCAGTTCTGGATTAAAAGTCAAAATGACAATACAAAAGAATCTGCATGGAGTGATTATCTTCGTCTATGCCAAGCTGGTGGATCAGTCTCATTCCTAAAACTAATTGAACTTGCCAACCTCGATAATCCATTTGAAGATGGATCTATTGCAAAAATTGCAGACCCTATTAGTTATTATCTCAACAGCGTTGACGATTCAAAGCTATAAATAGGAATACCTCAAGACTTATACTCACAATAAATAAAGGTGCAGCCAACTTTGGCTGCACCTTTTTCATTTTTTTTGCTTTTTTTACTATCTATGCACTTTTGGAATAAATTTCTACAAGTTTACCTTTGTTTACCGCTACGTTTTGACGTTTAGATTCATTTCTTTGCTCAAGCTTATACATAAGTGGTAAAAGGATCATAGCAACAATGCCAGCCGAAAACCCGTTATTATATAAGTTAAGCCCCCCATGTAGTCCGCCTACATTAAGAACCACCGACATATGAACAAATGCCGCCAATATTCCCGCTTTCCATCCAAATCGACCAGCAACAGGCGCAAGCCCTGTTCCAAATAAAGCCGCAAGTTGAAGAGCAGGGTCCGTAACATGCCAAATTTTCGTGAGCGCACCTAGATAAATACCTGCAAAAATCGGCACAATATTCATAAAATGCTTTCCTGCTGCACCAAATCCAACGATAGTCAAAACACCACCAAGGGTTGGACCATTTAGGTCTCCACCTACTGCAAGCAAGTATGACGATGCCAACATACCGTTAACACCCATATTAATAAGCATAACGCCTGAACCGAATTCCTTAAGATAGTCGGTAGGTGCCTGTCCACTGGTTTTTTAAAAGCTCTCTAAAGCCCTTCCAAGCCGTTGGATTCCAGTGGCTACCCGCAATAATCATTAAACCAAAAAGGGTATTCATAAAGGCAAACAAGACAAACTGGTGCTCTGTGTTCCATATTAATCTCGGTGCAGGCATGTACCCATAGGATTTGAAAATAGAAACAAATACAGTACCAATTATTCCAGCCGCAAATCCAACATTATATAGGTTAAATCCGTCGTGAACCTTCTTTAGCCAAGCGCTTACTATTGGTAGTAAAAGGCCTGTTGCTACTCCAGCCAATGTTCCTGCAATCCACCCAAATGGTTCTGGTGTAGAAGCTGAGTAAATCAGATCACTAACCATTGGCGCCATAGCTGTACCAAATAATCCTACCACCCAAAGTGACTTAACACTTTCATCAAATAAATATGCGTGTAGAATGATTCCCACAAGAATAAACCACACATTAAACAGGTTCTTTCCAAACAAAGCAAAGCCCATTATTAGAAAGAGTGCTGCAATCGTCACACCATCTGCTTCATCTCTTATCGCCATCGTCATCAGCGTTAATATTAAACCTAATATTCCAGCATTCACAAATGCTGATCCAAGGCCACCAATGACAATATAGTCCGTGATAAGCGTGCTAGGTTCCAACATAATACTGGTCAGTCCATGAGCGATCTCAGCAGGTGTTTCCACTAGAAATCCCCAAATCAAAAATGCCACAGAAATACCAAGAGGCAATAACCACGGGCTGATCAATTTCTTCCTCATACTTTTATATCTCCTCCAAATTTAGAATAATAGTATGCCCATTCTATCAATGATTGAAAGCGTCAACAAGCGTTTTCCTGGCATTTCTCATGAATATATGTTCATATGTTGATTTTTTATGCCTAACCACGCTTATTTACTAGAAATCTTCCATTTTTTAGTATAAATCATCTTCAAAATAAAAAACCGTTCTCCATACCGAGAACGGTTTTTATATCCAAATCATATCCAAATCCGAAGAAAGCTTACTTCGAGTAATTTACTAAAGTCTTGATGACTTTCTCCATCTGGTCCTTGTCTACTGGCTCACCATCTTCATCTAGCAGCAAACAATCTCTTGCATGCTCCTCCATAATTACAAGTCCAACCTTATGCACTGAAGATTTAATAGCAGCAATCTGGAGAAGAATATCATCGCAAGTTTTGCCTTCTTCAACCATCTTTTCAACGCCAGCAATATGGCCTTTAATGGTCTTCAGCCTGTTAATAATACTTTTTGTTGCATCTTGCCTCGCCATAATTTGCCTCCTTGAATTTCTCCTATTATTTTATCATAATCTCCAAGCACTGAACAGAATTCTAGATAAATAGGTTTACGTTTGATTCTTCAGCTGCACCAAGATAAGTCGCTACACCGCCCATGTCTACGCCTTCGATAAGTTCTGATTCTGTAATCCCCATCAGATCCATTGACATGTTACACGCTACAATATTAACACCATTATCAATAGCCGTTTGAAGAAGTGTTTCAAGGGAATCAACATTATGCTTCTTCATAACCATTCTAATCATCTTTGGACCCATGCCCATCATGTTCATTTTAGAAAGACCAAGCTTCTTTGTCCCTCTTGGCATCATTCCTGAGAACATTTTTCCAAGAAAATCTTTTTTCAGCTCTTACAGCTTCATGCTTTCTAAGTATGTTAAGCCCCCAGAATGTGAAGAACATTGTGACCTTACGCCCCATTGAGGCAGCTCCATTTGCAATGATTAAAGATGCAATTGCCTTATCCATGTCACCACTGAAAACAACCATAGTCTTGTCTTCTGATACCGGTGCCATTACATGCCCGCTCTGAGTCACAGGTCGCGACTTTTCACCCTTCATCAGTTTAGCAACTATCTCTTTCTTTTCATTTTTTTTCAACACTCATAAGTGTGTTGCCAGTTTTTCCAGCCCACACACCAATATCGCTTGCAAAACCTGGATCAGTTGCACGAACTTCAAGCACATCACCATCGTTCATTTCTTCCATTCTTTTATAAACTTGCATGATTGGGCCAGGACACTGCAAGCCGCAGGCGTTTAGCTTTACAACTTCACCAGTTTCTCTAACCGGGATTTCTTCAATGCTTCCGTCATCTGTAAAGTTAATGTCGCAATCACATATGTTGCCACCACACTTATCTGTGTCATCAGGATTCTGACAGAACATACATGAGTAAGTTGTGTAGCCCCCCGAGAAGTTGAAAGTCTTTTTGAATCCAAGCTGACGAAGAATTCTTTCACCAATATATCCTCTTAGGCCAACCGCACAGTATATTATTATATTTTTATTCTTATCAAGTTCATCAGCACGCTCACGAAGCTCATCTAGTGGAATGTGATAAGAGCCTTCAATATGTCCAAGCTCCCTCTCAATGTCTTCGCGAACATCAAGAATGATCGTCTCTTCTTTTTTGAAATCGTCAAGCTGATCCCAGTGCACGTGTTCACTCTTACCTGTTAATACGTTTTCAGCCACAAAGCCAAGCATATTTACTGGATCTTTAGCTGATCCAAATGGAGGTGCATAAGCCAGTTCAAGGTCTTTTAGATCATAAATCGTACCACCGTATCTCAACGAAGTGGCAATAACGTCAATTCGCTTATCAACGCCATCATGACCTACAGCTTGCGCCCCAATGACTTTTCCATCTAAAGCATAAATCAACTTCAAGGTCATTGGCATTGCACCTGGGTAATATCCTGCATGTTGCTTAGCGTGAATAATGATTGTTTTGTAGTCTTTGCCGTAAATTTTCCCATTGCGTTTCAGTGTCTTTTCATTGTGCCCTGTACTTGCCACTGCAAGGTCAAACACTTTTGCTATTGATGTACCTTGTGTCCCTTTATATGTTTCCTTGATGCCTGCAATATTGTTTGCAACAATGCGACCTTGTTTATTGGCTGGTCCAGCAAGAGGCACCATGGTTTTAGTTTTATCGTTGAAGTCTACAACTTCGATTGCATCACCTAAAGCATAAATGTTCTTATCTGATGTCTTCATATAGTCATCTACAACAATGCCACCACGCTGGTTCACTTCTAGACCAACGTCTTTAGCAAGCTGTGAATTCGATTTTATGCCGATTGAAAGAATGACGATATCTGTTTCAATCTTTGTACCACTTTGAAGTTCTATAGTGGTCTTGCCCGTTCTATTGTCATGGTGGAATGACTTCACACCATCATTTAAGTGTAAATCTACGCCTTGCTGTCTCATATGCTGATGTGTGATACTTGCCATTTCAAAGTCAATCGGCTGCATAACTTGATCCGCCATTTCAACAACAGCAACCTTTGCACCTCGCTCATGAAGGTTTTCAGCCATCTCCAGACCAATAAAACCACCACCGATAACAACCGCATGCTGTGGCTTCTTCTCATCTACATACCCTTTGATCATATCCGTATCTGGGATGTTCCAAAGTGTAAAGACATTCGGGGCATCAATACCCGGGATTGGTGGTCTTAGTGGTGTCGACCCTGGTGAAAGCACAAGTACATCATATGATTCTTCGTAAGCTTCGTTAGTATTATGATTCATGACACGAACTTTTTTGTTTTCCTTGTCGATCGAAAGGACTTCATTACGAACACGAATGTCCATGTTAAATCTTTTGCCCATACTTTCAGGGGTCTGAACCAGAAGTGCTTCACGTTCTTCGATAGCCTCACCAATGTAATATGGAAGACCGCAGTTTGCAAATGAAATATAGTCGCCTCTCTCAAACATGATAATTTGTGCTTCTTCATCCACTCTTCGAAGTCGAGCAGCTGTACTTGCACCGCCTGCAACACCACCAACGATTAACACTTTTTGACCCATAACATAACCTCCCGGTTTTATAACACTCTACCTTTGTTAAAAGATAGATTACCATTCCCGCCATCCCCCTCGGTGGGGGTTTCTTTGTGTCTATTTTATAGGTCGTCACCCCCCCTGTCAAGGGGTGTTGTCAAAAAAGCATACTGCCCTTGAAATCACAGTTGATTCCGAGGGCAGTTTCATTTGCTCAGCCGCTTTAATACTCTAGCTCATATAAATACTTTAGATGTTTTCTCTCCTCATCAATGATCTTATCAATTTCCTTCTGATGATGATCTTCTATAATTTTTTTTCATCTCAAGAAGGAACAGGATTGTATCCTTTTCGAGTTGAACCGATTGACACACAGAAGCTTCAAGGTCTTCGGGCGTGGCAACCTTATTGAGAAACTTAATGTTCTTTTGTAACATGACTTTTATGTACGACAAATACTCTTCATCAACTTGCTCTTTTGCTATCAAAGAGAGTTTGTACCCTTGATAAATTTCTTTATGTTTGAGTTCCTGTCTAGCTAGCAAACTAAATAGATCTGATACTTTTGTGTTTTCAACGCGCTCGCTTAATTCAGTATAGAGTTTGTTCCCTGTCTCTTCTAATTCAATTAGAGCATTTAATAAATCTTCCAGTATGAACTTTTCTGACATATATACCTCCGCCCTCATATAGCTTAAGTTTACATCTATTTAATTAATTTTTTTCAGATACTCTAAATGTTTTTTTTCCTCGCCAATTAATACGTCAATTTCACTATGAAATTTAGGGTAAATCAGCGTCTTCATTTCCGTAAGAAAATGTATTGTGTCCTCCTCGAACTTAGCAGCTTTTGCAATGGCATCTTCAACTGAGTCCGGAATTTCTGTGTCACTTAAAAAAGAAACTGTATTATTGATTAAAGTCTCTAAGTATGCTATCTTTACATCATCAATATCCTCATGCGGTTTCAATATAAGCTTATAACTTTCATACATACGCTTATGGTGAAGTTCTTGATTTGCGAGTGTTTCCATAATTCTTGACACATCAGGATCTTCAACCTTTTCACTCAACTCTTTATAAAGAGCATCTCCTGCATCTTCCATCTGAATAAGGGCATTCAACATGCCTTCCAAAATGTACTGTCCTTGCATATTAACCTCCCCAAAGTTTTTATTTCTACACCATACCCTTGAGGACTTTATACCCTAATTTACAAAAAATCCCCCTACAATTATTCAACTGTAGAGGGATCTATTTTTTTTACTGCAAATCAATCACTTTCAAATGATCGTGTTGATTAGCCTAGGAACATTTTAATGTCGTCTTCAACATTGCCGATTCCGCCAATACCGAATGTTTCAACTAGTACATTTGCAACATTTGGAGATAGGAATGCAGGTAGTGTTGGGCCAAGGTGGATGTTCTTAACGCCTAGGAATAGAAGCGCTAGTAGAACGATAACAGCCTTTTGTTCGTACCATGCGATATTGTAAGAGATCGGTAATTCGTTGATATCGTTAAGCTCAAATACTTCTTTCAGCTTAAGAGCGATTACTGCTAGAGAGTAAGAATCATTACACTGACCAGCATCAAGAACTCTTGGAATACCACCGATATCGCCTAGGTTTAGCTTGTTGTAACGGTACTTAGCACAACCAGCAGTTAGGATAATTGTATCCTTTGGAAGCTTTTCAGCAAACTCAGTGTAGTAATCACGATCTTTCATACGACCGTCACAACCAGCCATTACGAAGAACTGCTTTACTGCACCTGTCTTAACAGCGTCAACAACCTTGTCAGCTAGTGCAAATACTTGGTTGTGAGCGAAACCACCAATGATAGTGCCATTTTCGATTTCTGTTGGAGCTGGAAGTGTCTTAGCTAGAGCAATAATTTCTGAGTAATCTTTATGTCCATTTGCATCTGGCTCAATATGAGTACAACCTGGGAAGCCTGAAGCTCCAGTTGTGAAGATACGGTTTACAACGTCACCCTTTGGAGGAACAATACAGTTTGTAGTGAATAGGATTGGGCCATTAAATGACGCAAATTCTTCCTTCTGCTTCCACCATGCATTACCGTAGTTACCTACAAAGTGATCATATTTTTTAAACTTAGGGTAGTAGTTAGCAGGTAGCATTTCACTGTGTGTGTAAACGTCTACGCCAGTACCTTTAGTTTGTTCTAGAAGGGCTTCCATGTCGTGTAGGTCGTGACCAGAGATTAGGATCGCTGGGTTGCCTTTAACGCCAATGTTAACTTCTGTAAGCTCTGGGTGACCAAAAGCAGTTGTGTTTGCTTCGTCAAGCATAGCCATTGCCTTAACACCAAATTCACCAGTCTTTAAAGTCAGTGCAACTAGATCATCAGCAGTTAAGTTATTGTTTAGAGTAGCAACAAGTGCTTCTTCTGTGAATTTCTGTAGCTCTGCGTCTTCTTTTCCAAGGTTAGCAGCATGTTGTCCATATGCAGCCATACCCTTTAGGCCGTAAGTAATAAGTTCACGAAGTGAACGAACATCTTCGTTTTCAGTAGCTAAAATACCAACCACAGCAGCTTTAGCATCAAATTCACCTTCAGCACCATGCCAAGTTACACAATCGTGTAGATCTGTAAGAGCAACACCTTTTGCTTCTAATTCTGCTTTGATAGCGTCTCTTTGAACGATAGTTGCCTGGATACGCTTAACAAATGCCGCACGGTCAAAGTTAGCATTTGTAATTGTTGCAAATAGACCGTCAAAGATCATCTTATCTGTTTCTGGCTTGTTAATGCCAGCTTCTCTTGCTTTCAGGTTAAGTACAGAAGTACCTTTTAGTAAGTAAAGGAGTAAATCTTGTAGATTAGATACGTCTGCAGGCTTACCACAAACACCAACTTTAGAACACCCTTTGCCACCAGCAGCTTCTTGACATTGATAACAGAACATTGACATAGTATTTAAATCTCCCTTCGCATTTGAATCACTAGAGTTTACATTATTATTAACAGGAGTGTTTTGCTCTCCGTTGTTATTCATACCAAATAGTTTGTTGAAAAAATCAGAAATGCCCATTATATTTTGCTCCCATCAAGTCCAATAGTGACTTCGTTGTAGTTTACAATCATGCCTGAGTTCAGCATAGCTTGCTTTGCAGCTGTAACAATGCCTGAACAACACGGTACTTCCATTCTTACAACGGTGATTGATTTGATGTTATTTTGTTTAAGAATCATACCGATTTTTTCTACATAATAATCGTTGTCATCAAGTTTCGGACAACCAATAAGTGTTACACGACCCTTAATGAAGTCGTTGTGGAAGTTGCCATAAGCAAACGCTGTACAATCTGCAGCTATAAGAAGATCAGCACCTTCAAGGTAGTCAGCTTGTGGATTTACCAGGTTTAACTGTACAGGCCATGATGATAATCTAGATTGAATATCCGCTTTGACAGGATCTTCTGTCATTCGGTTAGCCATGTTAGCAACTTTTGCCTGTGCCTCAGCTTTGTTTGATACATTTCCATTTGAGATCACGTTAAGCTTCATTGCCGCTGATCCTGGGCACCCGCCACCTGATTGCATTTTTTTTCATCATGTCATCATGTGCACCGCCACAACCACAATCATGAACTGGAAGTTCTTTTTTCATTTCGTCATGTGCGCCGTCACATCCGCAGTCTGTTACTGGTAGGGTTTTCTTTTCCACGTCTGTATTCACCTTCTTCTCATCAACTTCTACTTTAGCTTCTGGCTTAGCTCCTAATTCTGCTTCTTCTAGAGCTTTTTTTTGTGCTGCCAGTCTTTCATCAACTGCATCCTGTGAATATTCCACAGCGGTTCTTTCAATGATCTTAATAGCATCTGTTGGGCAAGCCGGCAAACAATCACCAAGACCATCACAGTAGATGTCGCTGACAAGTTTGGCTTTTCCATCAACCATTTCTATCGCACCTTCGTGACACGCTGTGACACAAAGTTCGCAACCATTACAAAGTTCTTCGTTAATTTCAACGATCTTTCTTTTCATGAGTTTCTCCTTTCGCAAAGTGATTCACTTTCCGATCCAAATATTTATGAGAATGATTATGTCATTAAGTTAAGTCGTATTTATCATTTATGTGTCCCGTTTGTTTAAGGACTCGATCAATCTCGATCGATTTAGTATTGATTTTCTGAGTTCATTATAATAATCTGAGCTTAGATAATCCGTAACAAGTGTTACCAATTTAGATTTTATTAGAAAAAACTCGATTAATTTTGTCCATTTTAATGGCATGTGCCAATTACTCACACTTTAAGGAGTTCATTATGAAAGAATACGCTAAGTCATTAGAAAAGTGCATTTTGTTTCGACATTTGAATGTAGACAATATACAGTCGCTGCTTCGTGTTCTCGAAGTCAAGGCTGAGACTTATGAAAAAGAAAGTATTATAGCTTTTGAAGGCGATCAATGTACATCATTAGGAATTGTTGTTTCTGGAAAAGTTGAACTTCAGAATATTTACCCCTCAGGAAAAGTTGCCACACTAACATCACTCTCACCAGGTCAATGTTTTGGTGAAGCTATACTATTCAGTGATCAAGAAAAGTATCCTATCAGTACTGTCGCAAAAACAAGGTCAACGATTATCTTTATTCAAAAGGATTCAATCATGCATGGTTTGACCCATCATCCAATTCTTTTAAATAACTTTTTAAGTATGCTGTCCAACAAACTCACAATGATGAATAGAAAAATTAAAATTCTTTCCCTTGATACTATAAGACAGAAAGTCTGCAACTATTTATTGAAGGAATATAAGATACAAGGCACAACAATGATACAAACCAAGATGTCAAGAAAAGACATGGCGGAACATATGTCAATCCAAAGACCTTCCTTATCTCGCGAACTCATTAAAATGAAAGAGGAAGGACTTATTGATTTTGACAAAAGTACAATCAAAATCATTGACGTTGACGCTCTTGAAGACGAATTAATCGGATAGGCAATGGAATGATTTACACTAGTAGGAATCTGGGTATGCTTAACTCGTAGTTGGCCCTACTTGGAAGTATCACTCGGATTTGTACATGATTTCGGTATACTTTTTTACACTTCATTAAAAACTGTAACTTATGTTACCGATTCTAATTGCAATCCAACCTATAATAAAGTCAGAGTTAAGACAAACACACAGGAGGAACATCATATGGCAAACCCAGAATTTTCTGTCCTTCAAAAAATAAAAAACGGTCGACGTACGTTTGGTATCACACCTAGAATTCCTGGTGGATTCATTCGTCCAGATAAATTAGCTTTAATCGCACAAGTTGCTGAGAAGTACAAAGGTACACTGAAAATCACTTCTGGTCAAAGAATCGCAATTCTTGGTCTAAATGAAGAAGATGTCGCAAAAGCATGGGAAGACCTCGGCATGGACCCAGGCGTTCGTTCAGCTTACTCAGTAAAAAACGTTGAAATTTGTCCCGCTGGATTCTGTAAAAGAATGAGACAAAATACATTGCCTCTAGGTATAAGACTTGAGAAGCGGTTTTACGGTGCACCAACACCTAACAGAACAAAAATTGGCGTAGCAGGCTGTTTAAATGCTTGTGCCAGTGTAAATGCAAAAGATATCGGTGTTCTTGCAAATGAAGATGGCTGTATTGTTGTAGCTGGTGGTAGTGCAGGGTATCACCCTAGATTACCAGATCAAATCGCCGAAAAAACTAACAGAAGACGAAGCATACTACATGGTAGAAGCAGTTTATGATTACTACTGTGAACACGCTGAAAAGGGCGACAAACTTGGTCCATTCATTGATCAAATCGGACTGGATACATTCAAAAAAGGTGTCCAGGATATATACAAACAAAAGCTTGAACAAGCTAAATCAAATGTTGAAACTGAAGAAGTAACTGAGGAGGAAATATAATGAGTCGTTTTCTAGGTCCTATCCACCACTGGCTGTACAATAAAATCAACCTGCTTGAAGACATTGAACAGGGTATCCTAACAAATATTGTTGATGTTTCTGAGCAGGAATCATTAAGAAATGAACTCGTAGAAGCTTTTGGACCCTATTTAAACCACGCACCACTTGAAACTCTAATTGACCAAGACAACATTCATGGTTGGTTGCAAAATAAAATAAAAATTGCGGAGCAAAGACAATCAAAAATGATCCACCATCTTGTTGCTAAAGATGGAGAAGCTGTATATGAAAAGATTTCTGATGTTTACGCTTCATTCGGCACAAAGAACGGCGGCGCAATTAGTGGTGAACAGTCCAGTTCTCCTGAACTTATTTTTAAGAGTCTAGATAACTTCTTATTAGAAGGTATGCCTTGTGACAGGGTAAATGCTGTCACAGAAAATACACCTGACAAACTAGAGTGGCAAAAGGATAGATGCGTACATGCTCCATTCTGGAATGAAGGCGGCACAGACGTAACACGATACTATGATTTTAGAGAAGCATTTTCTAAGGCTTTTGTTGAAGCTGCAAATGCTAGCTACACTTACAACTTTGAGTTGAAAAATGGTCTACAGTATCATATGATAACTAAGAAATAACATTCGTAACACGAAATAGTTTATAAGTTAAATGATTGATGATTCCTAAGGAGGAAATACCATGATTACTAAAGATATGCTAATTGCTGATATTCTAAAGAACAAACCAGAATCTGCCAACGTACTAATTGCTAACGGCATGGGTTGCCTAGGCTGTCCGTCTGCTCAAAGCGAAACACTAGAGCAAGCTGCCGCTGTTCACGGTATGGATGTAGAAAAGCTTCTTGCTGAACTTAATGCATAAAACATAAAATCCGCACTTATACAAACCGTATAAGTGCGGAATCTATCAACCATTTGGACATAAAAAACGAGCTGTATAGCTCGTTTGATTTTTTGCTCATATATTTTGTTTTATTTTAACAACTCTTCAAGCTTAGACTTATCAAAACCTTGAATCACTTCATCGCCAACATATATAACTGGAACGCCCATAAACCCTTGACTCATAAGTTCCTTACGAGCAGCAGCATCCGTTGAAACATTCTTTTCTTCGAACTCAATATTGTTTTCTTTTAGATAGTCCTTAGCCATATGGCAGTAACCACAAGTATTTGAAGTGAAAACTGTAACTTTCTTGTTCATGTCTTTATCCTCCTAATGATATACTCACTTAGCACGACGATGCAGTCCCAAAGCTCGGTCTAACAATAAAACCTTTTGAGAACCACGTCATAGTGTAATCAATCTCAAAACCTTTATATCTGTCAATCAAATCTTGATCTACAATAATTGAATAGCCATTATGCTCTTCAGTATAGTCACTTTCATGCTTCTCATCCAGAGTAACATCTAATACTGGACCGCCTCAACCAAAAGCTTTGACAAATATTCTAATAAACAAGTCATCCGACCCAGACAAATCTACTTTATTTTGAAGTTCAGGCTTGGCCTGTTCCATTACATGAATTTTCATAAATTCATCTCCCTTCACCCTTATAGGAGGGGGTGTTTTCTTAAGGATAATCTGAAATGATCTTCTTGTCAATATAATCATACACGATATTAGTGAAGTTTTTGTGAACAAAAAAGGCACAGTTTTCACCGTGCCCAATCTATAATTTTACGAATCATTCAAGTTCTACTTAAGCAGTTCATCTAGTTTTGCTTTATCAAAACCCTGAATAACTTCATCACCAACATAAATTACTGGAACACCCATAAATCCAGCTTTCATGAGCTCTTTACGTGCTGCAGCATCTGTTGATACATTCTTTTCCTCAAATGATTGACCAAGTTCTTTTAGGTAATCCATTACCATATGGCAGTAGCCTCATGTGTTTGAAGTGTACACTACGATATTCTTATCCATTATATTTCCTCCTGACGTATGTCTAATCAGACATGGGTAGCTATCAATTTATTCTATACCCAATTGTTATTTTATATAATCTTTCTATAGATAGCCAGCAGGATTCTTTAAAAACAATATTTAATACTACTTGAAAATTTTCATGGATCAACATAGAAAAACCGAGGTCGACAATTATATTCGTCTTCCTCGGCCTCCAAAGTTTCTATCACCATAATATATATGCCCAAGTTAACACGTCCTAAACAAAATAGTCCCGCTTTCTACAGCAACAGTGACTTTTTTAACCATTCATCCACAAGCTTATGCAGGTAAATTCAACCACTTCATAATTTATCAACAGTTTGCACCGTGGAATTGTGGAAAACATTGAATCCTTAACATTTCGTCGAACATTGCGCTCTAAACTTAAAATAAAATCCGTATTTTTTTGTCTGAAACCCTGTGAATTTAGTGGTAAATTCAAACAATTCAGAATACCAACGTTCATGTTATCAACACTATCCACAAGTTATCCACAGATTTTGTGATTAACTATTCAACATGTTCACAACTTATTTATTCATGATATTATGAATTATACAACAAAAAGGAGACTTAAAATTGACAGTATGGCGCAGCAGAGGCCTTCGTGGGAGCGATCTAGAAGACCTTATTCACGTAACAATAGAATATTATAGGGACCAAGGACTAGCTAGGATTGATAAAATAGCAACACCCATTAAAGTCGTTGACATAGATGGACAGGGGACGATTACAAAAGCTTTCTTTGAAAAAAAAGTCTACCGTCGATTTTATGGGGATCATTCAAGGTGTGGGTGTCGCTTTTGATGCAAAAGAAACCAACCTTAAAAGTCTACCACTCTCCAACATCCATGAACATCAACTTGAGTTTATGGAAGACATTACAAAACAAAGCGGCCTAGCATTTATAATAATTCATTTCAAGTTTTGTGATGAATTTTACCTGTTACCTTACGAAACACTCATCCAGCATGTACGAGCAAGCAGAAACGGCTCTAGAAAATCTATTGCATATAACGATCTTGATCCAGCCTTTAAAGTTGAGTTAATACGAGGAAATGTCCTTAATTTTCTTCCTGCACTTAATGTGTATCTTGATTATAAAAAACAAAAAAAAACTCTAAGCGCTACAAAATAAAAAGGAGCCATCATCGATGGCTCCTTTACTCTACTTATTCTTAATATCGTAAAATCCATTAGCAAGTGCGGCGAACTCATTCATATCAAGAGTCTCACCACGTCGTTTAGGATCAATTCCACATGTTTCCATGACTTCTTTTACCTGATCCTTCGTAACACCAAGTTCTCCTGACGAAAGAGCATTTAAGAGCGTTTTTTCTTCTCTTCATAAATGCAGACCTAACAGTTCTAAAGAAAAGCTTAGGCTCTTTTAAGTCAACAGGTGGTGCTGTTCTCTTTTTTAGACGAACAACCGATGACTCTACATTAGGCTGTGGCATAAACACCGAAGGTGGAACCTTTACAATTTTTGAAGGCTCAGCATAATACTGAACAACAACAGAAAGTGCGCCGTAAATCTTGGTACCAGGTCCAGCAACCATTCTATCAGCAACTTCTTTTTGAACCATAACAACAATATCCGTCACAGGGATTTGCTCTTCTAAAAACCGCATAATAATTGGTGTTGTAACATAGTACGGCAGGTTTGCGACAACCTTAGGCGCTTTTCCATCCAATTTTTCATCAATTATCTCTTGAAGATCAACCTTCAGTACGTCACCATGAACAACTTCAACATTATCCTCTTCTTCAAGAGTTTCATCAAGAACAGGAAGCAGTGCGCTATCAATTTCAACAGCTACAACCTTTTTAGCACGTCTCGCCAAGGATTGAGTCATTACACCAATACCAGGTCCAACTTCTAAAATGACGTCATCTGGTCCAACTTCTGCTCCATCAATAATACTTTCAACTATCGAATCATCTATTAGGAAGTTCTGTCCCAAACTCTTTGAAAAGCGGAATCCGTATTTTCCCATAATATACTTTATAGTTTGCGGTGATGTTAATTTCATTTTATCCTCTTTCATTAAGCTGGTTTACAGCTGTTTCGAACTCTTCCCTTACAATGCCGTAATGATTCAATCTTCGTAAGAACTGTTTTGCATTGGCATAACCAATACCTAAAATCTTACCAAGCGCATCTCGTCTGATGGAAGCTTCATCACTTCCGACAAGATCATTTCTAATTAAATCCCGCTTAATAAACTCATCCGATGAGTCCTCAATAAGTGTTCTCACTTTAGAAAGAGCTGCAATTATATTCTCGGGCGTTGCGTTCTCAATACCCACGTTCCCCTTTTTTGTTGCCTCTTCCCTAGGGAGAAATGCGTGTTTACAGCCTTTAATGCGTTTAGAAAGTCGCTCACGAATTTTTTCGCCTGCGTAATCTGGGTCTGTAAAAATGATTACGCCACATTTTTTTTGCGCTTCCTCGATCAGCTCAAACGTTTCCTCGCGAATTCCGAAACCTTGTGTAATAATAAGCTCGGCATCCACAGCACGTTTAACAGCCGTTACATCATCACGGCCTTCAACCACTATAACTTCTTTTATTTTCAAATGGATCTCCTTCATTATCTGTTAGAATATCCGACCATCATCTCTTCTGTAATCGGTTCTTCTAGGACATAAACCTTCACCGTACGTACACCGTATCTGAGGGCTTGTGTTCTATTTTCAATAAACAGGTCAACACGATTGCCTTTAATAGCACTTCCTGTGTCCTCTGCTTTTGCAAAACCATAATCTGCAGTTCTGTCCATAGACTCTATATACAGCTTTGAACCCAGTTTTACCACACGGGGATCAACCGCTACAACACCTGGACGAGCCTTTGTTCCGCTAAATGTAATACCATACTCAGGATGGTCTGGAAGTTTCCCGCAGCTTTCAACAGATAAGTCGTATGCTGTCGCTCTCATAATATATACCTTTTGGTATCTAAGTGGGCGACCACGGCTTGTCACATATAGGTTTTCCCTACCACGCATAAACTTTTCTGGTACAGGTTCCGTTAGAACTGTTTCTTCAATCAATTCTCTTCGAATTTCAACACCATCTTCAAAGACAATACGATATTCTACTTCCTTTTTACCATCTACACCTTCTTGTATTAGCTTTGATTCTCCTGCCTCAAGGTCGGCTGATGCTTCAATAATGGTTCCATAGGGCATATCTACCGTTTCAGAAGCAATCTCCTCGGTCACACGAATAATTTCAATTTTTGTTGGACCAGCCACGCTAATATTTCTTCCTGGATAAACAATATCATTTTCAGTTAGCTCAATACCTGCACCAGTAATAATTTCATTCACTGTCCGCAGGGTTGTACTGAATGAAGTGACTTCGCCATCCACTGCGATTTCATGCTGGTCGGCTCTGATGACCAAAATTTCAAGTCCATCAGTCAACTTTGTAGTGAGCTCTGGTATCACCTTGTCGGACGTACCCAGCTCAATGTCAGCCGCTTTTAGTGCAGCATTCATACTGCTGCTAATAATTGAAACCACAACTTCACGATCTTCATCAATAATTGTCACTTGCTTTCTACCAGCCAGTCCAATAACTAGAACTAGACAGGCCGCCAGTGCAATTACTGCAACCGGCATCCACTTCTCGAATCGACGCATTACTGCCTCCTCCTTCAAGTATGAAGACTCACCCTATCTCTATGATATATGGGTTACTCATCAATACGGAAAAAGCGCTTCGCATTATTAAGTGTTGCTTTTGCAACCTCTTCTACAGAGATTTCGCGCACTTCCGCAATACGTTCAGCCACATGCCTAACATATGCTGATTCATTTCGCTTACCACGGTAAGGCACTGGCGTTAAATATGGACTATCTGTTTCAATCATTAAATGATTCAAGTCGATGTCCTGCGCTACCTCTACCGTTTTTTCTTGCATTTTTTATATGTTACGGGGCCAGCAATAGAAATGTATGCCCCAAGCTTAACGTATTGACGTGCTAATTCTGCACTGCCAGAATAGCAATGCATCAAAACACCATTCTCAAAAGCTTCTTCTTCACGAAGAATGTCAAATGTCTCTTGATTGGCTTCACGGTCATGAACAATAATCGGCTTACCAACGCGTTTCGCCATGCGAATCTGTTCTCTAAACCAGTGTCTTTGTGTGTCTCTTGGTGAGTTGTCATAATGAAAATCTAGACCAATTTCTCCAACTGCTTTAACTTTCTTTTTCTTAGCCATAGACTCAAGCAGCATAAGCATGCTTTCATCCATAGTCTTTGCATCATGGGGATGCACACCTACAGCTGCATATATTCTATCATGCGACTGTGCAAGTTCAATGGCTTCCACTGACGTTTCAAAGTCTGCACCAGGGTTCATAATATATTCAACGCCACTTTCAAAAGCACGTTTTATCGTTTCTTCTCTGTCATTATCAAACCTGCGGTCTGTTAAATGAGCATGGGAATCAAAAAGCATAGCTTCCTCCTCTTAATAGCACTACGCACCATTATATAAAAACGCCAGACCATATTGCAAGGGGACATGATGCCCGTGATGGGTTCATACCCATTTCTTTAGACCTAAACATCATAATAAAATCGAAAGACCCCACACCATTTATTCGATGTGGGGCCAATGAATTCATATCACTAATCTCGCGCAATTGTTAAACTTATTGCCATTAGCGTGAATATTTTATTACGATACCGTTGAACCAGATTCAATGTCTACAGACACAAGTTTAAGATTTTTTACCTGATGTTGCAGCAAGAATCATACCTTGAGACTCAACACCTCTTAGTTTAACAGGCTTTAGATTTGCAACAAGAATAACCTTTTCACCGACAAGCTCATCTACTGAGTAGTGGCCAGCAATACCTGATACAACCTGACGTGACTCTTCACCAACCTTTAGCTGAAGAACCAGTAGTTTGTCTGCATCAGGGTGTTTCTCAACAGATACAATTTCAGCAACCTTAAAGTCTACTTTAGCAAAATCATCAATAGTAATTTCACCTTTAGGCTCGTTCTTTTTTAGACTTTTTTACTTTTCTTATCTTCTTTTTTTAGCTTCCTTCTTATTATCTTGAGCTTCTTGCTTTTTTACCACCAAGAGCGTCAAGGGCTTCAATTTCTTTTTTCACGTCAATACGTGGGAATAGGGACTGACCCTTTTTTCACCTTTGTACCCGCTTCAGTTAGACCGAATATTTTAGAAGCTTCCCATACTGTCTTTTCACCTTCTACAGCGCCAATTTGTGCCCAAATGCCTTTAGAAGTATGGTGCATAAATGGTTGAATCAGTACAGAAATTATACGAATACTTTCAATCAGGTTATATAGAACTGTGTCCAGTTCAGCCTTTTTTTTCTTCTTCTTTTGCAAGAGCCCAAGGCATAGTTTCGTCGATGTACTTGTTTGTACGTCGGATCAGCTTCCAAATTTCTTCAAGAGCATTGGAGAAGTCCAGAACTTCCATCTTTGCTTCCACTCTATTTGCAGTAGAAACAGCGATCTTTTTAAGGTCTTCATCAAACTCAAGAACAGCTTGTGACTTAACAATTTCACCTGCGTTGTATTTTTCAACCATTGCAACACTTCGGCTAACTAGGTTACCAAGGTCATTTGCAAGGTCAGAGTTAATTCTATTTAGAAGAACCTCATTGTTAAAGTTCCCGTCTGAACCAAAGCTGTACTCTCTAAGTAGGAAGTATTTCAGTGCATCAACACCGTATCTTTCAATAAGAACAACTGGATCAACAACGTTGCCTTTCGACTTAGACATTTTTCCACCGTCAAGAAGCAACCAGCCGTGGCCGAATACCATCTTTGGAAGTGGAGCATCTAAAGCCATTAACATTGCTGGCCAAATAATTGTATGGAAACGTACAATTTCCTTACCAACAAGGTGTACGTCTGCTGGCCAATATTTGTTGAAGTTATCGTCATTTTCAGGGTAACCAAGCGCTGTTACGTAGTTGCTTAGCGCATCAAGCCATACATAAATAACATGCTTTTCATCAAAAGGTACCGGAATACCCCAATCAAAGCTTGTACGCGTAATACATAGATCTTCAAGACCTGGATCAATGAAGTTCTTGATCATCTCATTTGCGCGAGACGCTGGTAGTAGGAATTCTCCACCTGCAAGTAGGTCACGAATACGGTCCTGGTATTTAGACAGTTTAAAGAAGTAAGCTTCTTCTTTTGTTTTTTCTACAGGGCGACCACAGTCAGGACACTTGCCGTCTTCCAGCTGCGACTCAGTCCAGAAAGACTCACAAGGTGTACAGTACATACCTTCATACTCACCTTTGTAAATGTCTCCATTGTCATATAACTTTTGGAATATCGCCTGAACGCGACGCTTATGATCTTCATCAGTTGTACGAATAAAATAATCGTACGAAATTTCCATTGTACTCCACAGATCCTTAATGTTTGCGATCATGCCATCAAGATAATCCTTTGGAGCCATACCTTTTTCATTGGCTACAGTTTCGATCTTCTGGCCGTGCTCATCCGTACCAGTTAGGAACATAACATCGTAACCTGCAGATCTCTTGAATCTTGCAATTGCATCAGCCGCAACAGTTGTGTACGTATGACCAATATGCAAATTCGAGCTCGGATAGTAAATCGGCGTCGTTACATAATAAGTACCTTTTGACATTTCGTCTCCTCCTTTTGATCTCTCACTTCATACCCACATTTATATTTAAATCCATTATTTCGGTCTTTATAGGATAGAGAAAATTATTCACTCGACTGTATTTCTGTCTAGGAAAATGTTTTCAAAAAATAGAAATAGCCTCCTCCCACAAGGGACGAAGACCGATTCGCGTTACCACCCTACTTCATACAGCCATCGCTGACTATAACTCAGTGTGAACATGTCACACGCACGTTAACGAGTGCAAACCGCTGATGCTTACTAAGTTTCACCATCAGAGCTCAGGGGCCATATTCAGCTCTTACTTTGTACCGGTTCCCACCAATCCCGGCTCTCTAAAACATCGTTTAAGCTTACTCTTCCCATCACAGCCTGTTTCAATTTCTATTACGCTGTATTATAACATGTCAAAACTACTCGAACAAGTCTGTCTTAAATTTACCTTAAAATACAGTGGGATGACCCCAAATTAAAGGTACAATATATTTAAGGAGGTAGAACAATGACACCTATTATACTCATAGCGGAGGATGATACAGATATCCGCGAACTTATACGTATGCATCTTGAAAAAGACAATTATAGAGTTGAAACTGCAGAAAATGGTCTTGTGGCCTTTGATAAATTCAATACGGGAAGCTACGACCTCATTATTTTAGACATTATGATGCCGGGAATGAGTGGTATTGAACTTCTTCGAAACATTAGGCAGACAAGTGAAGTCCCTGTACTCATGTTAACCGCACGAGATGCAGACTATGACAAAATACTAGGACTAGACCTCGGCGCGGATGACTATATAACCAAGCCATTTAGTATATTTGAACTTTCCTCCCGTGTAAGAGCACATCTTAGACGCTATCTGGAGTTTGCACAAAAATCTACTGTTCGTGGTCGCATTCTTATAAATGGCCCAATTCGACTGGATGAATCCAGTTATGAAGTCACGGTGAATGGAAAGTCCATTCAATTAAACCCTACTGAGTTTAAAATACTAACACTTCTTATGGAGTCCCCTGGGCGCGTCTATACGAAACGTCAAATTTATGAGCACGCATGGGAAGAAGAGTATCACGGAGACAATAATACAATCATGGTTCATATTAGCCACCTTAGAGAAAAGCTTGAGAACGATCCAAAAAAAACCTGAGTTTATCAAAACCATTCGAGGGGTCGGATACAGATTGGAGTCCCATTCATGAATGGAAAACAAAAGACTCTCTCCTCACAAATAGCAAGAATTAATGTCGTCATGGCTTTACTCATTCTATTGCTTGGAGCCTTTGCCCTATTTCTTAACTCCGAGCTAACTGAAATTATGAACTACTACAATCCAACAATTGGTGATTTGCAGGCTATCTATGAATCTGTTAAAGATGGAAACACAAATATTGACTGGTCTTATTTAGGACTTCCACAGGAAAGTTATGTAGAAGTTATCAATAATGACTATTTGGTCTTGAATTCTTCTAAAGGTGCCCACCCATCAGGCTACCAATATAGTGTTCGTATTTTCAACGAACTCGTTAATGATGCTACCAATGACATGATGGTGTATTACCCCTTTGAAGACGATCGGGAAATGCTTGTGTTGTTCTTGCCACTTCGAGATTTGATTATACCTTACCAGGCAACGCTTTTATCTATGCTCATATTTGTCATAGGCACCTTAGCCATTGTAACTGTGATCAGCAAATTCTCTGCAAAACAAATTATTCAACCAATTGAACATCTATCCTCAGTTGTTCACCGAATCAGAGAAGGTGCCTACGGCTCAACAATCGAACTTAGCGCTGATAATGATCTGGATAAACTCGCAGACGATATCAACGAACTCAGTCTTGCCATAGATAGTGAAATCAAACTCCGAGAAAACCTTGAAAGCTCAAGGCAACAATTGATTCTCGATATATCTCATGACTTAAAAACACCTCTGACAAACATTATTGGCTATAGTGAAAGTTTGTCTACTTCGCAGACACTTTCAGAAATGGACATTAGCTTTCTTTCTGCAATTCAACGAAATGGGCAAAGAGCCAATCAACTTCTAGGCGACTTATTCACTTATTCCAAACTGAACGCCGTAGAATATAGCCTTGACTTACATCCCTTTGATCTCAGATATGTGTTAGAAGATTTCATTGCTTCTTGCATTCCAGATATTGAAAAAAGCTAATAAAAAAGTATGACATTGATATGGATAACGCTTACGAAAAAGAAAACACCAGCAATTATACTGTGAACTTAGACATTCAAAGTTTCAGAAGAACACTTCATAATTTAATTGATAACTTTATCAATCATAGTGGTGATAATTCTACAATTACAATTCGACTGACCAATGCTGACAACAAAGCAATAATTGATATTCAGGATAACGGGGTTGGTATCCCTATAAAGCAAAAAGAGCAGATTTTCAATCCGTTTTATAGGTCAGATACATCCAGATCATCCTCAAGAGGTGGATCGGGCTTAGGTCTTTCTATAACACAAAAAATAATAGAATTACATGGAGGGATAATTTCCCTTCAACCATCAAAACTTGGAACGCACTTTCAAATTGAATTGCCCACAACTAAAAAAGCTAACATATAGTGTCACATATTAAGAATCACAAAAATCAGTTGATAAAGACCACCAGTTGTGATAAAACATATGAAGTATAACGAAAGTGAGAACGAGGTGGTACGATAATGTCAATGGAACTAAACCCATGGCTAGATCAGCTGGATTCCAGCAAAATAAACGCTCTTAAAATAGATTTGGAAGATCAAAAGATCTCATTCAAACTGACACCAGAAAAGACGGATCTCGTAGATATTGAGTTCGACGGTGTTAATGCCTTCTATTATATAGATGATTCTGAAGCGTTTATAGCGGCAGATACAAAGAAGGATCTTGTAAACTCAATCGCATATCACAAAAGTGGATTTGGTGAGTTTGCATCTGTAAGATCCATTGTAGAACTTGAACCAGAAACATCGCCAATTGAAGTTTCTGTACCAAATTTTGCTATCAGTCTAAACGACTCAAGCATGTATATTGAAGCGAAATCAATCAATATTAACGGAAATCAATTTGATGTTCTTTAAGCATTTAAAAAACAGCCCTCGAATAATCGAGAGCTGTTTTTTTATCAGTTTCTGACTAGTCTAAATAATATGCTTTTACTATTTCACCATAGTACATAACATGGAAATCTCCATTAGGATACTTTAAATCGCGAATGCCATCATCAAGCGTTCCTGGTTCCATAGCTTGTTTATATACAATGCGACACTCAATTTGAAGTTCACAGTCTGAGATAACTGGTGTGTCAACCATCTGAGCTGCCTTAAGTGTTAAACCACATTCTTTGATTTTATCAACATCACGACCAGACTTTGTACCGCAGTAGGCAAGTTCCTTTTTTTAAATCCTTATTAACCGGCACACTAACTGTAAATGTTTCGGAGCGGTCAATCATCGAATATGTATGACGAGAGTACCTAACAGGAACCATTAACATAGGTTTATTCCAAATAAAACCTACATTTCCCCACCCAATAGTCATTGTATTCACAGTTTCATCACTCTTAACAGTTAAAAAAGCGCCTTTGACAAGTTGAGTCAGAAAGTCCTTCGATAAATCCTGAAAATTAACTTCTTTCATAATATGACATCCTCCTTCTGATATCGTTCGACTATAAAGATCATATCAAAATTGTGAAGGATTATATAGAGCTATGTCGAATTGAGCATATACCGAAGTAATACAGTTTAACATGAAAAAAGTATGATATTATAATTGGTAGGACATGCTAATTAGGTTAGTCATTGAAAGAAAATATGAGGTGATCAAATTGAACAACGCCATAAACATATCTCTTACATTTAAGGACATTGGATTATTTGTACTTTGGATATTACTATCTGGAGTCTTGCTATACATATTAATGATACTTATAAGATTCTATAGGTCATTTAAACAAATCATGAAAATCGTTGATGAAAAACGACCTGAAATTGACGCTGTAATAGATGAACTTCCTGGCATAACACAAAACGTTAATACAATTTCTGGTGAAGTAGCACATGGTATGGAGGCCTTCCACCAATCAGTCGAGAACCTTGCAGAAACATCAGACAACGTTACAGAAGCCATTGCCGAAAAAAAAGTGGAATGGCAGGGAAGATCTCTTCAGTAATGCATACAGTTGCTATAATCAAATCATTCTATGAAGAATATTTTACTGAGAAAGAAGACGTTGTCGAAGAAGAAACCGTTATGGTGTGTAAAGAGGTTCCAAAGTCTACAGTTGAAGTAGAAAATGAACTAGATAAGTCCAGTGACGAAAACCTTGCAAGTAAGGAGTAATTATTCCCTATTGCCCAAAATAGACATTTTAATCTAAAGAACGAATTTAGATAGCCATATGACAGTTTTTTGATTAAAACTGCTGTCATATGGCTATTTTTTTACTAAGACATACACGATTTACAATATTGCCCTTACCGATTTTAAATATTGGTAATGTATTTAATTTCTATTTTTAGGAATTCTGCATTTTATTACTTTGTCGTAATTTGTCGAATTGACGACAGATTCAATTTCCAATTTTATTTCGTAATTTTTCCATCAAAAAATAATAAATATAGCAGATTTCCAATTTACAGGTGATTTATTTGTATATTTCTGGGTAATATTATACTGGATGTTCATGTATTAACTTATTCTGCCTATTAAAATTAAAGATTTACACTGGTTTACCTTAAAATTAGAAAAAAATGGTTGACTTTTATTGTAAACGTTGGTATTCTCTTATTAAGCGAATTTTGTCGAATTATGTCTAGAGGAGGATTTTCATGAAATCTACTGGTATCGTACGTAAAGTTGATGAACTTGGTCGAGTGGTAATTCCAATCGAACTAAGAAGAACACTAAGCATTGGTGAAAAAAGATGCTTTAGAAATTTTCGTTGAAGGCGACACAATCATTCTTAAGAAGTATGAGCCTGCTTGCATCTTCTGTGGTCAAGCTAAGGGCGTTCGTAACCTTAAGGGTAAGAACATCTGTCCAGATTGTATCGAAGAAATGAAAAAACTTTAAGTTAATCGATCTTTTCCGTACGGAAATCAAAAAAAAGCCTGTGGGTAATCCACAGGCTTTTGTTCTTTTTTGTTATAAACATATACATCAACTCCAGCAAAATTTACAAACTTGCTTCGTGTTTTTCTAATCGATTCAACATAAATAAATTACTTAATACTATAACCACAGAGTAACATGCCATAACCATAAATGCTGTCTTCAGTGAAAAGACATCCCCAAGTTTACCTACCACTGGGAATAGTATAATCATATTAAAGCTAAATATCATGCTGTCCACCGAAAGAAGAGTGGCTCTTTGATCACTTGGAATTAACTTGTTAATATAGTCACGTGTAACAACGTATATTATCCCATCAAGTGCTGACAGATAAAAGAATGCTGCAGCTTCAAATCGAGTGAGTGCCATTATCCATAACCCCACACTCATAAACGCTGGTAATACTCTTAGTAAAACTTTGTTTCCAAATTTCTTCTCAAGTCGCCAGGCTTGGACACCAGCAAATGCGCCACCTATGGATGCTACTGCAAGGATTACACCAATTTCTGATTCGAGCATCCCTTGGCTTTTAAAGTGATTTTGCAAATAGAAAAACAAGGTTGTAATAAACGCGATTAGAGAATTCACCGAGAAATATAGATACGCTATACGCGGTCTCTCTTTCACTGCCTTTAAAGACACAACTAGTTGATTTTTCATGGACTCTGTTATGCTGGTCACTTCTGTTTTACCAACATCAGGCTCTGTGAAAAAGAAACCTTCAATGAAAGCAAAGATTGCAAATATAATGCTCAACATGTAAACCCATTTATATGAAATAGTCGCAAGCCAGCCTCCCGTGATGAATGCCACAGTACTCGTTAGCTGGTAAATTAATTCTCTACGACCAGTCAATTTCATAAACAAATCCGATATTTCGAGTTGCTTTAAACTATCATATACAAGTGCTTCACCAGCCCCAGACTCAAAATTGTATGAGAATGCGGTAATAACAAATGCAAACGCATATGCTTCAAACCCATCACCTGTATATATTAATATGAGTGATGCAACTGCAAGAAGTCTTCCTACTATTCTACTCGCTTTCCTTCCAAATATATCGGCTACAACACCAGTTGGTATTTCCATAAAGAATGAAGTAACATGAAATATTGACTCCAGTAGTCCCAGTTGCATTAATGACATACCTTTACTGGCTAGGTAAATCATCCATAAACCTCTTGTGAAGTCTAAATGAAACAACACAGTATATAAATATTCTAAAGATATATTTCTTCTTAAACTTTTTTGATTCTTCATTTGATTGCTCCTTAGTATTCTGTCGTTTTTGTCATCTTAATTTTTCCCGCCACCCATATGTGCGCACAAAAATAGCCGAGCAATACAGCTCGGCTTAATGTTTAAAAACATCTAGAAGTTGAAATATTCATCTCAAACTCCCACTTGCCAGAAATTGTAATTGCTTGTAATGAGTTCCATTCTATTGTCGCACATGCCCGTAAAGTGACTTCTCGCCAGTTCTCGCGAAAAGTGCAGCAGGCAGTGTCGATAGAATTTTACCCCTAACAAGCTGAGCTTTCATTTCGTCCTCCATATGAAGCATTGCTTCATATTCACAGTTTACAGTAACTTATCTTTATCATTCTATCATAGCTTATCTTATAGATCTATGGTCAATTTATATACATCACGTTTATTAAGACCTCTTGCTTTTGCCACTTCCGCCGCGGCTTCCTTCTTACGCATGTCTTGATTAATAAAGTACATTAAGTGGTCTTCTATGCTCATTTCAAGGAGTGGATTTGTCTCAGTTTCAACGTCCTCAGGATGAATTCCCGCAACAATAAGTACAAACTCTCCCCTTGGTTGATTCTCTGAAAAATGGGCAATGACTTCTGAAATTTTACCCCTTTGATACGACTCATATCTTTTAGTTAACTCTCTAGCAGCAGTCATTTGTCTATCACCTAACACAGCTAACATACTCTCAAGTGTTTGTGTAAGCCTATGAGGTGCCTCATAAAATATTACTGTTCGAGTTTCATTTTTAAGTGCTTCTAGTGCTTCACTACGTCTTTTTTTTATGCCTATCAAGAAAACCTTCAAAAACGAACTTTCCTGTCGGAAGTCCTGAAGCAACAAGCGCTGTTACAAATGCAGTTGCTCCTGGTTGACTAACTACATTAATACCTGCTTCAATAGCAAGTTTAATCAAGTCTTCTCCTGGATCAGAAATGCCTGGAGTACCTGCATCTGTTACGATTGCAATAGATTCGCCAGCTTCCATCTTTTCAATAAGTACAGGTCCCGCTTTCATCTTGTTATGTTCATGATAGCTAAAAATATGTGTATTGATATCGAAGTGATTCAATAGTTTTTTTTGTGTGTCTAGTGTCTTCAGCCGCTATTAAACTCACTGTTTTCAGTGTTTCCAATACTCTAAATGTTATATCATCCAAATTTCCAATGGGCGTCGGGCACACATACAATGTTCCGTATTCAGTCATTATTCTTCCCGCCTTTCGAAACTGCTGATATTAGTTTTTCTATAAATTTCATAAATTTCCTCTGTATATGACTTATCTTCATTTCTAACCACAAGAGGCTCTAAAACTTTCACATCAGGTCGTCCACCCTTTGTTGCATGAATCAATACTATATTGGGACTTTTATCTGCAAACGGATGTACAAATCTTATTTGCTTCGGTTCTAAGTTATACGATCTGCATAATGTCAGAATGTCTACCAATCGATTCGGTCTGTGAACCATGAAAAATTGTCCGCTACCTCGAAGAAGTCCACTTGCAGTACTAATAATATCTTCAAGAGTACAATGAATTTCATGTCTGCTTATGGCCTTATAGTCTGATGGATTCACTTCACCAACACCAGACGCCATATACGGTGGATTAGATATTACAACATCTACGGAATGTTTTCCAAAGTGCTCAAGAGCGTTATTGATATTGTCCTCGATAATCTCAATACGATCCTCAAGTCCATTCATTGCAACAGAACGTCTTGCCATGTCTGCAACATCCGGTTGGATTTCAAATGCTGATATTTTGGTATCTTTGGATTTCGCGGAAATTAGCAAAGGAATTATACCTGTGCCTGTACCAAGATCCACAACTTTGTTTCCTCTTTTTACCCTCGCAAAATTGCTAACAAGAACAGCATCGATACCAAAACAAAACCCATTTGGATTCTGTATAATTTTAAGACCATCAATTTGCAAATCATCTACACGTTCATGAGGCTTAACGTACTCATTCACCTTATATCCTCCTCGAATTACCTTTCATACTGTTTCTAATCTGAACTAAAGTATTCCAATAAGAAAGCCCGCACAGTCATCGATGTGCTAACATCTTTTGATGGCGAGCTTTGATATTAATTCTAATTATGATTCCTTGTTGCTTTGTGGTTTATCTTGTTTTGGACCATCTTGCTTTGGGCCTTCTTGTTTTGGTTTATCTTGTTTAGGTTTTTCTGGGCGCTTGTGTTTCGGACGAGGTGGTCGTTTGTCATATTTCTTGTCACCACGATTGTCGTTTTTATTTTCGATTTTGCCCTCACCCGTATTTTCACCTTTGTTCTCACCCTTCACATCTCTAGGTTTTCTGTTCCTAGGATTTCTTGGACGATTTCCATGAGGCTTTCTATCAGGTTTACCTTTTCTGTCTTTAGAACCTTCTGCAATACCGCGACGCTTATCATCTTGAAGCATTGCATCAATTTCTTTTAATTCCTCTTTAGAAGGTGCTGCTTCTGCAACAAGTTCAGATTCTTTATACTCAACATCATCTTGAGCAGGCTTTTGCTTATGTTTTTCACAGTTGCCCTTCTTATCGCACTTGTGTACGGGTTGAATTTCATCTTTATGGAAAATCAGAATGTCTTCACCAAGTTCATTCTTCTCTTCATTTACAATTAGACGAACCTTTACAGATTCTTTTAGAATAACAGGATCAATAACAACAGCTTTACCTTCTGGTGTCATAATTCTATCGTTCTTTCTTGGAAGTTCCTTGCGAATCTGAACATAATTTTCATGTTCATATCTTAAGCAACACATAAGTCTGCCACAAATACCAGAAATCTTAGTTGGGTTCAGAGACAAGTTCTGATCTTTAGCCATTTTAATTGACACTGGTGCAAAATCACCAAGCCAATTTGCACAACATAGTCCAACACCACACGGACCAATACCGTTGAGCATTTTTGCCTCATCACGAACACCAATTTGACGAAGTTCAATACGCGTTCTGAATACAGAAGCTAAATCTTTTACAAGCTCTCTAAAATCAACGCGTCCATCAGCAGTAAAGTAGAAAATAACTTTGTTGTTATCAAATGTATACTCTACATCAATAAGCTTCATATCAAGTTCATGTTTACCGACTTTTTCCTGACAAATTTCAAGTGCTTCTTCAGCACGTTTCTTATTGTCTAAATGCGCTGATGTATCTTCTTCTGTTGCAACACGAATAACTTTTTTTTAGAGGTGGTACAATCTCATCATCTGGAACCTGCTTAGGTCCAATAACAACATCCCCGTACTCTATACCTCTTGCTGTTTCTACGATCGCCGCTTGCCCCTTTTCAACCTGGTGCTCGTCGGGATCAAAATAATAGACTTTGCCAGCTCTTTTGAACCGAACGCCTACAACTGTCACCATTTACGTACCCTCCTGGATATCCATAATCAATGTTTCTAAAATGAGCCCCACATTTACATGGGACGAGAGCTGAGCTCTAGCCTCTTCTATTCGTTCAAGTATTTCTACTGTTTGTTTCAATGACACTCTATATGATTCTTTTTTTTAGAAGCTCTAGTCGGTCTGCATTAAATAAAAGACTTTCCTGCGCCCCATTTTTTATGAGCATTATATCTCTAAACCAAAGCTTGAGCAAATCAAATACATCATTAAGTTTCTCTTTCTGGCCTTCCATGTCTGCTGACCAGTCAAACGCCTTGGCTGTTTTCTTCATAATCAAGTTATCAGCAAACTGAACCACACCGTTTCGAAGCTCTACAAAAGCCTCGTCAGAAAAACAGTTTTCAGCCCTTGAAATAGAGCCATCCGCAAAAGTTGCATACATACCCGCACTTTCGTCTGTAACGTCATGATTGGATAACAAGTATTTGCTGATCTGTTCCTTTTTCAGTCTTTGAAAGGAAACACTTTGACATCTTGATTTGATGGTTGGAAGCATTCCTGCCATCTGATCTGTTATAAAAATAATCACCGCGTAATGTGGCGGCTCTTCAAGTATTTTTAAAATTCTATTCTGTGCACTAAGTGTCATAGTATGTGCCTCTTTAATGACGGCAATTTTCCGACTCCCAGTATAAGGCTTCAAAAGAATAAACTCTTGAAATCCTTCAATTTGTTTATTTTTTATGCTAGCACCATCCGGAAGAGTAATCTCATAGTCCGGGTGATTTGAGGTCGCCATTTTTTGACACGCTGGACATGTTCCACAAGCTTCATCAACATTTACTTCACAAAGCAGTGCTGCTGCAATAGCTTTAGCCATCATGGACTTCCCAACACCTTGAACACCCTCAAAAAATGTAAGCATGTGCAAGCTGATCATCATTTAAGGCTTTTTTTAACTCGTTTTTTTTAAATCCTCATGGCCAATTATTTCTTTAAAATACATATTTAAACCTTCATATACTGTTCTACATCAACGACAAATACAGTTGCTCCGCCAACAGTAACTTCAAGTGGCATTGACAAATATCCGCCCGCTTCCCCTATCAAGGTGCTTGATGGAGTCACTTCTCTTCGGGTATTACATATCTCTCTTATCAGTGCTAAGACATCATCAACTTTTTCCTTTTCTACACCAGTAAGAAGAGTTGTATTGCCTGACTTTAAAAAGCCACCTGTTGAAGCCAGCTTTGTTACTCTAAAATGGCTTTCATTCAGTTTGTCTACCAGTTTATTTGCATCTTCATCATGAACAATTGCAATGACAAGCTTCATAATTATCACTCCATGAAATTATTATACCACACGGAAATTGTATACCTTATAACTCTTGCTATTCAACTGTACCCATACGATTGATCGGGAAGAATCTCAGAACCGCTTTTCCAATAATTCGGTCCCCTTCAATTGGGCCAAGCTGACGCGAATCAAGACTTACATAACGATTGTCACCCATCATGAAATAAGTACCTTCTGGGATCATATAACGTTCAACTTCTTGATTAGTAACAGTATTAATGTATGGTTCCACTAAAATCTCATCGTTTACAAACACAACGCCATCTTTAACCTCAATAAAATCACCAGGCACTGCTATGACTCTTTTAATTAGGTTCTTTTTCGTGTCTTCATTCACCATGAATCTTTGAATTATATTCAGTGACGCTATATCATTTTTTGACAGTGTCATGTCTGATTCAAACGATACAATATCACCCTTTTCAACACTCTGAGATCTCATAAGTACAAGTCTATCTCCCTCAATTAATGTAGGGAACATTGACGTATTATAAACCGTTGTTGTTGATATGAAAATATTGAGAATAAAAAATATGACCAGCGCAAAGCCTATGGCTTTGATCCATTCGATGATTTCTTTTTTTCATATTGCCTCCATGGCTGACTTATTCATTATCTATGACAAGAAGTGATTTTAATCCATCATCCTTCATGCCTATTATAGAATGGCCTTTCGCTTCCATGACTGAATTAAGCCAACAATTTCTTTTGTTATAGCCTCCCCAGGAGAAAGTAAAGGAATTCCCGGAGGTATGGAATGACATATTCTGCACAAGTACAGTCTATGGCTTCTTCCAACTTTACTGATTTTGATCGACCATAAAAAGCCTCTTTAGGCGATAGATTAATTTGTACTTCAGGATAACTGGTTAACCCCTCAACCTCGTCATGTGGCTTTGCTTCAAGCTCAACCAATGCATGATACAACTTGTCAAAGTCATCCTCGTTATTATATATCGATGTTACACAAACTATACTGTCGGCAGTGGCATATTCCACTTGAATTGCATACTTTTCTCTAAGCTGGTCTGCAACACGTTCAGCATTTTTCATAAATATAACCAGCTTGCTAATATCATGTTTGAAACTTGTGTCTATGATATCTTCGTCACTGAGTGTCTTTAATTTTAAGTCCTTATAAACTTTACATTTAAAGGCCTTCAGCCATGCAACTAGTTTTTGTGCCTTTTGCACACCTGCGTCTTCCATGTCGTCAAGGGATCTCTCCAGTGAAGCCATAAGTACATATGACGGACTTGAAGACTGCAACATAGACAACCATGATTCCAGCTTATTTAGATCAATGCATTCGGTTCCCACATGAAGCATAGATGATTGCGTTAGCGCATTCATCGACTTATGTGTACTCTGAACTGCCATGTCAGCCCCACCTGCTATGGCG
>JDSF01000220.1_pt1 | contig 33907 bp, 42 predicted proteins | sample 199441 | NCBI WGS metagenome assembly JDSF01 (sample SAMN02592751, study PRJNA231836) | bioreactor metagenome | isolation source: continuous culture bioreactor denitrification-DNRA | place: Germany: Bremen
AACTTATTCGGAAAAACAATTTGCTTATCTGATACCACCATATTAGAATTATCTTTACTATGTGCTATATTTTTGGAGTCTTAGTAAATGCAAAATCATAAAGAATTTGAAGAAATCGAAATTGTCCCAAGAGCAATAGATATAATGAATGCAACACGATCAATGGGTTATACTAGTGAATCAGCAATTGCAGATATTATAGATAATTCGATATCAGCGAATGCCAATAAGATTTGGATTTTATTCCCTCCAAATGCAGAATATTTGAAAATCATCGATGATGGTGACGGTATGACATTTGAAGAATTGAAAAAAATGCAATGAGATATGGGCATAATTTTAACGATCCTAGAGAAGAATCAGATCTTGGACGATTTGGGTTAGGGCTAAAAACAGCTTCCTTTTCACAATGTGAAGTGTTAACAGTAATTTCCAAAAAAAAGGATGGGCAAGTAAATAGCTTGAGATGGGACCCCTCATATATAGAAAGCAAAGGATCTGGATGGATAGCATTATCTTTGCTACCTGAAGAAATTGCAAAATATTGCATCGATACAGATTTTGATTCTCTGGAATCAGGTACTATTGTCATATGGGAAAATCTTTCCTTGATGTTGGCGGGAGAGTCCAATTACAGAAGCGCAATATCACTCAAAATGGATTCCGTAAGGAATCATCTTCGTCTTGTTTTTTCATAGATTTCTATCAGGAGAGGACGGACTTTCAAAACTTTCGATTCTCATTAATAATAAGGCTATACAGCCGAGAGATCCTTTCCTCAAGACAAAATCATATCAAATTTCAGATGTACAGAAGATACTTGTGCCAGAACTAGGGGGAAAAGAGGTGTCTGTTGCTATAAAACGGTACCTACTACCATCAATTTCAAAACTTAGTAAAAAAAATGAATTAAACATTCTTTGTGGAGATTCTACTTTAGTGAACACACAAGGATTCTATGTCTACCGAAATAAACGACTCCTTGTTTGGGGCACATGGTTTCGCCTGGCTCCAAAAACTAACACATCAAAACTTTCCAGAATTCAAATAGATATTTCTTCATCACTCGACAAGCTTTGGTCACTAGATGTAAAGAAATCTACAGCAAAACCTCCTGAGATTATTAGAAAAAAATCTAAAAGCATTGATTCACTATTCTCAGGATAAAAGTAAAAAAAGGTTTTTTGTCGCTAAAAGCAAACTTGAGCTTCATCCAAAAATTATACATTTTTTGGGAAAGAACGATTTCCAATGATGATAATGAGAGCATTGGTTATCAGATAAATAAAGTTCATCCTTCTATTTTAGATTTTAAAAATACCTTATCCAATGAACAGAATACTAAGTTTGATAGACTTCTCTTTCAACTAGAACAATTTATACCAATAAATCAAATGTTTCTTGATATGGAGGATGAGAAATCCATCGAATTTGCTCCTGACGATGTTTTTTTTGAAAGAACAATCAGACAGGAGATTGAAGAAATACTTGAGAGGGATGTAAGTAAGACTACTATCAAGCTTTTAAAACAGATTGAGCCTTTTGCCAGATATCCAGAATTGATTAATGAAATATTACAAGAGAGAGGAATTAGATGACCGATAGCCAGTTCGATTGTATATTAAGAATTATTGTAGACACAATTTCCCCCGACGAGAGTGTTTCAGAGAGTGAATTGAGAAATCAAGTAGAAAACATTTGTAACTTAGCAAGCTTTTTTCTTAGAGATTCATCAATAGAAAATATTTCCGAAGAAATTAAGGATGAATTATTTCTGAAAGCTTCCGAAAAAAAAGTATATATTGACTGGGAACCTATGATTGGTATTTTTTTTGATAAACGTACAAAACTGACCCCTTGGTTTGAATCTTCAATTTCTAAACCAAAAAGATATTATTGGAATAGGTACAAAGAATTCCTTTTGAAAAAAGAAAGCTTGGACACAAAAACAGGTTGAAGAATTGGATAGAATATCTACTTTAGTTATCGATCAAGCAGGGAATCCAAATAGTGATACTTCTTGGAATCGATATGGTTTGGTAATCGGGGAAGTACAATCAGGAAAGACTGCAAACTATACTGCCTTCTGTAACAAGGCTGCTGATGCAGGATATGATGTAATAATTATTCTTGCTGGAATTTCTGAGGTCTTAAGGTTTCAAACACAGACCCGACTTGATATGGAGTTTGCGGGTAGAGAAACGGGGTCTACAGTTGGAAACTCAGGCCAATTCCGTCCTACCGGGGTTGGGCTATATACAAAGACACAACGATCTCCAGCTAACTGTACGTCAGCTAATTCTGATTTCAATATAAATCTTCTTGAGGGACAACAATTCAGCCTTAAAGGTTGGCGAGAATCTACTTTTTTTTGTTTTGAAAAAAAAATGTAAAAGTGCTTGAAAATGTAGTCACTTGGCTTACTAGAAACAACGAAGTTGGAAGCACAGGAAGAATCGAAAAAACGCTGTTGTTGATTGACGATGAATCAGATAATGCGTCTCAGAACACTATGGGGCAGGATTGTGATCCGACAAAAACTAATGGATGGGTACGTAAAATACTCAATAAATTTACAAGATCTTCCTATATGGCTATAACTGCGACTCCCTTTGCCAATATTTTTGTTGATCCGGATGCGGATGATGAGGCTTTAGGCTCCGGATTATTCCCTAAAGATTACTTATTCAAGCTTTCTAAGCCTTCAAATTATATTGGAGTGACGGAGATTTTTGGAGATAGTCCGAAGCTTGAAAATGTACTATTAGAAATCAATCTAGAACAGATTGAAGGAACAGAGGAGAACCCAGGAATCTTACCTCTATCTCATAAAAAAAAGATGATGAGTTGGAAACACTGCCTGATGATTTATATGAGGCACTTCGATATTTTCTTTTATCCAATGCAATTTTAGATAGGGAGGAGAAAGAGAAGCATCAAAGACTTTTACACAGATCTATGCTGATAAATGTTTCAAGATTTATCATTAAACATAATGAGATTACGACTCTTATTAATGAATGGTTGATTCAAGTGAAAGCTGATATTAATAACTATGCATCGCAAGCTGGACTTTATTCAGATAATGTAGACTCTGGTGAGCTTTATGAACTACACAGTATATGGAACCGCTTCTTTACCGAGTCGGAATCATCATGGATTGATCTAGCTATAAATTATCTTTCTGAATCAATTAAGTCCATTGAAGCAGTACCAGTCAACCAAAAAAGGCTTGCTAAAGAAGCTCTAGATTTTGAATTGGCAACTAAGAAAAACGAAAGTCATAGATATGTATTCATTGGTGGATTTGCACTTGCAAGGGGGCTAACTCTTGAAGGTTTGATTGTAAGCTATTTTTATCGAAGAACAGGATGTTATGACACTTTGCTGCAGATGGGGAGATGGTTTGGGTACAGGCCAAATTATAGTAATTTTGTAAAAAATATGGACATCAAGAGATCTCATAGATTCTTATCGTGATCTTGCATGTGAAGTGCTTCCTGATTTATATAGCCAAATAGAGACAATGAATAAAACAGAATTATCCCCAATTGACTTTGGCTTGATGATAAGAAATGATATTTCTTCTTTGGAAATTACCGCTAGAAACAAAAATGAGAGCTTCTAGAGATTATATGCATCCTTGCGTGATTGCTGGGCATTTAGTTGAGACTCCTCGTTTGATCAACAACAAAAGTGTAATTAGCCAGAACAACTTAGCTGTGATTAAATTTCTAGCTACAGTACTCCAAAATGCACAACATATGGATACTGATTACGGAACAACAGGTTTGTTTTGGAAGGGTATCTCTGGGCATGATGTTGCATCGCTTGTAAAGCAATTCAGGGTCCATCCATGGCATTTATCTTTTCAAAGTGAGGCTTTAGCTGAATATATTATTGAAAACGAAATCACTGATTGGGATTTTTTTTATTTAGCTGGCAATCAGAAACCTTCAGAAGATAAAAATGGAACTAAAATTCAACAAATCTCAATAAAAGGTATCGATAGTCCCATTAATCCATTTCCAAGAGAAATGGATTTGAATGAGCGAAATGGCAATATGCTTAGAGTATCAGGCTCAAAGCTGAAAGTTGGATCTGGAGCTATGGCTAGAGTAGGGCTTTCGAAATCACAGTATGAAGATGTGAAGAAGAAGCATCAAAGAAAAAACTTGTCTGATTCTATGCTACTTAATGTAAGGGGAAGAAAGCCTTTAATAATTATTTATCCTCTAAAATTGTTATTTGAAAACGAAGTTGATGGTGAGGAGACAAATAATTTTGAATATATTTTTGCATTGGGTCTTGGTTTCCCAGGCGATAAGAATCAAAGCATAAAAAAAACAATATAAAGTCAATTTGGTTAAAGCCAGAGAACTTTTTGCAGAGGAAGAAGATGATGAATAGTGAAATTGCTCAAACTAAAGTATTTAAATCTTGGAAGGCTAAGAATTCAGTCAAACCTCATAGTTATGTATCAATCCCGGAAACTGATTCTGGAATCCGATGGTATTATGGGTTTGATGAAGCTTCGCATAATGCTTTTAGGTTTGAGGTAAAAAAATAAACTACAAGTTATTAAAACTATATTCCTCTTCATCAATCAGCGTTTCAACATATCATGGTGGAGACCAGGTAACGAATGTACTTTTTTCTTTGTTAGATGATTCGTTAAGAGATATATTCTCTGAAGTTTTTTTGGATTTGGTGGAATCTTCAAACCATGAAGGAACACCATCTGAAGCATGCAAATGCATATTGAGTGAATATGAAAGATGGATAAAATTATTTTCTGCTGGTCGTAAAACAGGCCTCACTGAGATTGAACAGAGAGGTTTATTCGGTGAACTTTATTTCATCGAACAGGAATATGATAAGAAGCATAACATTTCCGATATTTTATTAAATTGGTCGGGACCTGATTTTGGAGAGGTTGATTTTGTATTTGAGAAAACCTGGACAGAGGTTAAAACTCATTTAGTTAAAGAAGATACGATTACCATCGCCTCGGTGGGACAACTCGACCACCCAAATATTGGAAATCTTGTTGTTTATGCTTTAAATTTTAATGAGGAGGGGAGATCTCTTAATGATCAATATGAGATCGTGAGATCCCTAATTAAAAGCATTGGCAACTATAATTTGCTAGAACGATTTGAAAATATCCTTATCGAATTCGGTTATCTCAATTTACCAATTTATGAGAAAATTCACTATTCTGTTATTGAGACACGGGAATATTCTGTTTCTGATTCATTTCCAAAGATTCCTCGAATAGTAAAATTACCAAACATTAAAACAATTACTTATAGGCTTATCATAGATAGCTTAGAAGAATGGAGAATTCGATGATTAGTTTACCAGACTTTAGATCTGATTTTATTCAGAATTGCAGAATTGAATCACAGGAGAATGGGCAAGGTGACTGTGCTGCATTTGTAGAGAGGGTAATGGAAATCTTTGGGCAGAATGGCTTCTGGCAAGATTTCCAACCTTGTTTCTTTTCTAAACGCCTTAAGAATAATGCTGAGATAAGATTTGATGGGTTTGCAACAGAGGAAGTGGAGGAAGCCCTTTGTGTTGTGATTGCCAACTACGCAGGAATGGAGCAGATCCAGACTGTCACCCAGACGGAAATTCTAAAGTCTATTGAAAAAGCATCTCGCTTTCTTCAAAATGCATTAGGGCCAAAAAAACTGGAGTTTAAGAAAGAGAATCTTGAAATTGGACATCCTGCATATGATCTTTACACCTTAACAAATGAATTATATTCCAAGCAAGAAATTCAGAAGATTAAATTTCTGTTTATTACAGATGGGCAAATAAGTGATCGATTGAAGTCTTTAGACTTAAAGGCAATCAATGATACTCCTGTATCCTTCGATCTGATTGATATTAGATACCTTTATGAAGTTGCTGTATTATCAGGAGAGAGAGAAGAACTAAATATTGATATCACTAAGTTTACAGAAAAAGCTGAAGGGTTGATATGTGTTGAGATTCCCCAGAATATTGACTTGTTTAAATGTTATTTAGCAGTTATTCCAGGATTCACTCTATCAGTTTATATTCAGAATATGGCAGCAAACTTCTCGAAGGCAACGTTCGATCATTTCTAACTACAAAGAGGGCTGTTAATAAGAAGATTAGAGAAACCATACTCCAGAAACCTGAGTATTTTTTTTGTATATAATAATGGTATTGCTGTTACTTCTACGGGAATAGAGATAGTACAAACTTCTTCTGGCCCTCGCATCACTAGTATCAGAAATCTTCAGATAATCAATGGAGGACAGACTACAGCAATGCTCGCTAGCACTGCTTTTAAAGACAAGGCAGACCTAGCTGCAGTGGCAGTACAAATGAAACTTACTGTTATAAGTTCAGAGAACGAGGAACAGAATGCGGAATTAATACAACAGATTTCAAGATCTTCGAATAGCCAGAACCCTGTTAATAATGCAGACTTCTTTTCGAATCATCCATTTCAACAACAGATCAAACAGCTGTCTGAACTTAGTGATTGTGAAGCCCCTAGGGTTAACAACATGGTGTACAGAACGAGATGGTTCTATGAAAGGTCAAATGGAGAATACAACCAGAAGAAAATATTTAGCACCCCTGCAAAAGCCAAAAAATTCGAAGAAAGAAATCCAAAAAAGCAAATTATTACGAAAACTAGTTTGGCAAAAGCATATAATTTGTATTATCGCCATCGACCAGATATTGTCAGTAAAGGAGCTATGACTAACTTCTGTAAATTTGCTGATGAGGTTTCAGAAATATGGGATCGGTCTGAAAATGAAAAAAGCTCGATTCAACCCATGTTTTTACAGACAGATAGCATCAATTCATATTCTTCAGGCCAAGGTAGGTAGCATTGTTTCTTCACAAGCTTGGTATGATGGATCTTATAGAGCAAACGTTGTAGCTTACTCTATTGCTTGGTTCTTTGAACAGATTGAAGAGAAATTTGGAAAAGAACGGGTCTTCAATTATCATAAAATTTGGGACAAACAAACAATTGATGATGATCTTTGTGAGCTGTTCAAGCAATTTACTACTTATATTTATTATTACCTCATCAATAATAAGGATGGAAGAACAACCACTAACGTAACGCAATGGTGCAAGAGAGAAATATGCTGGACAAACTTGAAAAAGAGGGATTACACATTTCCTCCCTTGATAGAAAATTACCTTGTAGATAGAAAGATAATAAAAGAAGAAGAGAAAACTGAAAAGAATAATTCTAAGAATATTTCAGAAATCAACGCTCAGACATCAATCTTTACATACAAACTTGTTGATTGGAAGAACCTCTGGAATTACGCCTATTTACCGAAAAAAAAGCTATTTCTGAATCTGAAAAAAAATGCTATTGTAGCCATAATTAAAATGTATGAAGGTAGAGGGGGAAATCCTCCAAAAAGGGTTTGTGATATGGCTTTGAACGCAATGCAAAAAAGCTTATGAAGATGGAATGCAAATAGCAAAATGAGTTACCGAGTATTGGATTTGTTTGCAGGAGCTGGTGGGTTAAGTCTTGGCTTCAAGAATGCTGGATTTTTCTCTATTGCAGTAGCTATAGAGAATAACAAGTATGCAAAAGAGACTTGTCGAATAAATCATAAAGAAACTATTGTACTAGATGATGTTTTGGACTATTCCGATTTTTCTGCTTTTAAAATAAGTATGGTGAATTTGATGTTGTTATTGGAGGTCCTCCTTGCCAAGGGTTTTCAAACGCGAATCGCCAGCATAACCAGATAATCAATCTAAATAATCTTCTTGTGAAAAAGTTTATTGAATTTATTGAAGGTATCAAACCTAAAGTGTTTGTTATGGAAAATGTAAAAATGATTCGTTCTAAAACACATTTCTACTTGCTTTCTGCTGGTGACATAGATTCAGGAATCTTTAGTGATAAATTATTTAAAACACAAATGTTGATTCTTCCAAATATTGCTTATGAAGAAGCCGTAATATTTAGCGATGAGCATAGTCTGAAATTCGTATCAAATGGGATTTCTCTGTTAAAGAAAAAAAATAAAGGCATATGAAAAGGGGAGACAGAAATCCAGCGTTGAAGAATTCCGAGCTGAGTTACTCGGAATTATTGGTAATGATCAGACTCTAAAAGAATTACTCTCATCGGATATATTTGAATATATTCCAAAAAAAAATGGTAGCCGACTTTATGAGAGGGTCTCATCCTTGCAGTGATAGAAGAGTTGTCAAAACAGAAAATTTATATCAAGGAGATGAGAAGGTCTGAAAATGGAATAAAACTGAAATGTTTGTCTATTGGAGTAGAGGAGTATATTAGTAATTCATTGAGTGGTGATTATAAAATTTCTGCAGATATATACAATACTGTTAAATATGGCGTTCCCCAGACACGAGAGAGATTTGTGATGATAGGTGTGCTAAGGAATCTGGGTGTAGACCCAATAGTACCTGTGCCAACAATAGCTTCACAAGAAGATTTTAGAACGGTTGAGGATGCAATAAGAAATTTAGAGGGGGTTGAGCCAGGCTATTTAGTATGTTCTGATGGAGTAAAAGTACAAGAGCAATTAAAAACCGAAAACAACCCTCTTAATTGTCTGTTTGATTCGGATGTCATACATAATCATTTTATAACGAAATCTACAAAAGTTGCACTTGAGCGTTGCATTAATCGAGCCTGGGAAAAACTTTCACTCACTAGATTCCAAATACACGAAAACCTATGCAAAACCAGAAAGGACCCAAAACTCCATCTACCGTAGACTTGAGTATAATAAGCCTTGTCCTACAGTAACAAATGTTAGGAAAAGTATGTGGATTCATCCAAAAAATTAATCGTGCTATCAGTATTAGAGAAGCTGCCAGGCTTCAGTCCTTTCCTGATTCATTTGTTTTTGTGGGATCAAAAGATCGCCAATATCAGCAAATCGGGAATGCCGTTCCTCCATTGTTTGCAACTGCGATTGCTAAGGCCGTTCTTTGCATGCTTGAAAAAAAATAATATTTCTGAGAAACAACAAAACCTCCCTGCATTGCAAGGAGGTTTGTCTTTGGGCCCAGTAGGACTTGAACCTACGACCCACGGATTATGAGTCCGATGCTCTAACCAACTGAGCTATAGGCCCGAAAAGCTGTATGTAATCTAAAGGATTTTTCGAAGAATGTAAAGAATCTTTTCGTTGGTATAGATTAGTCTTCTTAAATATGCTGAAAGCAATGCTTTTTTTTCTTGGAAAAGAGTAGTACCCATGGTACCATTACCGTACTTGGGAGAAGGAGACAATGAGTAGGAAGTATAGAGTAGTATTGTGCTTGTTCATACTTGTACTGACTTCTTATAGTGCCTTTGCCTCCTGGGGCTTTGCCTACGACAGTTGGGAAGGGCACCCCAGAATAGGCTCTTCCTTGGTTCCCACAGGAATCCGATCAGGTGTTACCTCTGACCTCAGGCCAATCTTCTCCGGTTTGGAAACAGACCTTGTCCTCTTAGCCAAAGCAGGCTTTCATGAACGAGTGCTTTGGCAGCATCCTGTCAGCGGAGTACTTCTTTCTTCCTCTCCTCTTATCTTTGACCTCCTGCAGTTCGATTGGACCATTGGGATCAAGCAAATCCTTGCTCATGACCAACAGCTCTTTCTTGGCTACCGTGGCTCCTATGAACAAGCCCTCGACTCCATGGTCGAAGGAGATGTATTGGATAGTGGAACAGTCCTTGGCATTGACCCTTGGTTCTCCTCCTATGGTGGAAATACCCTCTACGGTCAGCTTTCAGGAATTGGTACGAGCGTATTACTCAGCTATTCTTACAACCACGAAGAAGAACTTCTTGATGGCTTGGCTTTTAAAAGTTCCCTTTTTTTTAGGACCGAAACTTCTGAATACTAACGCCTCCTATTTAGCATTTACTGCGGAAGGGGCAGGGGCACTTTTATTGTATGAAGAACTAGATGACAAAAAAAACATAATCTCTATTCCATCATCCTCCGTGACAACCTTCAGATTGCCTATACACTAGGAAGTCATATTCCTGTATCAGTCTACAGGAAACTTCTCTTGGAAGTATGGTCAGAGGATACGGTAGTGGCCAGTACCCCTTGGATGGAGCACTGGCAAACCGATTCTCTCTCTGTTTTAACGGGCCAGAACCCTTTGCCAAAGGCTTCTATCCCCGTCTTATCCTCTTCTTTGATGTTGGCTATGGCTTTGGCCAGTTGGCTAATACCTCTGTTTCGTCCTCGGCCTTTCTTGCCAGCACCGGGGTATCTGTTACCTACTCACTCCTTTCCTACATGGATATCGGCTATCAAATGGCATACCTCATGAAAGGGACCAACCCCATGCAACCAGGGAAAACTATGGTAGGTGAGTTAATAGCACATATCCGGTTCTAGCCATGAGGAATATCGAGTTTTTTTTCTATCCAATATGTATTCGATGTGCGACAATAAAGTAATCAAATTCGGAAAGGGAGCATATCATGAGTACTGACCATGTGGTAATTATCGGGGCAGGTATAGCAGGACTCTCTGCAGCCTCCTATCTCGCTCGTAGTGGCTATAACGTAACCGTGCTGGAGCGTCATACCCTGCCAGGTGGTCTCTGTACCTCTTGGAAACGAGGTCAGTACACCATCGACTACTGTGTACACTGGCTCATGGGAACCAAGGAAGGTTCTGAGTTCAACCAACTCTGGAAGGACCTAGGGGCTTTTACCAATGATGATGGATCGAAAGTTCCAATCGTCAACTTTGACCAGTTTTCCACGATGGGGCTCTCCAAGGGAGACTCCATTACCCTCTACAGTGACCTTGAAGCCTTGGAAAAGGAGCTACTTCGCTATGGTGATGAGGACCGGAAGGAAGTACATGCATTCATAGCAAGTTTGAAAAAAATTGGGTACCAGATTTTCTGATGAAAAAAAACCGAACATTCTTGGTTCTGTCGCTCAATTCCTCACCCTGTTCAAGCACCTCCAACCAATGAAGGAGTACTCAAAGCGATTCAAGAGCCAGATCCTGCAAGAGCTCTTCTCTACTGAGATTCCAGAGGATTGGTCATTGATAGCACTCACGTTAGGGCTCTCACAGCAACCGTACCAATGCGCCGGCTATCCAGTTGGAGGTTCCCTGAACCTCGCCAAGAACATAGAGAGAGAAGCAAAGCGACTTGGAGTCACATTCAGATATAACAGCACGGTGGAACGTATAGTAGTGGAGGATGGCGTTGCCAAGGGCGTGACACTTCGCGGAGGAGAACAGGTTGAAGCTGATTATGTGATCAGCGCAGCAGATGGCCATACCACGCTCTTTGGTATGCTTGAAGGCAAGTACCTCTCCAAGCCTTACCAGAGGGCCTATGAAAGCTATCCTCTCTTCCCCTCCAGCATCATGGTCGCCTTGGGCCTCAAAGGTGATTATTCTGGGTACCCTCATGAAAGTTCTCCCTATTTCAAGGAACCGATCACACTATTCGATGGCAGCAGCCATAATCGATTCAACCTAAACATCTATCACTATGATCCAACCCTTGCTCCAAAAGGGAAGACCCTCGTCACTGTCATGTTCAACACCTGGGAAGGTGAGAAGTGGGAGCAGCTTGCAACGGAACATCCGAAGCAGTACGAAGAGGAGAAGAAACGGCTTTCTGAACAGGTAATCGATCGTCTCTCTCGGATTATCGGGCCATTGGAAGACAAGGTTGAAATGGTGGATGTCTCAACGCCTCACTCGGTCATTCGCTATACGGGAAATTGGCAGGGAAGCTTTGAAGGATTTGCTCCCACGAAGGCAACACTCTCCAAGAGCCTACCCAAAATACTTCCAGGATTGAAGAACTTCGCGATGATCGGGCAGTGGACAACCCCTGGTGGTGGTCTTCCTACTGCCGCGAAAGATGGGTTGGATATAGCGAAGAAGCTCTGCAAAGAGCATGGAAAACCCTTTACCTCAAAACTATCCTAAAGACAATAAACGGCGTCCTTTTTCAGGGCGCCGTTCTCTGGTTGCTTTGCTTTTCTGTATTATCGGTACGGATTATCCTCACTCTTCTTCAGCACATTGCTCTCGGAGAAGCCCAATGCTGAGAGTGCCTGCATCGTCCTCTGTAACTGATAGGCAGGGATCCACCGGACCGTCAGTCGTACTGCCTTGGAATCGGGGAGTTGCTCAGCATAAGGTTTCAGCCCTGCGTTGAGCAGTCTGTCATACTGTGCATAGGCGGTAAGGAGGGAAGAGTAGGCGCCGACCTGGATCTGGTACCAACCGGTATCACCGGCGCGCTTGTACTTTGACTCTGGAATCTCAGGTTCAAAAATCAGCGTCAGATCGACATTGGCAATACCGGCATCGAGCATATCGATCTGTTCAGCGGATGCAGGGGTTAGGTCGATGATTCTTCCATCGACATACGGCCCCCCTGTCATTGATCCTGACATCGACACTCTGCCCATTATCCTTGTTGGTAACCCTGACGATGGTACCGAACTTCAGGCTCTTATGGGCAGCCGAAAGACTGGTAGGGTCGAATATTTCACCATTGGCAGTAAGACTCTCGCTTTTGTCACTGGTGTACCAGGATGCTATCCCTTTCTCTATTACCGTACCGGGTTGCAACTTCTCTTCCTCTTCAGCAAAGAGGAAGCTTGAACAAAGAAGCACCACTACTAGCAAAGCCATCAATCGTTTCATACTCAAGAGTATACGCTCTCGCTCTTTGTTTTGGCAACCAGCAGTTGAACTCATGGCAGTGTTTCACTATAATCGACGGTTATGAGCGAAAAGAACGTATCTACACATTGGGCGGATATATACGCGACAAGATTATTCGTGAGAAAGGGGAGAAGGAGCACTATACCTGTGCTTCCGGCATTACCCCTTCTGGCACAGTCCATATAGGAAACTTCCGGGAGATCATCTCGGTTGAGCTGGTGGTGAGAGCCCTTCGTGAGAAAGGCAAAAACGTCCGCTTCATCTACAGTTGGGATGACTATGACGTATTCAGGAAGGTTCCCAAAAATATGCCTGAGCCAGAAATGCTTTCCACCTACCTCCGTAAGCCCATTACCCTCGTTCCCGATACCCTTGGCCGGGCCGAGAACTATGCGCGTGGAAACGAGCAGGATGTAGAGCGCATCCTTCCCGCTGTTGGGGTGGAGCCTGAGTACATCTACCAGGCAAAGCGGTACCGCGCAAGTGAGTACGCCCAAGGTATGCGCCTTGCCCTTGAAAAGCGTGATGAGATCCGAGCCATCCTTGATGAGTTCAGGACTGAACCGTTGGAAAAAAGATTGGTGGCCAATCTCTGTCTTCTCCAACTTCACTGACAAGGATACCACCACCGTACTCGACTGGGACGGGCAGTGGAACATCACCTACCGGGACGATGAGACCGGTCAGACGGAAACCGTTGACCTTAGGACTACCAGCTGTGCAAAACTGCCATGGCGCCTTGACTGGCCGATGCGTTGGGCACATGAGCAAGTAGATTTTGAACCCGCAGGAAAGGACCACCACAGCGAAGGCGGTTCCTTCGACACCTCCCGCAAGATGGTCCAGGTATTTGGTGGGGAAGCTCCTGTGTCCTTCCAGTACGACTTCATCAGCATCAAGGGACGTGGTGGAAAAAAATCTCTTCCTCCAGCGGAGAGGTTGTCTCACTCTATGATGTCCTGGAAGTCTATACCCCTGAGGTGACCCGCTACATGTTCGCCGGAACCCGGCCGAACACAGAGTTTGCCATCTCCTTCGACCTTGATGTCCTGAAGATCTACGAGGACTACGATACCTGTGAGCGAATCTACTTCGGTCTGCAGGAAGTGAATGAGAAACGCAAGGGAAAAGAGAAGCGGATCTACGAACTCAGCCAGGTGAAGGGGCTTCCCCCCGAGCCCAGCTACCAGATTCCCTTCCGCCACCTCTGTAACCTATTGCAGCTCCATGAAGGGGACATTGAAAGGGCAATCTCAACCTTGGACGATATGACTGACAGCCAAAGGGACAGACTCAGGGTTCGTTGTGCATGTGCCTGGAACTGGATCACTACCTTTGCTCCAGAGGACTTCAAGTACCGCCTGTCCAATGAGAGAGATCCCTTGGTTGAACTCACAGACCAGGAACTGGCTGCTGTGCATGCCCTGAGGGAGGTCGTGAAGGTTATGGACCAGATCGAGGACAAGGAGTACACCACTCGCCTGTATGACTCGGCAAAGGATAATGGTCTGGACACTGGAGCATTCTTCAAGCTGATCTACCGCATTATGATCGGGAAGGAAAAGGGACCGAAACTTGGACCTTTCCTGCAGACCTGCGGCAAGGAGAAAGTACTTTCCATTCTCGGACGGTACTAAGCTAAGTTGGATGTATGTTTGGCAGGGAGCTTAATTGGCTCCCTGTTGCTGTTATAAGACCAGCGAAAAGGAGTTTTAGATGAATGTTTTGATGATCAACACCAGTCCACATGAGAATGGCTGCACCAACCGTGCACTACAAGAGGTGGCATCTGTACTGAGTCAGTGGAATATTAACAGTGAGATTCTCTGGATCGGCAAGGGTAGCTACATGGATGCACCGATTGTGGGTACTGTTTCAAGCATGGTTCATGCGTATTTACCGATGATTCGGTCAATGAGGCTGCAAAGAAAGCTGCGAAGGCTGACGCCCTTGTATTGGGATCAGCGGTACATTACGCCTCTGCCGCCGGGGCTGGTAGTGCTTTCCTTGATAGAATGTTCCGTGTTGCCTCCAAGCAGATGGCACTCAAGCCGGGGGGGGCCGCTGTGGTCTCTTGCAGAAGGGGTGGGGCAAGCGCTACCTTCGACCAGCTGAACAAGTATTTCACCATCAGCCAGATGCCGGTGGTCTCCTCCACGTACTGGAACAGCGTTCATGGGAACACTGTCCAGGAAGTGGAGCAGGACTTGGAAGGACTGCAGGTCATGCGTTATCTGGGGGCAAACCTCGCTTGGTTGCTCTCCTGCATCGAAGCAGGAAAGGAAACCGTGAAGAAGCCTGTTCCAGAAAAACGCATAGCCACCAATTTTATTCGCTAGCGGAGAATCCTGTCCAGGATGATGGAGTTGTTTCTCCACTTGTCCTGGGCTTTGACCCTGAGGTCGAGACGGAGTTTCTTACCGGGGAAGATATCGCGGATCTCAGGCTCTGCACCCTTACGGATTTTAGCAATACCCACTCCTCGCTTACCCACAACAATGCCCTTTTGAGTATCGCGTTCCACCACGATGAATGCCCGCACCCAAACCGTGTTGTTTTCCTCACTGTATTCAATGTCGGCAATCTCAACATAGATGGCATGAGGAATCTCCTCGGTCACCAAATTGATAGCCTTCTCACGGATGATCTCACTGATACGGAACTCAAGGTTCTGGTCAGTATATGCGTCAGCAGGGTAGAGCAGCTCGCCCTCTGGCGCATGCTTGAAGAGCTCGATGAGGATTTCATCGACCCCTTCATCAAGCTTGGCTGAAGCTCCCAGCACTGTTTTTCCTGGCAACATCTCTTCAAGGAACGCCTGTGCATCTGTTAGTTCCTGTTCCTTGAGAATGTCGGTCTTGTTGATGACACAGATGACCGGGGTTTTTTTTAACTTGGCAATATGGGAGGCAAGGGCTTTCTCCTCTTCTCCTGCACTGCGCTTGGCATCAATGATATAGAGTACTGCGTCGTTCTCTTCAAGAGTCCTCAAGGCAGTATCCTGCAGGCGTTTGTTCAAGGTTTTTTTTCACTCAGATGGAAACCAGGTGTATCGGTGAAGATCAACTGGCCCCTCTCGTCGGTATAGATACCCTGATTGCATTTCTGGTGGTCTGCGGGGTACTGGCGGTAATGGAGACCTTCATCTCACAAATCGTATTGAGCAAGGTGCTCTTTCCAGCTGATGGTCGGCCTATAATGGCAACCGTAGCACATTTCATACACTGTTCTCCTAATTGCTCCAGTATACTGTTTCATATCCTTTCTGCCTACATCCCCTCTTTCTTGCCTGCTATGCCTTTGCAAGATTAAGAGTATGTGTGTATACTTGCCTTGATGTTCTACATCAAAACCAGTTTGAGTGAGGGGCACATGCCACAAGAAGAAGAAAAAAAAGCCTGCACAGCAGGATTCACAGATACAGGAAAAAAAACTCCTAAAAAAAACCCGTTCCATCCTTCTCTCGGGAGAGATTAATAAGGAGAGCGCAGAGTCAGTTGTAAAGCAGATGCTCATCCTTGAGGGTGAGAACGATGAACCGATCAAGATTTTCATCAACAGCCCCGGAGGGGATGTCGATGCAGGGTATGCAATCTTTGACATGGCTCGCTTCATCACTGCTCCGGTTACCATGATCGGGATGGGCTTGGTTGCAAGTGCTGCTGCCTTGATCCTTCTGGCTGTTCCCAAGGAACAACGTATTGCGCTTCCAAACTCCACCTATCTGATTCACCAACCGATGAGCGGTATGAGAGGGGTTGCAACCGATATTGAGATTCACGCCCAGCATGTAGAAAAAAAACTACGTGAGAAACTCGACAAACTTATTGCACAGGAAACAGGCAAGAGCCTTGAGGAAGTGCGCAGCGATACCGAACGGGATCATTGGCTTAGTGCGGATGAAGCTCAGAGCTATGGTCTAGTCAGCAGAATTGTTAAACAACGGAGCGAATTGTAACTACTCATGCCCAAGACAAGATTCCTCAGTGAAAAAAGAAAAAACACTGGGAAGAAAACACATGTATCGCCAGGAGCTGTATAACGGCGTAGCTACAGCCTCCTTGGCGATACAATTGTTTATTTGCTTGCCATTTATTTTGGTGCCAGCAACATCGCCCTCGGATACATAGCCTCAGCAAGCTATATTGCTGGAATTGTACTACCCTTTGTCCCTCAGGTCTTCAAGGGAAGAAACCAGGTAAAGGTGCAGTCTCTGGTCTGGATTCTTCGTGGGCTTGTCTCGCTGGGATATCTGGGGCTTTTCTTCCTGAGTGGGGACTGGGCTGTGATTCTCCTGCTCTCTGTCTACACCCTGTTCAATGTGTTCAGGATGATCGGCATAGCCTCATTGACTCCACACTTAAGAGCATCAGCAGCATTGCCAACCGTGGCAAGGTTGTTGCCAATGTGAATGCAGCCTACCAGAGTTCCTCTCTGGTGGTACGATGTATCTCGGCCTTGGTGTTGAGTATACAGCGTTTCAGTGGATTGGTTGGTCTGGTGAGTATGCAGATTCTTGGTGTGTTGGTGAACTTCATGGCAAGCCATGAGATGGCCCGCATCCCCAGCCGTAGTACTGTTGATTACAAAAAGGGTAGAGGAGTATTTGTGCTTTTAAGGGAAGCCATGAAACAGTCTGCCTTTAGTAGGAGACTCTACCTGAGATGGCTCTCTACCGCAGTGGCAGTTGTCTTTGCCCTTACCACTCCATTCCTCCGTATCGAGCTTGGACTCTCCAACTCCCTGGTTCTTGTATACTCGGTAGTTCTGGGGCTCTCGGTCATGGCAGCAAGCTTTATCAGCAAACAGTTCTCTGACCGCTTGGGAAGTAGGCCCTTGGTGCTTTTCTCCACGATTTTCTCTCTCTTCTTTTTTTTCATGGCCTGGGCCTTGATTACCCCAGAGGCAAACCCCATCTGGTTTTTTGTCCTCGGGTTCTTCACCAACTTCTTTATTGCCTTGATCAGCATGCTAGTCTATCGTTTGATCACTCAGGTAATGCCTGATGATGAGACGGTTGCATTCAACTCGATGGTCAATTTCTTCATTGCCATCGTTGCTTTCTTTGTTGGTTTGGTCAGTGGACTACTTGGTGATCTGGGACATATTTCCAGGGATCTGTTTGTGTTCAGTGGAGTAGCTGCTGGTAACGGGTACACACTGGTGTTCCTTTTTGCCATCCTGCTTACCGCTGTGGAAATCTTGGTAGCTTCCAGGCTACAGGAGTATGGTGCATACAGCTCACAGCAAGCCGCTCAGGTGATTTTCAGCATGCACGGTCTGAGGGCAGTTTCCATGATTGAGAAGCTCGAAAGGACCCTTGACCCTGCCAAACGTAGATTCCTGATGCTCTCCCTTGGGGGGGAATCTGAATAATCTTGCAACCAGTGAGCTTCGCCTGATCCTCAGAAGTCCCTTCTCCCTGACAAACGGGATGCGGTGAGAGCGCTCGGTGACCGCCCGAGGAAAGCCTTGCTTGATGACCTGATCGTTGTAGCGCAGGACGATGACTCCTACGTCCAGCTTGATGCTATCGCCTCCCTTGGAGCGTACAGGAAGGAAGAGAAAGCGAAGAATGCCTTGGTCAGTCTTATGCTCCACGGTAGGTGGTCGTCGGTTCGTTCGATGGCAAGCAAATCCCTTGCGCATATCACCGAGGGTACTGAGTACCTTCCTCTGGTAAATGAACTGAGCCACTCGGCAAAGCATATTGATGAGATCATTGACTATCTTATAGCTAAACGATTCATGGATAAGGAAGGAACCTTCTACCAAGAGTTCTTCATCTCCATTGAGCAAGAGCGTAGTGCTACCTTCCGGCAGACCCGTTATGCGGTCATTGCAACCTTCCTGAAGTTTGGCTCCCCTCGTCTTTCCCATCTGTACGAGCAGATGAATCTGGGGTATCCCAAGGATTTCCTCTCCCCATTCCTCTCAGAGGCAAGGGATTTGAATCAGATCGACCAAGCCTACAAGACTGTACTTTCCTACTTTGAAAAGAAGGAATGGGAGCCGCTCAGGTCTTTCTGCATGGATATCCTTGAGAGCAGTGATGTCTCCTTCGATCCTTGCTTTGAGAATCTCAAGCAAGGGTTACTGAAAGCGAAGGATATGGATATTGAAGCCTTCGACGAGCAGGATGCAGTGGCAATGCTCTATTTCAGTTATTCCTTAGGCAAAAAAAACGCACAGAACTGAAGCAATACTGTAACATCATGCTCTTAAGGGGGGCATGATAGTCTTATTGCTCAGTATATGCATCCTCTTATTCAGTGGGTGCGATGCAACCATCACTCCTGATGAGAAGACGTTCTCAGTGCTCTCGTATAATGTTCAGAACCTTTTTTGATGCAAAACTCGAGGGCTCTGAATATGAGGAGTACCAAGACCCAGATAGCTGGATGAAGGTTCATATCGTCTTCGGCTCAAAACACTCTCAAATGTACTCTTGGACCGCTCCCTAGTTTTACCGGACATCATTGTACTGCAGGAAGTTGAAGGTCCTACGGTTGTGCATGATCTCTTGTACTACCATCTCTCCCGCAAGGGGTATCGTTGGTATGCTGTCAGCAAAGCAGAAGATAGTCCCATTGCTGTGGCCATCATAAGTAGGCATCCTGTCTCTGATTCTGTTGTGCATGCTGCTCCTGGGTGCCGGCCGTTTTTTTTGGAAGCAACCATCGAAACCAGCAGGAAAGAGGTGGTGGTATTCGCCTTACATGCCAAGAGCAGGATTGGAGGGGATGAAGAGACCGAGGGACAGCGCATTGCCCTCTCTAGGGCTCTCTCAATGGCTGCAAAGAGGCATGAGGGGATGCTTACCTTGCTCTGTGGGGACTTCAATGAGAATCCCGATGCTGTATGGGATGCTGGGGGAAGGCAGACTGCTTGGTGGATATCTCACATCCCGAGAGCAACCAATTCATTCAGGGAGGATCACTCGCTGTTACCGGTCAAAAGGAAAAGGCTGGACCGTCCCGTTGGTATACTCCGTATCTGGATCCACAGTATGAGTTCCTCTCACCCCCCCCGGCAGTTGTTGCTGGACAGGTCAGTGGCATCGCTATGACATGATCCTCGGCAATGGCTATCTTTTGATGGATTGGGCTGGGAGTATGATGCTTTCTCCATCTGTGGACTTCCCTCCTTGCTGAAGAGTGATGGCACACCATATGGATGGGATTCCAGAATAAAAAATGGGGTCAGCGACCACCTTCCGGTATTGCTGACCCTCACTCGTCGTTAGATGCCTTAACTGTTCTTGGGGAACTTCAACTCGTAGAAAATCTGTTCCAGCTCCAGGGCAATATTGATGTTATGCACCACAGGGGAGCGTCCATCTTCTTGCTTCTGTGCCTTGAGTGTGATGGGACTGAAGTTCAGGATACCCATGACCCCTGCTGTGAGCAAACGCTCATAGCTGTCCTGTGCAGCCTGCTCGGGAACCGTGATAATACCTGCAGTAACCTCGAGAGCCTCGACAACCTCATCAATCCTGCTAATAGGGTAGATGGGAACCGGGTGGGATGCATCGCTGTATACCAAGGGGTCACTGTCAAAGCCTGCGACTATCCTGATACCATCAGGTTCAAACCCATTATAGTGCATCAAGGCTTTTCCGATTCTTCCACAACCAACGATAATACAGTTCTGACTGTCCCCTTTTCCAAGAATCTCACCTAGACCTTTGAGCAGATCATGGATCTCATACCCACCGCGTTTTTTTTGGCCGTGAATGCCCAATTGGGAAAAATCCTTGCGTACAATGGCAGCTGAAACGCCTGCGGCATCGGCAAGGTTGTGAGCAAACACTTTCTCAAGTCCGATAGTCTTGAGACGATTAAGTGAGCGATAGTATCGAGTGATCCGTATCAGTTGGTCATTGTTCATGGTAAAATCTCCTATTTATGTGAAATAATGTACATTAACTCGATAAATTGGTCAATATACTTCGAATAAAATCCTATAGTACCCCGGAAAAAAAGATTTTCTAGGGAAATAGATATGTACAAACTCTTTGGAAAAGTGTTAGGATACCTCAAAACGCAAATTGGGTACTGGAGGTTACATGTCGGACATTAACGAAGTCACGTTCTCACCCGAATTGGTAGCATTCATAAAAGAATGGAAAACCAAGCAGGGTAATCTCATTATGGTGCTCCACAAGGTACAGCAAGAGCATGGCTACATCTCCCGCGAAGCGGCAGATAAGGTAGCAGAATTGCTTGATGTACCTTTGGCAACCATCTGGGGTGTCGTAACATTCTACCACTTCTTCAAGCTGACCAAGCCTGGCAAGCACAACATTCAGGTGTGCATGGGTACGGCCTGCTATCTCAAGGGTGGTCAGGCGATCATTGACGAGTTGGATAAGCAACTGAAACTGTCGGTAGGTGAAGTAACAGAAGATGGGATCTTCTCCTTGGAAGCGGTACGTTGTGTCGGTTGCTGCGGGCTTGCCCCGGTCATGACCGTTGGTGGAGAGGTTTTCGGCAAGGTCACTAAAGACCAGGTTGCCGGAATCATCGCGAAGTTCAGCTAAGGGAGAGAGGTATCTCTCTATGCATATCTGCATCGATGACTATCTGTTGGATATCGTACAGAACTCGTTTGAGGCAGGCAGTTCCCTGGTGGAACTCACCTTTGCTGAGACGGGCAACAAGCTTTCCTGTGTGATACGAGACAACGGAAAGGGAATGAATGCAGAAATCCAGGGGCGTGTGCTGGACCGTTCTATTCAGATGGGGAAAAGCACAAGAGGCGAAAGGTTGGACTGGGGTTACCGTTTCTCGCTCAGGCATGTGATGCCTGCGATGGAACCTTCGCCCTGCAATCGGAAGAAGGAATTGGAACCACGGTTTCCTTCTCATTCCGCCTGGACCACATAGATGCCCTCCGATGGGAATGTGGCTTCCGTTTTCCTGGCACTACTCAGCCATCCTCTCTGTCGGGAGCTGGTGATTGAGCGGAGCCTGGAAACAGGGAAAGGCGGAGAGCATTACACGCTTCGAAAGAGCGAGCTTGAAGCGGTCCTTGGACCATTTGAGACCAGCGGAACATTGGCACTGCTTAGGCAGTACCTTGCCTCTCAGGAGGATGAGCTGGAACAGTACCGCGAAAAGAGATTGCTGGATATGCACAGAAGAAATACGTCACCTTCCAGACAACAGGAGATGTGAACATGGCTAAAATGACACTTGAAGAGCTGAGAAAGCTCCGTGAAACGAAACAGAATGAGATCCAGAAGCGCGATATTGAAGGCAAGGATGCCCGTATCATTATCGGCATGGGAACCTGTGGTATTGCAGCCGGTGCCAAACCGGTACTTGATGCCTTTCTGGAGATCCTTGACGAGAAGAAAATTGACAATGTCTCGGTCACCCAGACAGGATGCATGGGACTGTGCTATGTGGAGCCGACCATTGAGGTCATCGTTCCCGGTATGCCCGATGTCATCTATGGAAATGTGGACGTGGAAACGGCACGCAAGGTAGTTGAGCAGCATATCATCGGGAAACAGCTGGTAACAGACCATATGTTCGATCGGCCTGCAGCTGACATCATCAAGAAGGATGGGGGGGGTAAATAATGGCGTTTAGAAACTACATTTTGGTCTGTGGAGGAACTGCTTGTGAATCGAGCCGCGCGGACCAGATTTACCAGAGCCTCTTAGAGGAGTGCAAGGCCCAGGGTGTTGCAGACGAGGTGCAGATTGTAAAGACCGGATGTTTCGGTTTTTTTGTGAGCAGGGACCGATTGTAAAGATCCTTCCCGAAGACTCCTTCTATGTAAAAGTCAAACCCGAAGATGCCAAGGAGCTCATCAGTGAGCATATCATCAAGGTCGTGAAGTCATCCGCCTGTTGTATGACAAAGAATCAAGCCGGAAGAATGCAAAGGTAGAAGACATCAAATTCTACCAGAAGCAGTTCAGGATTGTACTGCGCAACTGTGGATTCATTGATCCAGAAAATATTGACGAATATATCGCCCGTGAAGGGTATCAGGGCCTTGAGAAGGCTCTCTTTGAGATGACCAGCGAGGACATCATCGAAGAGCTGAAAACTGCAGGGCTTCGTGGTCGTGGAGGGGCAGGTTTCCCAACATGGATGAAGTGGAATTTCTCCCGTCAGGTAGAAGACGATGTCAAATATGTCGTCTGTAATGCTGATGAAGGAGATCCAGGTGCCTACATGGACCGCTCAACGCTTGAGGGTGACCCGCACAGTGTGCTTGAGGCTATGACCATCTGTGGCAAGACCATCGGTGCAAGTAGAGGCTTTATCTACATCCGTGCAGAGTATCCATTGGCTATCCACCGTCTTGAGGTTGCATGAAGCAGGCACGTGAATACGGCCTTCTTGGTGATAATATCCTGGGTAGTGGGTTTGATTTTGATATTGAGATCCGCCTCGGAGCCGGTGCATTTGTCTGTGGTGAAGAGACCGCACTCTTGCAGTCCATCGAAGGCAAGCGCGGAATGCCGCAACCTCGTCCTCCTTTCCCTGCTGTAAAGGGTCTGTGGGGCAAGCCGACTGTCATCAACAACGTTGAGACTTGGGCAAATATCCCTGTCATCATCACCAAGGGTGGCAACTGGTTCAGCAAGATTGGAACTCCTGACAGCCGGGGCACCAAGGTCTTCGCCCTCACTGGTAAGATTCGTAACTCCGGTCTGGTAGAAGTCCCGATGGGTACCACCCTTCGTGAGATTGTCTACGACATCGGTGGTGGAATCGCCAACGATAAGAAATTCAAGGCAGTACAGACCGGTGGTCCTTCCGGTGGTGTTATCACCGATGCTGAGCTTGATACTCCGATTGATTTCGGCTCCTTGGTCAGAATCGGTTCCATGATGGGAAGCGGTGGTATGATCGTCATGGATGAGGATGACTGTATTGTCGACGTTGCTAAGTTCTATTTGAACTTCACTGTTGATGAATCCTGTGGAAAATGCGCACCTTGTAGAATCGGTGGCCGGTCCTTGACCAACATTCTGGAGAAAATTACCTCCGGCAATGGTACACTTCAGGACTTGGATACACTTGAGACTATCGGGGAAGCAATGAAGAAAGGTTCCTTGTGTGCTTTGGGACAAACTGCTCCCAATCCGGTCTTATCAACGGTCAAGCATTTCAAGGACGAGTATATGGCCCACATTGTGGACAAGAGTTGTCCCAGTGGTACTTGTAAGAAGTTGGTCAGGTACTCGATCAATCCCGAGAAATGTATCGGTTGTACGGCTTGTGCGCGAAAGTGTCCTGTCGCAGCAATCTCTGGCGAAAGAAAGCAAGTTCACATTATTGACCAGTCCATCTGTATCAAGTGTGGTGTATGTATGGAAACTTGTAAGTTCGGCGCCGTTGAAATCCACTAGGATCAGGTTAGGAGGAATCAATTGACTATCGTACACGTAAAGATAAACGGCATTCCCGTAGAGGTTGAAGCGGGGACCACTATATTGCTTGCAGCCCGAAAGGCCGGGGTGAATATCCCGACCCTCTGCTACCATGATGACCTCAAGCCATTTGGCTCATGTGGTCTGTGTATCGTAAAACAGGAAGGTAGCGCCAAGATCCTTAGAGCTTGTGCAGCCCCTGTAGCCGAGAATATGAGTATCATTACCCACGACCCAGAGTTGTTCCAGGTACGGAAGACCATCTTGGAGATGATCCTCAGCACGCACCCGTCCAGCTGTCTCACCTGTATCCGTAACGGAGAGTGTGAACTGCAGACATTGGCAGCTGAGTTCGGGATTCGTGAGCAACCCTTTGAGGTCCGCTTGAGTGACCGGCCAAAGGATACATCCTCTGCTTCCATCGTGCTTGACCCTGAGAAGTGCATCAAGTGTGGACGCTGTGTTCAGGTCTGTCAGGATCTGCAGGGAGTCTTTGCTCTTGAGTTCATCGGACGCGGTGATGGTACCTGTATGGCACCAGCTGCAATGTTGCAGCTCGAAGACAGTCCCTGTGTTCGCTGTGGCCAGTGTGCTGCACACTGTCCTGTTGGAGCCATCTATGAGAAGGATGAGATTGCTACCTTCCAGGAAGCAGTTGCTGATCCAGAGAAGCAGGTGGTTGTCCAGATCGCTCCCTCAATCCGCGTAGGACTTTCCGAGTCCTTCGGGCTTCCTGCAGGTACGGTCACAACCGGAAAGATTTATGCTGCGCTTCGCAGGCTTGGCGTTGCTGCCGTGCATGACACCAACTTTGGTGCCGACCTTACCATTATGGAAGAAGGTAGTGAGTTGGTGCATAGGCTGACCAAGGGAGGAGCCCTTCCTCAGTTCACCTCTTGCTGTCCTGCTTGGGTTGATTACGTCGAGAAGTATTATCCGGATCTCTTGGACATGGTTAGCAGTGCTAAGAGCCCGATGCAGATGGTTGGAGCAATAGAGAAGACCTATACTGCTGAGAAGCAGAATATGGATCCAGCGAAGATGTATACCGTTGCAATCATGCCCTGTACAGCCAAGAAATTTGAGGCATACCGTGATGAGAGCATGCGCTCTAGTGGGTACCAGGATGTGGATCTTGTGCTCACCACCCGTGAGTTTGCCCGCCTGATCAAGGCAACCGGTATTGATTTCCTCCATCTTGAGGATGAGGAAGCTGATAATCCAGTCGGTGAATACTCTGGCGCTGGTACCATCTTTGGTGCAACCGGTGGTGTCATGGAAGCTGCGGTTCGTACCGCCTACCATGTTGTTACCGGAAAAGAACTGGAAAATGTCGAAATTGAAGCAGTACGTGGTCTTAGTGAGATCAAGAAGGGTACAGTCGATTTTGATGGAACCCCGGTTCGTGTGGCAGTCGTACATGGGCTTTCCCATGTGGCAGAAGTACTGGATGAAGTAAGGGCTGCCCGTGCAGAGGGCAAGCAGGCTCCTTATGAGTTCATCGAGGTAATGGCTTGCCGAGGTGGTTGTATTGCTGGAGGCGGACAGCCTTATGGTGCAAACGATGTGCTTCGGGAAGAGCGCGCTGCCGGACTCTATGCGGATGACAAGCAGAGCAAGATCAGACGTTCCCATGAGAACGAATCGGTCAAGCAGCTGTACGAAGAATTCCTGGAGAAGCCGCTCAGTAAAAAGTCTCATCACCTATTACATACCACCTATCAGGAGATTCCTGTTTACAAGGCCTGATAGTTGGCCAGTATCCAATTTGCCCGGCCCCCCGACAGGCCGGGCATCCCTTTGTAGAAGAGACCCGGAAAAATCCGGGTCTCAATGTATTAAGGAGCGCAATACCGAAAGTTAGGGAATAGCACACAGGATCAGTGAATCATTCAGGTCAGAGACAATGGCAAGGTGTTCTTCAGTTGGTGAGATTGACATTCTTGCAGGAGCAAAATCCCCAAGTGTGCAATTTTCCAAGAAGAGTGGTCTTCCGAACCCATCAACCGAGAAGGAGACGACGTTCTTGCTGTTTTTTTTGCAAGCACATAGAGCATGGTGTCATCCTTATTGGTGAGGAGCTGTGAGATTCCCTCCATTGCCCCGATATCGTTCTGGGAGGAGGTATACACCTCCTTTTGTGTCCATGCATTACTTGCATAGGCAAACCTTCCAATATCATTATCCGTTGCGTAAATGAGTTGATCATCGTTTATGAAATGCAAGGCCCCAATATTGTCCAGATATGGGGTGTCAGTACTCTGGAAATGCTCATCCTGTGCAAACAAATCACCCATGTCATTCTTCCGGCAGAGTTTAAGGAAACCAGTTACCGTGTCTGCCAATGCTGCACTCTGGGATCCCTCAGAGATTGCCAAGGCGTCAAAGACAGGCGGATTGGAGAACCACCAAATATACTCATCAGGATCAGCGCTCTCGGGACTCTGGGCATACAGATTTGTCTGTATCACATGCGATGCATCAGGTATCAGACCATAGAGAATTCCTGTGGTTGACTCCTTACTCAGATGATGCAAGCTTGTGAAGGTTTTGCTTGAACTGCTGTTTTTGAAATAGGTGTTGTTTCGTTCAAACTGTTTGCTGAGCGTTGCAGTCTTTGAATCATAGAGATAGACGCATAGGCTCGGTATGCTCCCATCAGCAATGGCAACAAGTTTTGTAAGAGGGTCGACATAGACGTCGGTCACCCCCACTGCGTTGAAGCCATCAGATGTAGTATAGGTGTTAACCACCTCCAGGGTATCGCGGACAATCCTACAGACCTGAATAGTCTGATGTTGGTTGCTGGCCAGCAACAACTTTCCATCGGGCAGGAATGCCAAATGTGCATTTTTCCCGACATATAAGCCATCGGTAGTGTCCTCTACCAATCCGACGAGTTTCGGAACTCCAGTAGTTCCCTCAACAGCGGCTTTGAAAGTGATGCTGGCCGATCCAGTACTAGCCAGGAGAGCTCCTTTTGCAATGACATCCAAGCGATGTTGGCCACTCTCTGGGGTGAAGGAACAGGAGAGGGCATTGCTTACTTCCTCTCCGTCGAGGTACCAACTCACCTCCAGATCTGTTGCATTGTCAGCAGAAAGGGTTGCTGTAGCAGGTACCTGTGCCTCCATGACTTCACTGATTCCTTGGATGTTGCACTCAACAGGTACGCCCAAATTGTTCACCAAGGTAATGGTAGCTGGAATATCCGCATACTTATCCAATGTCAGTGCAACAACTCCTTCTGTGGTCTTGTTTCCTACCACCCTTATAACCTCAGCACATCCGGCCACTGCCGTTGAACCACTGTACAGCTTTGCCCTCAGCAAGTAGGATCCTGCAGGATAAGAACCACCAATGACAACAGAGCCGTTTTCCATGTTGTTTGTTGTTGGGGTAAGCGATGTGGAAGTTCCCTCTGGGTCGGTAAGCCATACCTCAAGGCTGGGGTTGTTGATCTTGCTTGCATCCCACTGGAGATGAATATCCATCATACCGTTTCCGCTTAGTGCGTCCAGTTTGATGATCGTCTCCAAGGGATCCTTGGATAGGTTGACCGAAACAGATCCTGTGACCAGATCAACGCCCTGGTTGTTTCGTCCCACGGCCGTGATATCCCAGTTGCCAATCAAGAGACCATCCACATCCACAGTACTGGTGTTGGACATGACACTGAAGGTGGTATCCTGGGGTCCTGCACCTTCCACTACGTAGCGAGACACTTCCAGGGGAGTGTCATTCGGCAACAAGGTCTTCTCAGCTGTAGACCGCTTCTCCATGCTTACATGCAAGGAGGAGCGACCTGCACTCTCTTCTTTGCATCCCCCCCCAAATGTAAAACACATGCAGCAACAAAGTAGGGGAATCCAAAGCCAACGTGAACATTGTGATAGTCTGTTCATTGTAGCCTCCACCAAGTAAGAGGCAGACGGCAAACATTTGCTTCATGGCTTTTCTTTTTTTTCTTCGAGCAAGTACATTGGGAGCATGCAAGCTTTAATTAAACTCATCCTATTGGCATTGACCTTCTTTTTTTTGGTCTTTATCAATCCCTCCTATATCGGTAAGGGGCTCTATTATGCATCGTTCCCCCTCTTGTTCTTTTTGGTATGGCTGTTCTACAGAATTACCTACTATGTTTCTGAAAAAGAGGTAATCAGGGCTACAGACGAGACGTTTCACTACTCTTTGTTTTGTGCCATGGTTCCCCCACTCGGGGAGGGCGATCTGCTCAGAGGCAGATTGATTATCACTAAAGATGAAATCATTCTCTATCGAAAGGATGGAAGAAATCCTGTAAAAGAGTCATATTGCCTTGCCATTGCTGATTTGGAGGGTTTCTCTATAGGAAAGGTGCTCTCCGTGCGCAGTGGGATTACATTCAAGGCAAAGGGCCAAAGTGAAGCCAAGTTTGTCGTCTCCCGTGCACACGCAAAAAAAGGAGGCTCTCACTGCAGCTCTAGGCTGGAGCATGCCTCCTGGGGATGTTGGGGTAGGAGAGGAAGCCAGTGGGGCTCCCTCTTTCAAGGATCTCTAGAAACTGAATCCAAATCCAATTCTCATTGGTTCAAGCTGTATGGTGAAGTCATTGGCAGTGATGATCCACTGTGCCTGTACTCCTGCCTCGTAGAAGACGCGCATCCATTCAGTCAATGCGTAGGAGACGCCTCCTTGGATTTTTTCCAGTCACTCCAAATTCATTGCTTCCACTGGACGGTATGATAACCGTTGGACCAAGCGAGACGGAGAGGGGGGGGAAGGAGAGAGGCTTATCATCTCTGAGGTTCCACTGTACCTTGCCCAGCACGCTTATCTCATGGTCGCTTCCGACTTTCGCATATTCAAGGGCTCCTCCAAACTTGAAGGATCCCTCCCCATGCTTGAGCAGGTCAACCTGGATGTCAAAGCCTTTAACCGTTCCAGGGAACTGATAGTCAATGAATGAGACTGAAGAGTTGATCGACCATTGGAAAGCTTGCTCGTCGAAGATTACCTCGCTGGCAGCTACTGATGGGGTGCTCGGCTTGAGTACCACCGCCTGTATTTCTTCAGCTTCTTTTTTTTCTTCTGGCAGTGGTATTTCCATTTGCTCTTCTTTCTTTCTGGGTTCTTCTTCCAATGCAAGGACAGGCGTTGCTTCTTGTACCAAGCCTTTTTCGACCTGATCTGTTTTTGCAACCCCCGGAGGCGCGAAAGGAATCTGGACCACTGGACCTCTGGGCCTTGGGAGTTTGAGGAGTCCGTTTTGGATCAAGGGGCTTACAGGCAGTGGCATCGGTTCTGTAACCTGTATCACCGATTGTTTGGCTACTGACTTCATCACTGGTGCTTCCGGGGGGGTCTTGTACTGGTGCCTCGGAAATTTGCAGGAGCTCAGATGGGATTTCTGCGGTTTGCTGTGGTTCGTCTTTCTGTACAGAAGAAACCTGTGGGACCTGTATGGTCTCACCCTTCTGTGCTTGTTCACTGGTTGCCGTTTGTTCTGTTTCACTTTCTCCAGCCAAGGGCCTGAATTCCACGTACCAGTAGGTACCTGCAGCCACGGTCAGAACAGCAATGACAATCAATACTACAGACCAAATCTTGTTCACAACAAACTCCTTACAATAAACTATAACAATAAAGTTCATAGTTTGTGTACAAGTTTACCATGAGTTACTTCCATTAATGAGAAGAATTCCTGTTTTTTCTTATGAAGAGGCCCTTTCCTCCAATTTTTTTTAGTACCCAATTTGGTGAATATCCCCTCCTTCCTCTCCGTGCTAGCTTCAGTGTACGGAGGAATTACGTGCGTATCCTGATGATTCTCATCCCACTCTTCATCATTTGCAGCCCTCTCTTCGGGGCAGGACATACCCTGTTCTGTTCTGTGGATAGTTCCCTTATCGATGCATTGTGGGAGGAGACAGTACTCGCTCGTGTGGAGGTTGGGCTCTCCCTTGATGATCAGTTCGCCCTCCGTCTTCCCATTGGACTTGCTGCTGAGCGTGAGAGAGGAGGACCTATATTACTGGAAAGCGGACTCTTTCTCGATTACTACCCCTTTGACTATGGATTACATCTCACTGTCTCCCTGATCCAGGTGGGATTCCTTTTCAATGACTGGTATGACGATGAGGAGGACTCTCTGACATTTCTCAACGAAATAGCATTCGGGTGGACATTCACCCTTACAAGGGATTGCGTGTTGAACCGAGGGTAATCCTACGTGACCCAAACGGAGTATTCAGTTCAGCATACAACACGCTTTCTTTGCGATTTTCCCGCTTTCCCATGATTCGGTTTTCCTTGCTTGTGGGGTGGACATTCTCCCTGAAGCAAACAAAGAGGGAATATATACAAGAGGAGGAAGGAATATGATAGGAAGACGTATAGGTACCCAGATTGTGGTATTGTTGCTCATACTGCAACTCTCTGGTTGTTCGATGGGACTGCAAACAGTTGAGAAGCAGAAGATTTCAGATGACCAGCTGCTGCCTGCAGTCTCTGATATGATTGAACAACAGAAGGAAGTTGTGTGGCCATATCTGGAAGAGGAGGTAAGTCGTTCACTGACAAAGAGTGACCCCTCTGGCAAGCAAATTGTCAACAATACCCTCTCTGAAGGCCAAGGAAGAGAGTATTTGGAGTTCTGTTATGCGGTAGGGGACCCACAGGGAGAGGCGGACGTTGAAACGGTGGTCTCTTACGCACATACACTCCTCAGTGATGAGGAACAACAACAGCTTGAACAGCAGCTGGAAGTGAGGCGGAGCTTGCTTCAGGCAAGAGGAGAGACGCTTGCCCGTGGCTTGGCCCCCCAGCCAGCGAGCCGCTTTTTTTTGGAAGGATATGCAGAAACTGGTAACCAGGACACTGGTACTCTTTACAGCCGGAGTGGTTTATGCCTGTATTCCGACCACTGTATTCTGGGGAAAAATCTCAGCGGCGACTGCCATAGCCATTGCAAGCGGAGTGGTAGCCACCACGGTCATGTCGATTTGGAGATATTATCAATTTGGTGGCACTCCCGATGAAGCCTTTGGTGATTGGTTAAAGACGGTGACTACAGAGCCGGAACTCTCCAGTGCCATGACAGCGAGTGTCATCTCAGTGGGAAAGACGCTCAAACGGGGACCAGTTGTCACTGGAATCATCATCTGTGTGTTTGCACTCTACAATGTGGTGGATATGATCAAGCCAATGCTGTCGAGTTATGACTTCACTATCTAAATAGTATTGATTTGGTTGCCTGCAAGACTAGTTTGTGAAATACTGGGCATTGGAATACTCACAATGAAGGAGAGGCCAATGCCCAATACATTTGCAGATACTATACTGAAACGATTTCTGCGCTATGCAGTCATAGATACCATGAGTGATGACAAGAAAGTAGGGGAGAAGCACCCCTCCACTGATGGCCAATGGGACTTGCTCAGGTTGCTTGAACAAGAATTGCGCGTCCTGGGGATTGAGGACATCCAAGTTGATGAGAATGGAGTTGTCATAGGCAGGCTCCCCTCCAACATTGATCATGATGTACCCACCGTAGCTTCATGGCTCATGTTGATACAGCCGATGATGTCCCAGGAAACGGTGTGAAGCCCCGAGTCATTGCGTCGTATGAAGGAAAAGATATCCCGCTCAATGAAGAACACACCCTCAAGGTAGAAGACAATCCTGAACTGTTACGCTACAAGGGAGAGACCGTCATTGTCACCGACGGGAATACGCTCCTGGGAAGTGACGACAAGGCTGGTGTGGCTGAGATCATGAGCGCCGCAGAGTATCTGCTCTCCCATCCTGAGATCAAGCATGGGGTGGTGGAGTTCATCTTCACCAGCGATGAGGAAACCGGCGCTGGCATGGATACGTTCCCGTACGATAAGATCAGCTGTGACTACTGCTATACCATCGATGGTGGTAAGCGTTATGAGATCGAAAGTGAATGTTTCAATGCTGCAACGGTACGAGTTCACTTCAGCGGGGTGAGCTACCACTTTGGGGCTGCCCGAGGTCGACTCGTCAATGCTCTGACCATGGCAGCCTTTTTCGTCAACGCTCTGCCCCAGGCAGAGAGTCCGGAGGCCACTGATGAGCGCTATGGTTACTACTGTGCGCAGAGCATGAGCGGCACGAATACCGAGGTTGACCTCACCCTGTACCTCAGGGATTTTGACCTGGAAATACTCGACCGGAGAATTGAGGCAATCAAGCAGTTGGCAGCCGCTACAGAGGCTCTCTATCCAAACGGAACAGTCACTGTTGATGCAAAACACATCTACTACAACATGGCTTTGGTTGCGAAGAACAAACCCTTTGCCATGAATAATCTTCTAAAAGCTGGAGATGAGCTGGGATTCAAGCTTGAGCAAGCCTTGATCAGGGGAGGTACCGATGGTGCACGTATGGCCAATGAAAGGAATATCCCCTGTCCGAATATCTTCACCGGTGGACATAATCTTCACTCCCAGTTTGAGTGGGCAGCTCTGCCAGCAATGGAGGATGCAGCTCGCCTGATCCTGAAAATCATTGAGGTTGGGGCTGCAACATGAGGTTAGTACTCTCCCTGTTGTTCCTTACCTTTGCCCTGTCTCCACTCTCCTCGGCGCAGCTTTCATTTACGTATGATTCGGCTGTGCCACAGGAGGTGGCAGAAGGAGTACAGCAAGCACTAGAGGAAGCTCTCGTGGAGCGGTTGAGCGAAGAAGGCTTGCTGAATGCTGTACTGGAAGGTAATGAACAGGGGGAGTATACACTTTCTCTTTCATACGGGGAGAGACACCTCAGCTATACACTTCTTGGGGAAGCCGAGAGCTTTCAAAAGCGCCTTGCAACAGCGCTGAATTATGATGGTCTTTCCCTGTTTGAATCCTTGCCCCCCCCTGGGTCTGACCTCCTTCACTGGTCGTGGATTTGGGGCCAAGGTTGAGGATTTTTCCTATGCAGAGGGAGATAGATTCACTGTTCTGGATGCAAGGCAGAGAACCCAGGGCGTGGTTGTGGTGACCCAGGTAGCTGAGGATGAGGGAGTATTGTTGCTCTCCCAGCTTTCAGGGAAGCCGCTCTTCTTGGGTATGGAGCTCAAGGAGCAGGGGAACAAGAGCGTGTCATTTTCTCTCTCACTCAACAGAGATCTGGATCCTGCCTTTGATCTACTTACTTCCTGGCCGCTTCCAATGCATCCATACTCTGTTCAATTAGGTCTCGGTGCAACAACGACTAACCGTATCTATGGCAGTGCAGGACTCCGAGCGAAGCTTCCTCTCAGCCAGTTCTTTTCCTCTCAGAACGTTCTGGTAAGGAACCTTTCCCTTGAAGCGACTGCCTTGTTCTCCGCTGGATACGATACATCCATCCAGGAGATTTTTTATCAGGCATCCGGAGAATTGGGTGTTGCGTGTGCCTTCTCTGCTTGGACACTCTCCCTCTCACTGGGGAACCGGGTAGCTGCAAGTAACGTATCGCTTCTAGAACAAGGGCTTTTCCTCAAGCTCACAACAGCGTACACTTATACACTATGAAACGACTCTTCCTGAAAGCTTGCCTTGTGCTCATGCTGAGTTTAATGCTTATCTCCTGTTCCTCGCTCTCCTCCCTGGTTAGGGCACAGGTAGAGGGGCTCCCCTCCTGGATATACTCACCTCAGCAACGGAGTGGGGAAGTTGCCTTTGTGGGTAAGGGAACAGCACCTGTCAACTACAATGCACGACTGTTGGCCTATGAATCCATCTTGAGACAGATATCCTCGTACGTTGGTGAGGATGTGTATGATATGTATTATCGAGAACTCACCACCACAAATA